>Ga0079224_100004166_pt1 | contig 18544 bp, 15 predicted proteins | sample Stecom2015_FD_80414 | JGI IMG/M metagenome (GOLD analysis project Ga0079224, IMG submission 80414) | Agricultural soil microbial communities from Utah to study Nitrogen management - Steer compost 2015 | ecosystem: Environmental > Terrestrial > Soil > Agricultural land | place: USA: Utah... | reverse complement strand
GGCCTGCAAAGCGGCGATCGTATCCTTGCCGTTGACGGCGAACCGGTCTCTGATTGGTTTGCTCTGGTGGAGCATATTCGCAATGCCCCGGAGCAGACTCTGGAGCTGACGGTCGAGCGCTCTGGCGATGAGTTGAATGTACCGGTAACACCGGCATCGAGAACCCTTGAAGATGGACAGGTGATTGGTTTCGTCGGTGCCGGCGTAAGCGCAGTGAACTGGCCCGATGATCTGTTGCGGGAGGTTCGCTATGGGCCTTTGGCTGCCATACCCAATGCGGTGAACGAAACCTGGGCCGACACACGTCTGACCCTGGTGGCGATTAAAAAGATGGTTACCGGGCTGTTGTCGCCGACTAATCTCAGTGGTCCTATTACCATTGCCCGGGTTGCCGAGGCGAGTGTCAGCTCAGGGTTCGAAGACTTCGTGCGCTTTCTGGCGTATCTGAGTGTCAGTCTTGGCGTGCTTAACCTGCTGCCTGTTCCGGTTCTGGATGGCGGTCATATCGTGTACTACACCATCGAAGCCATTCGGCGGAAGCCACTTTCCGAGCAGGCTCAGGCCTTCGGATTACGAATTGGTATGGCTTTGATACTGACTTTAATGGTGTTTGCTCTTTACAACGACCTGATGCGGTTGTGAGAATTGCGGGCTCCTTACCGCACATTAACCAGGCGAAATAACTGAATGAGACGTTCCCTTCTAGCTGTAGCCGTTGGCCTCGCAATTACCGCAACCGGTATGAAGCCAGCGCTGGCGGATGAATTCACGGTTGCGGATATCGAGGTAGAGGGCCTTCAGCGGGTTTCAGCGGGTTCTGTGTTTTCAGCTTTTCCGGTAAACATCGGCGAGCGTATGGACGAGACCCGGTTGGCCGAAGCCATCAAGGATCTGTTCCGGACCGGATTGTTTACGGATATTCAGGCCAGTCGTGATGAAGGCGTGCTGATTCTGTCGGTGCGGGAACGCCCGTCGATTTCCTCCATTGAGATCGAGGGTAACAAGAATATTGAAACCGAAATGCTGATGGATGCCCTGGCCGGTGCGGGCCTTGAGGAAGGTCAGGTATTTCGGCGTGCCACTCTGGAGAAGTTGGAGCTGGAAATTCTGCGCTCTTACATCGCTCAGGGTCGCTACAACGCAAGGGTAAAAGCCACCGCGGAAGAGTTGCCCAGGAACCGTGTCGCCATTCGCCTGGACATCAATGAAGGCTCTGTCGCCGCCATTCAGCACATCAACATCGTTGGAAACGAAGATTTCAGCGATGAAGAACTTATTGGTCTGTTTGAGTTGCGCACCAGTAGCTGGTGGAACTCGCTGACCAATAAAGACAAATACGCCCGTGAGCGCCTGAGCGGGGACCTGGAGTCTCTGCGTTCATTTTATCTTGATCGTGGCTATCTGGACTTCAGCGTTGAATCCAGCCAGGTGTCTATCTCCCCGGACAAGCAGGAAGTCTTCATTGCCATTGCCGTTAAGGAAGGCCCCCAGTACACCATCTCGGATATTCGTTTGCGGGGTGATCTGATTGTCGGTGAGGAAGAGCTCCGGAAGTTCATTCCGGTAAAAGAAGGGGATGTATTCTCCCGCGCCCAGATGACGGCGATTTCCGAAGCGCTCTCGTTCCGGCTCGGCCGTGAAGGCTATGCGTTTGCCAACGTAAATGCGGTACCGGAGCCTGGCGAGGACAACACTGCTGCCGTTACCTTCTTTGTGGAGCCCGGCAAGCGGGCGTATGTCCGCCGGGTGAACTTCGATGGCAACGTGTCCACAAAGGATGAGGTGCTGCGTCAGGAAATGACGCAAATGGAGGGCGGGGTAGCCTCGTCTGACCGCATCGAATTCTCCAAAACCCGTCTCGAGCGCCTTGGGTTCTTCCAGACGGTCGATGTGGAAACGGTTCCGGTACCCGGCACTGACGATCTGGTTGATGTGAACTACAGCGTGCAGGAGCAACCCACGGGCAGCTTGTCCGCGTCGGTGGGCTTCTCGCAAAACTCCGGCGTGATTCTGGGCGCGTCCGTCTCGGAGAACAATTTCTTCGGCACCGGCAAGCGCGTCTCGTTTGGTGTGAACGTCAGCGATTCGGTGAAAAGCGCCAATATTTCTTATCTGGATCCATACTATACGGTGGACGGGGTAAGCCGGGGCTTCAGTTTGTTTGCCCGTGAGACCGATTACGAGGAAGAGGATATTTCCTCCTACCTGCTGGATGAGTACGGTGGCCGGGTAACGTTTGGGTATCCGACAGACTCCATCACTCGTTTGAATTTTGGCGCCGGCATCACTCAATCAAATATCAAACCGGGTGTGTTTTCAGCCCAGGAAGTCCGCGATTTCATTGCCGACGAAGGAGACTCGTTCACCAACTATTTCTTGTTCGGTAGCTGGCGCAGAAGTACGCTCAACCGCGGGGTACTGCCAACCAATGGTTACAGCCATTCTCTTTCCTTGGACGTTGCTGTGCCAGGCAGTGACCTGACCTTCTACAAGGCGACCCACAAAACAGATTTCTATTTCCCGCTGACGGATTCCGCCAACTGGGTGTTCAGGGCACGATCGGAGATCGGTTATGGGGACGGCTACGGTGACCGCAGTCAGATGCCGTTCTTCGAGCATTTCTACTCCGGGGGCTATGGCTCTGTCCGGGGATATGAAGCAAACTCTCTGGGTAACAAGGCGGAGCGTGCAGCAGGCGATTTCTCGGACCCCGATCCGTTCGGTGGTAACGTTCTGACGGAAGGCGGGCTGGAGCTGATCTTCCCGACGCCTTTTGCGGGAGACTCCCGCTCAATGCGTACGTCCTTTTTTGTCGATGCCGGTCAGGTGTTTGATACCGAAAGAGGTTTTGATCCCGAGTTAGGTGAGGTGCGGACTTCGGCTGGTGTCAGTTTCCAGTGGATCACTGCTGTAGGCCCGTTGGCATTCAGTCTGGCCAAGCCGCTGAATGAGAAATCCGGTGACGATACCCAGGTCTTCCAGTTCTCACTGGGGCAGACGTTCTGACCGGGCTATAAAAAAAGAAAGAATGAAACAAAGGAGAAGATTGATGACCCGTTTGATGACTACTCTTGCAGTCGCTCTCATGGCCTTCTCGGCCCAGGTAGCGGCGGAGACCCGTATTGGCGTGGTGGATCTGCGCCAGGCCCTGTTTTCCTCGAATGATGCTCAGGCCTTCAGCGAAAAACTTCAGCAGGATTTTGCCGGCGACGAAGCCCAGGTGCGTGAAGCGCAGGAAGCCGCCCGCCAGTTGAAGGACCGGCTGGAGAAGGACGGCGCCATGATGAACGAGAGCGAGCGCAATCAGCTGGCCGCCGAGTTTCAGGAAAAGGTAAAGGAGTTCAATTTCCTCAAGCAGCGCCTCGACGCTACCGTTAACCAGCGCAAGCAGCAGTTTCTGGAAGGTGCGCGTCCTGAGGTAGATGCCGCTGTGAAGGAACTCCTGGAGGAAAATGACCTTGATCTGATTCTGCCCAGCGAAGCTGTGGTCTACGTCAAGCCCGAGATGAACCTCACCACACAGCTGCTCGAAAAACTGAACCAGTGATGTAGAAAGGGGCTCCCCGGCCCCTGTGTTTGGAGAAAACGATGACACAGAAGTCCTATCGGCTGCAGGAGATTGCCGAGGCATTGGGAGCGAGCCTCCGGGGAGACCCCGATATACTGATTACCGGGCTTGCCACCTTACAGGCAGCTGTCCCGGGCCAGATCAGTTTTCTGGCCAACCCCTCCTACGCCAAATACCTGAAAGATACCCGGGCGTCAGCGGTGATTGTGTCTTCGGCCGCGGCGGATGAAGTTCCGACCAATGTCCTGTTACTGGACAACCCCTACCTGGGCTATGCTCACCTCAGTCATTGGTTTGATCCGGCTCCCAAGGCTTCCCCGGGCATTCATCCAACTGCCGTGGTTGATGAGTCTGCCAGTATTCCTGAATCTGCTTCCATAGGCCCGCACGTTGTGATTGAGGCCGGGGTCTGTATTGGTGAGCGGGTGGCTGTCGGTGCCGGCGGTTTTATCGGTGCAAGAGCTCGTATCGGGGACGACAGTGTGCTTCGGCCCCGGGTTACGCTTGCACATGATGTGATTGTCGGTATGCGCTGTCACATTCTCAGTGGTGCGGTGATTGGTTCGGACGGCTTCGGCTTTGCCAACGAAAAAGGCGTCTGGCACCGCATCGCGCAGCTCGGTGCCGTGGTGCTGGGTGACGACGTGGAGGTTGGTGCCAATACCACCATAGACCGTGGCGCGCTGGACGACACCACGATCGGTAACGGCGTAAAGCTGGACAACCTGATTCAGATCGCCCACAACGTGCAGATTGGTGACCACAGCGCGATGGCGGCCAAAGTTGGTATTGCTGGCAGCACACGAATTGGCAATCACTGCGTGTTTGGCGGAGCCTCCGGTGTGGCTGGCCATCTTGAAATAGCCGATCAGGTTCACCTCACCGGCATGACCCTGGTAACCGGTGATATTCGCGAATCGGGGGTTTATTCCTCCGGCACCAGTGCGGATACCAATCGCCAATGGCGGAAAAATGTCGTCCGTTTTCGTCAGCTGGATGCTCTGGCGCGACGGATTAAAGAACTGGAAAAGAAATTAGAGGGCTGAGGCCGATCAAGATGATGCACATCGATGAAATTCTGGAGTACCTGCCGCACCGTTATCCTTTCTTGCTGGTGGATCGGGTGACAGAGGTCGAAAAAGGGAAGTCGATCAAGGGGTACAAGAATGTATCGTTCAACGAGCCCTTTTTTACCGGTCATTTTCCGGACAACCCGATAATGCCCGGTGTCCTCATTATTGAAGCCATGGCGCAACTGTCGGGAATTCTTGGTTTTATGACTGTGGAACGGAAACCGTCAGATGGCGTGGTACAATATCTGGCTGGGTCCAGTAAAGCGCGTTTCAAGCGCCCCGTTTTACCGGGGGATCGCTTGGATATGGAGTCTGAGTTTATCTCCGGCAAGCGCGGTATCTGGAAGTTTGATTGCCGTGCCCTCGTTGATGGCGAGGTGGTATGCGTGGCTGAAATACTTACCGCTGAGAGAGAAGTTTGATGGCGACAAATGACTGGTCGGGTGTCCATCCTCAAGCGATTGTGGACCCGTCAGCCAAACTGGCGGATAACGTGACGGTTGGCCCCTGGAGTTATATTGGCCCGGGGGTGGAGATTGGTGAAGGTACCGAGATTCTCTCTCACGTGGTTATAAAGGGGCCGACGGTGATCGGCCGCAACAACCGAATCTTCCAGTTCTCCAGCATCGGCGAAGAATGCCAGGACAAGAAATACGCTGGTGAGCCGACCACGCTGGTCATAGGTGATGACAATGTTATCCGCGAGAATTGCACTATTCATCGTGGCACCATTCAGGACCGGGGTGAGACCCGGATCGGTAACGGCAATCTGCTGATGGCTTATGTACACGTGGCCCATGACTGTATTGTGGGTAACCATACCATTCTGGCCAACTGTGCCACCCTGGCAGGGCATGTGTCGGTAGGTGATCATGCCATTCTCGGCGGCGGTACCATGGTGCATCAGTTCTGCCATATCGGGCCCCACAGCATGGCGGCCGGTGGCAGTATCGTGCTCAAGGATATTCCCGCCTATGTCATGGCGAGCGGCCAGTCTGCCCAGCCTCACGGTATGAATGTGGAAGGCTTGAAGCGTCGCGGTTTTGCCAAGGATACGCTCCTGAGCCTTCGCAGGGCCTACAAAGTGGTTTATCGCCAGGGCCTGACGACCGAGCAGGCCGTTGAAGAGCTGGAGCGCAACTTTGCCGATGTCCCAGAGGTACTCCCGCTGATTGACTCGCTCAAGGGAGCGGATCGCGGCATCATTCGTTAAGCCAGCCGGAGGCCGCTGGTGACACAGCTAAAGGCCAATTCGGCCACATTCTCAGGACGAACCATAGCCATTATTGCGGGCGAGGCATCGGGAGATATTCTCGGTGCCGGCCTGATCCGTGCGCTAAGAAAGCGTTATCCGAAGGCTCGTTTTGTCGGCATCGGCGGCGATGAAATGATCGCTGAAGGCTTTCACTCGCTGGTGCCAATGGAACGGCTTTCCGTGATGGGCCTGGTGGAAGTGCTCGGGCGTATCCGCGAGCTGTTCAGTATCCGTGCCCGTCTGCTGGATTATCTGTTTACTACCCCCCCGGATGTTGTGATCGGTATCGATTCGCCGGACTTCACACTGGCCATCGAGCGTCGATGCCGGGAAGCGGGCATCCCGTCGGTACACTACGTAAGCCCTTCAGTTTGGGCCTGGCGCCAGAAGCGTATCTTCAAGATTGCCAGGTCTGTCGACCTTATGTTGACCCTGTTTCCCTTTGAAGCCCGTTTTTATGAGGAGCATCATGTGCCGGTGTCTTTTGTGGGGCACCCTCTGGCCGACAGGATCGAGCTGGAACCGGATACTCTGGCGGCGCGGAAAAGTCTTGGTCTGGAGGTCGATAAACCTGTGCTGGCGGTGTTACCGGGTAGTCGAGGTGGTGAAGTTGAGCGCCTGGGCACTCTGTTTCTGGAAGCTTCCCGTTGGCTCCAGGCTCGCCGCCCCGATCTGCAGCTGGTTATTCCCTGCGTCAATCGGGATCGTGAACGGCAGGTGCGTGATCTGGTTGAATCCCTGGAGGTGAGCTTGCCGGTCACGCTGGTTCGTGGTCGCTCGAGGGAGGTGATGGCCGCCAGCGATGTGGTGTTGCTGGCGTCGGGTACCGCGACGCTGGAGGCTATGTTGCTGAAAAAGCCGATGGTGGTGGGTTACCGGCTCAGCGACTTCAGTTACAAGGTGTTGTCCAGGTTGGTCAAGGTTCCCTGGGTGGCACTTCCTAATTTTTTGGCTCAGGAACAGCTGGTGCCCGAGTTGTTACAGGATGAGGCAACGCCGGAGAAGTTGGGGGCGGCGGTTCTGGAAAGGCTGGAAAACGAGCAGGAGCGCGACAGGCTGCATCAGGCGTTTCTGGAATTGCACCAGGCCTTGCGTCAGGGTGCGGACGAACGGGCGGCGGCAGCGGTGTCTGAGCTGTTGGAGACCCGAACCTGATGGTGGCCAAGGTACTTCCTCCTTTTGAATGTTCCTATCGTGGCTCGCTGCTGGCGGGCGTGGACGAGGTGGGGCGTGGTCCGCTTATCGGGGCGGTTGTGACGGCCGCCGTGATTCTTGATCCCGCCCGGCCTATCCCCGGGCTGGCGGATTCCAAAAAGCTCACCGAGAAGAAGCGCCTGCGCTTGTACGACGATATCCTGGAGAACGCGGCGGCCTGGAGTCTGGGTCGATGTGAGGCCAGGGAAATCGACGAGCTGAACATCTACCAGGCGACCATGCTGGCCATGAAGCGGGCTGTTGAAGGGCTCTCGATAGCCCCGGAGTATGTTCTTGTGGACGGGAACCGGTGCCCGAAGTGGCGCTGGTCTTCCGAGCCCGTGATCAAAGGTGATAGTCGGGTTGAGGCAATCAGTGCTGCCTCCATTTTGGCAAAGGTAACGCGGGATCGGGAAATGGAGGAGCTGGATCTCCGGTTTCCAGGTTTTGGTCTCGCCCAACATAAAGGCTACCCTACGCCCGTTCATCTCGAGGCGCTCAATCGACTTGGGGTTACCCCGGAGCATCGCCGATCCTTTCGGCCGGTACAGATGGCGCTGGACGCTGTCGGGGTTTATGGAGGATCCTCCGCGCCTGCTCAGGAGCTAAACTATCCTGCCGATTTATTTGAAAATATGGATTGACAGGGTGCGGGGCCGGCGGTAGTATACGCGCCACGTTGACAGGGGCAGCCCGGTTAACAAACAGTTTGATGCGGGGTGGAGCAGTCTGGTAGCTCGTCGGGCTCATAACCCGAAGGTCGTTGGTTCGAATCCAGCCCCCGCTACCAATCAAGAAAAGCCAGCTTTTGCTGGCTTTTCTCGTTTTCGGGGGCGGCGTTTGATTCAGGCCCTCTTCTTGCAAAGGCGGATCAGTGTCACTGGTCCGCCTTTTTGGTTTCCGTTTCTCTACGATTTCCTCGGTAATCCTTCAATCCCTTCCGGTTTCCGTCTTGCTTTTTAATGACGGAAAAATGACGATTTTTTATGTATAAAAATGACGGCATTCGCATCATCATCGGCGCCGATTTTATAGAATTTCACAAATTCGACGAAAATATGGTGATGAATAGCCATGAAGCGCGTCATTTTTATGTCAAAGGCATGGATTGCCGCGTTGTTGGTAGGGATGGTGCTTGCGGGTTGCGGCGGTGGTGGTTCCGGCGGCAGCGAATCTGCCAGTCAGTCTGGCACGTCGCCTGATTCCGGAACTGGTGTTGGCAGTGCTCAGCCGGTTGCAGAGCGCTCTGCGGTATTGAGCTGGTCGGCGCCGATGACCCGCGTAAACGGTGACTCGATCGCGATGGGAGAGCTGGACAGATACGTGATTCGTTACGGCCAGGATGTGGATGATCTGTCCGGAGAAATCACCGTCGACGGTGCCAGTGGCGAGGCAGAGATGTCCTATGTGGTCGATAACCTTGACGCCGGCACCTGGTATTTCACTATTCAGGTTCAGGACACCGCCGGTCTGCTGAGCGAGCCTTCCGAGCCAGTTAGCAAAACCATCCAGTCCTGAGCAGAAAATGTGCTCAGAACATTGGGTCTGCGATTGGTAGTTTCAGGGTGAAAGTGGTGCCTTCGCCCGGCCGGGAGTCGACGCTGATCTCGCCTCGGTGTTTCTCCACCACCGTTTTAACGAACGAAAGCCCCAGGCCGGTGCCGTGGGCGCCGGCTATCTCGCTGCGTTTCTGTCGGTGATAACGGTCGAACAGCAGGGGCAGTTCCTCCGGATCGATGCCATAGCCCTCGTCTGATATGGCCAGGCAGGCCAGATGCGCTGCCTGATAGACGTGAACGCTGATCGCCGAGTCCGGGGGGCTGTATTGCACTGCATTGGTCAAAAGATTGATTACCGCCCGTTCCAGAAGCTCGGCGTTGCCTTTCAGCCACAGATCCTCGGTGCCGTTCAGCAGGATCGAAATGCCCTTTTCCTGGGCCTGCTCGCACACACTGTCCCGAGCATTCTCAACAATCGCCAGAAATTCGCACTCGTAGAACCGGGTTTCGGTCAATTGTTCGGCACGAGCCAATTGCACAAACTCTTCTGCCAGATGATAGCTGCGCCGTGCCAGCCGCCCGAGCTGGTCGAGTTGTTGGGCGTCAATATGGCTGGGGTCCCGTTTCAGTTGCTCGATCAGGGCCAACTGAGAGACCAGTGGTGAACGGACATCGTGGGAGATGAAGTCGATCGCCTCGCGATGCTGCCGTTGCTGCTCCCGAAGTTCGGAGATGTCTGAGATGTTGGCGATAATGCCGAACTGACGACTGTTTGGCAGGGCAAAGGGTGCCAGGTGGATGAGAAAGTCTTTGCCGGTCAATGTCAGATCTACCGTTCGGCTTTGTCTCAGTGTCAGTGTCTCTGAAACGGTTTCGAACCAGGGCGGCAAGTCCCGGGGATCGTGACCTTCAAGCAGGGTGGCCAGGGGCATGCCGCTCAGGCTTGGCATAGGCTCGCAAAACCAGTCTTCAATGTGGCGGTTGGCAAACCGTATAACCCCCAGTTCGTCGGTCACAATGATGCCATCGGGCATGTGCTCGAAGCTGTGACGAATAAACGCCTGCATTTCTCCCAGCTTCTGGGTGGCGATACGCACTTTCTCGATCCGGGCCGAAATGTTTTCCCGGGGGCCCTGATGTTGTTCACTATCTACATGGGGCTCCAGCTCCAGCTGGTTCAGATAGCGCTGGATGACCTCTCGGCTTAGGTCGTTTGGCAGCGTCAGTCCGAGCAGGTAATCCGTGCCGCCGCGAATCAGCTTTATCCAGCTCTGGTTCTGCTGGTGCTCCCACCGTCCCGGTGTTTCCGTGGGCGGGGCCTGGGCCAGGGTCATTTCCTGTACTTCCAGCAAGTCATTCTGCTCTGCCAGCAGCCATCCGGGTGGGTGGAGCAGCGCCCGCAAGTGAGTCAGCAATTGTTGTGGATGTCGGTTTGAAGGCTCTGGCAGGGACAGTCGTGGCGTTCTTGCCATTTCGTCCAGTTGCCGGTTGAGAAAGCGATTGGTCATGGCAAGCCGTAGTGCGCTGGCGATGGGCATGGCGGCCATAGGCATGAGCAGGGCGTTGGCCACAGAGAGCTGCACCCGGGCTCCGATCAGCAGCAGTACATAACCGGATACCAGTCCCGCGGCAATGGTTGCACATGCCAGCAGCGTGGCTGCAGGGCGGAGACGAGGCAGCAGCAGAGACAACAACAACAGCACGAGCAGGTTCAGTGCGGGAGATACCCAGGGCTCCGCCGGCACGATCAGTATATTCTGCTTGCTCGCAGAATAGACATTGGCATGAAACTCAACGCCGGACATTGGTCGGCTCAGACCGGAAAACGGCGTGGGCAGTATGTCGCCAAAGCCCGCAGCGGTGGCGCCGACCAAGACCGTTTTGCCGGCAAACTCCTGCGGTGAGGGCGAGTGGCTCAGTACGCTGGCGTAGGAGTAGGTTGGTAAGGTGCCGGCCCCGCCTGCCAGGGGCACCAGGCGATAATCCTCCCGGACATTGATGTAGTTCGGCAATTGCGCCTGCGTCTGCTTCGGCATTGGCAGGTGCGCGGCCAGTGACAGAGTTGGCCATAACCGCCCGGTAAGGCCATTGTATAGATAGAGCCCGCGGGCGACGCCGTCTGTATCCAGCTCGATATGGGCATGCCCGATCGCCCCTGCGGCACGTGCCAGATTGGGTGTTGGGAGTTGTTCGCTGATCAGCCGTTCCCGGGTTGGCGCGGTAAGGTAGGCGGGCAATACAACGTTACCGTGACGGGCCATGGCGCCGGCCAGTTCCTCATCGCCCGGACCGGCTTCCGGAAACAGGATGTCGAGCACGATGGTCTGTGCACCGGCTTGCCGCAATGTGTCGATCAGCGAGGCATGCAGGCTTCGGTCCCAGGGCCAGCGGCCAATCTGTTCCAGGCTGAATTCATCAATGGCAATGATGGCCACCGAATCATCCACGGGCGCTGGCCAGGTTGTGATCGCCCTGTCATACATCCAGTCGTTGATTCGACTCGGCAGCTCAGTCGCCTGAATCAGTAGCAGGGTGGTGACGAGTAGCAGGCCCAAGGACCACGGTGTTGTTGTTATCGGTAACCAGTCCCTTCGCATCGGCCTTTTTGTCGTAGAAGGTTAGTCGAGATACAGCTCCCTGCCCGGGCCCCAGCGACTGGCAAGGGGGCCGTCAGAAAGCGCTTTGACGCGCACAAAATACCTTCTTCCGGGAATCAGGCGCAAGGCCGCTGTGGTATCGGCGATATCGGCTTCCTTGATGATATTGCGAAACGCCGGCTCTTCAGCCAGTTGCAGTCGGTAATCCGTGGCGGTGTCGATGTTCTCCCAGAAAACCCGAACCTGGCTGTCCAGATAGTTCACGCTGATAATCCGGACCGGCGGCAGGGTACCGTTAACCACGATCTTGCGTGGCTCGGAGGTAGCAACAGAGCTGCCTCCCGCTTCTGTGACCACACGCCAGTAATACTGGCCGGGGCTCAGCGGGCGCGACGGCAGGGCCTGGCTTTCCGGAGCCCACTCGCTGGTTGTGATCAGTTGCCGGAAACTGTCATCCTCAGCGATCTCCACCCGGGCAACTTCGTTGGCACCATTGAGCTGCCAGCGGAACTCCGGCATGTCGTCATTCACGCTCTCGCCATCGGCCGGGGCGGTGAGATCGGGCTTTCTGGCCTGGAGGTCTACCTCAAGTTTGGCGGTGCCGGGCATTCCGGCGATACCGCGCTGATCAACCGCGGCGAGTTGGATTTCGTAGCGGCCATTGTCGAGCTGAGCGATGTCGAAACGGGTGCCGGTTACATCCCGGCTCTGTACCCAGGTGCCGGATGCCTGGTCAAAAATGTCCAGTCGGTAGGCCGGGTAACCGCCTGCCTGCCAGGTCAGCTCGGCCGGAAGCTGGGTGAGCACCGATGGCAAGGGATTTATGGTTGGCGCCGGCGGAAGCTGTCGAATATTCAGGGCGCCTCCGTTGGCGGTGGAAACGCTCGCGCCATAGCCGGCTGGAATGCGACGGGTGTTGCCTGGCTGGCCGAAGTCCACCACGCCTTCGGTAACCTGCACGCTGCTGCCGTTGCTGCTGGCTTGCATGGCAAACACCGTACCCCGGACGGCGGCGACAGCGGATGGCGTCTCGATTTCGAAGCGGGCCCCGCCTTCAATGACCGGGCGAACCCGGGTGTGAACCTCACCTCGTTGCAGGCGAAGCCGGGTGTCGACCATGCCGGATTTGCCATATTGGGTCAGCCGATTGAACATGAGGCGGGAGTTGGGGGAGATCCGAAGTTCCGAGCCGTCGGCCAGTTCAATGGTTGCGGATCCGGCTCCTGAGAGTATTTCGTCTCCAACCCGGACGATCGAATCTCCGGACAGCGGGAGTTTTCGCCCATCCATGCCGGAGATGTGTTGCACGTTGCCGATGACCGCAATCACCCGGGCCGGTTCGGGCTGTCGTTTCAGCCAGTTTACCGGAATGCGAAGGGTATCCCCGGTGCCAAGTTCCGCGTTGCTGGCCAGGCCATTGTGTTCCAGCAGTCGTTGGCGTGTGGTCTGTTCGGACAGCAGGGTCTGGGTTACGCTCGCAACCGTATCTCCCTGGCGCAGGGTATAAACCCACTCCGGGGCATTGTCCCGTTGCTGGCTACCCGATACCGCAGAACCCTGTGCGATTGACAGCTCCGCAACGGTGGTCGCCGGCACCATGACAGCCATTGCAAGGAAGGCCAGGGTTTTCAGATGCTTGCTCAGAGCGTCAGGCATTTGCAATGTCATCGTTCCGAATTTCGTTTGCGTCACCGGGCTTGATGGCTTCGAGCCGATAGCCACGCTGGTAGATGGTCTTGATGCGAAATCCGTTTTCAGGGTTGAGCCCGAGCCTTCTGCGAAGGCGGCTCATATGAGTGTCCACCGTGCGGGTGTTGATGTCCCTGGTTAATCCCCATACCCGCTCCAGCAGCATCTCCCGGGTGAGCAGGCGGCCCTGGTTCTGGAACAGGAACAGCGTCAGGTCGAAGTCCTTGTCGGTGAGCGTGAGTGGCTCGCCATGCAGGAGGATAATGCGCTGGTTGGTATTGATCTCAAAGGGCCCGTAGACCAGCACTTCCTTTTCACTTTCCGGATTGCTGCGCCGGGCCAGTGCATTGATGCGGGCGACCAGTTCAGCCGCCCGTGCCGGTTTGGCGATATAGTCGTCGGCGCCGGCATCCAGGGCGCGAACGATGTCGGTTTCACTGTCACGCTGGGTCAGGAAAATGGCGGGTACGGGCCAGTTAAGCTGTGCCCGGATGTTCTCCAGTACCTCGATTCCGGTCATGTCCGGAATCTGCCAGTCCAGAATGATCAGATCATAACTGCGGTGCAAAACGGCACCGAGAAACGATTGGCCGGTCGGAAAGCTGTCACAGTGATGTCCTTTCTCTGAAAGGATGGACTGGATGTGCTGCGCCTGTTCGTGTTCGTCTTCCAGCAGAGCAATGCGCATTAAGCCTGGCCCTCGATCGTGTTGCCTGGTTTATGTACCGTAGCGCAGAGGCCTTGATCAGACCCTGCAGTGTGGGGGATTATCCCAAAAAATGAGTTCCCGTTCAGTATCGTTATGTAGAATTCCGTAAGTCCACCGCGGGCTGGCCGTTGTGGTCATCAACTGTTTGTCGGCAGCCAGGGAAATTGCTGCAGCCCCAGAACCAGCCTTTTTTGCTTTTGCGCCGCACCAGGGGCGAGAAACAGTGGGGGCAGGGTACCGGTTTCTGGCTGGTTCCGTCCTCGGGTTGATCGTCTTCCAGGGGGCGGGTGCCCTTGCAGGCGGGGTATCGGGTGCACGCAAAAAACGCACCGAACTTGCCCTCCCGTTCAACCATCGGTGCCCGGCATTTCGGGCAATGAATGGCGGTGCCTGGTGTCTCTGTATTCGCCAAACCCGCAGCGGGCGCTTGCGCCATGAATCCGCGGATTTCATCCTTGAGGGCTTCCAGAAACGCTCTGGGGTCCTCTTCACCACGGCGAACGCCTTCGAGAGTGGCCTCCCAGACAGCGGTACGATCCGGCGTACGAATGGATTCCGGTAGCGCCGCGATCAGGGTTTTACCCTTGTCAGTGGCGCGGATGAAGCGTTTTTCCCGGAACAGGTAATCGCGCCGGAACAGCGTATCGATAATGGCTGCACGAGTCGCTTCGGTGCCAAGGCCATCGGTTTCCCGCAGTGTTTTTCTCAGCTCGTTGTCGGCGACAAAGCGGGCAATATTGGTCATGGCCGATAGCAGCGTGGCATCGGTGAAGTACTGTGGCGGCTGGGTTTTGCGCTCGCTGGCATGGGCCTCGTTGCAAAGCGCCGGTTCATCTTTGTCCAGTCTGGGCAATGGTGCTTTTTCAGGCTCCTGCCCGGGTTCCCGCTTGCGGATTTCCAGCGTTTTCCAGCCTGGCTCGACGATGGCCGTCTCGGTGGCGCGAAAGCGATGTTCCTGAACAGCGACCGTTAGCCGGCCTTCCCGGTGCACGGCATCCGGTGCAAACTGCATCAGATAAAATCGGCTGATCAGATCGTAGATTTTCTGTTCGGCCGAAGACAGCTTGCCGCTTGGTGCGGGCCGCACTGTTGGAATAATAGCGTGGTGAGCATCCACTTTTTGGTCATTCCAGGCGGCAGAGCGGCGGTCTGTCTCTGTTGTCTCGCAGAATCCGGACAAATCCGGTGCGACACGGGCGATGGCGCGAATCACGGCCTCCCGGTGACCGAAATGCTCCTCTGGCAGGTAGCGGCTGTCTGACCTTGGGTAGGTAATAAGTTGGTGGCGCTCATACAAGTTCTGGGCGGTATCGAGCACATCTTTGGCGCCCATCCGGTACAGACGGCCGGCCTCGATCTGCAGTGCAGACAACGACAGTGGCAAGGGCGGCGGTTCCGGGCGGTCGCGGAACCGGGCCTCGGTAATTCGGCCCGGTCGACCGCTGATGGCGGCGACAATCTGCTCGGCCACCGACTTGTCCAGCAGCCGGTTTTCCTCATCCAGATGGTCCTGAAATTCGTCACCAGGTAACCAGCGAGCAACGAACGGGCGCTGGTCAGCCTCTGGTTCGCTGGCCTGGAAGGTGGCTTCGACCCTGTACCAGGGCTTGGGCTGGAAGTGCTCGATGGTGTTGTCTCGATCCACCACCAGGCCCAACACCGGGGTTTGCACCCGGCCCACGGAGTAGACACCCTGTTCACCTTGGGTTTGATAGCTGAGGGTATAGAATCGGGTGAGATTGATGCCGTAGAGCCAGTCGGCCCGTTGTCTCGCCAGGGCGGAATGGGACAGTGGACGGAATTCCCGGTTGTCTCTGGGGTTTTGGATGGCGCGGGCTACCGCCTTGGGGGTGAGGTCATTAATCAGCACCCGTTTCACCGGTGCCTTGGTGCCGAGGTAGCGCAGGACTTCGTCGACCAGTAGCTGGCCCTCACGGTCGGGGTCCCCTGCGTGGGTAATCAGGTCGGCCTTTCGGACCAGGGCTTCAAGCACTTTGAATTGCAGGCGCACGCTGTCTTTGGGCACCAGTTGCCAGGGCTCCGGGAACATGGGCAGGTCTTCGATGCGCCATTTCTTCCAGGCCGGGTTATAGAGGGCCGGCTCCGCGGGCTCCAGCAGGTGACCTATACACCAGCTTACCGTGGCAGCATCCGGTCCTTTACCGCAGCGTATCCAGCCCTGGCCTTTTTCGTGGGGGCCGGGAAGTGCGGCGGCGATGGCTCGGGCCAGGCTTGGCTTTTCAGCGATGTACAGGTGCATGGCTATCTGGGGTTGGTTGCTGGCAGGGGAATGTGTCGCTTTGGGGCTTTTGTGTCAAGGCCTTCGGGCTTCCGCGGCTTACTGTAGTAGACTGGAAGAATTGGTGGAGGCGGCTGTGAAGGAGTTAGTGAACGATGAAAGTACAGAAAAGCATTGAAGAGAAGCTGGCCAAAGGCTTTGATGCCAGTCTGATTTCGGTGGAAAACGAGAGCCATATGCATTCGGTGCCACCCAATTCTGAAACCCATTTCAAGGTAACGCTGGTGTCGGCGGATTTTGAGGGCCAGATGAAAGTGCGGCGTCATCAGGCGATCTACAAGGTTCTGGCTGATGAACTGGCGGGCCCGGTGCATGCTCTGGCGTTGCATCTGTATACACCGGAAGAGTGGCAGGCTAGTGGTCAGGCGTCTCCGGATTCACCCAACTGTATGGGTGGCTCGAAAGGCGATTCGGCAATGGACAAGAAGCTTCAACAAGGAGCTAATGGATGAGCCAGTTTTTCCAGATTCACCCGGAAACACCGCAAAAACGTTTGATCAAACAGGCGGTGGAGATTTTGCGCAAGGGTGGGGTGATTGTGTATCCCACCGATTCAGGTTACGCCCTGGGCTGTCACCTCGGCGACAAACAGGCGGCAGACCGCATCAAGCGGATTCGGCGCCTGGACGACAAGCATAACTTCACCTTGGTGTGCCGTGATCTTTCAGATATCGGGGTTTATGCCAAGGTGGACAATACCCAGTACCGGTTACTGAAGAATTTTACGCCGGGCCCGTACACCTTCATTCTGGACGCGACCAGTGAGGTGCCCCGCCGTTTGTTGCATCCCAAGCGTCGGTCCATCGGCATTCGGGTTCCGGACAATGAGATTGTCCGGGAATTGCTGGGTGAGCTGGGTGAGCCGATTATGAGCAGCACCCTGATTCTGCCGGGTGAAACCGAGCCGTTGACCGATCCTTACGACATCCGGGAGACCCTCGGGCATGAGCTCGATCTGATTATTGATGGCGGCTTCTGCGGTATGGAGGCTACCACGGTGGTTAACTTTACCGGAGATGTGCCCGAAGTTACGCGGGTGGGCAAGGGCGATCCGGCGCCGTTTCAGGTTTGATATCGCTGATTTGAACCCGGGCTTCAGGCCCGGGTGTTCAGGCTGAAGGCGTAGCGTTGCTGTGCTGTGATACCCGTCTCGGCGGGTATGGCTGTGCGACGAAGGCTGTCGTAGCGGTGAATGACGTCTTGCAGTCCATTGAACTGCTGGTTCTCACTGAGCAGTGAATCCAGCAGGGAATTGTTCACACCATAGGCCTGATTGAGCTTGAGTGCGTTATCCATGAAATGCAGGGTGGGTTCGGTCACACTCAAGCGGCTCAGCGCCTCACCAAATCCCCGGTTGTTGTTGAGATCCTGTTGTATCTTTTCCCGCACCTGATCAGGAATTTTGCCGTCCAGCTGAATGCTGCCTTGCTCGTTTTTACTCACGCTCAACGCGGTTGCCGGGTGCACGTTGTACTCGGCAAGTTTGTGCCGCAGGGTTTCGCGAACGTAGGACAGATCCTGGGCAACCGTCTGCTTGTACTGGGTCAGTGGCAATTGCCGGGTTTTCTGACTGGCCGGGTTGCGATCCTGCCATTGGGACGGAGTGAAGCGGTCGTCGGTGCTGCTCTGGGGCTCGCCTGCGGCGGCGCCTTCATTGGTTTTACTGGCGGGTGCGTCAGTGCGCGGAGCACGGTTGTCCATGGCTTGCTGAAAGCGCGTGCTGGCCTGTAACAGTGATGTCAGCAATGACATGGTTATCTCCCCTGAACGGAAAATCTCTGCCGGATATTTCGGAATTAGCCCGTGATGCATCAGACTTAGCAGGTTTCGGGCCAACCTGCCTTGCCTTCTGGTTTGAGCGTGCCGGGACGAATGTAAAACATTGCAAGGAATGTCATAGAGCGCGCGTCGGGATGATCTGCGTCAGAAAAAAGTTGATGCATATCTATAAAGTTATGCGCCAATTCGCCGTCATTACTCTTGGATGTCCAGATCATCTTCCGTTGTCGGGGTCACATGAAAAAACAATACTCAATCCGTTTTCTACTGCTGGCAGCACTGGCTGCGGCTTTCACCGTCATTCTCGTGTTTACGGTTGTCTACAGCGCCCAGTCCCAGCGAGCCCACCTCGAAGAGTACAGCCACAAGTACGTGGATGGTCTGGCAAAGTCCTTTTTCGATGGCCTGAACACCATGATGGTGACGGGCACCATTAATAACCGCGATGTTCTGCGCGAGAAGGTGATGGCTCCCGACGACGTACTGGATGTTCGGGTGATCCGCAGCGATCAGCTGAATGCCATGTACGGTGTAGGGAATGCCGCCGAACAACGTCGTGAGCCACTGGACATGAAAGCGCTGGGTGGTGAGCGGGTTGAACACTATTCCGACAACGAAGCGGGTCGCGTCTATACACTGATCGAGCCGGTTATTGCCAGCGAAAACTATCAGGGCGTGAACTGCCTCGGCTGTCACCAGGCCCAGGAAGGGGACGTGCTGGGCGCTATTCGGGTCGACTATTCTCTGGCCAAAAGTGACGCGCGCCTGCAGCAGCAGTTGATGGTGAGTGGCGGTATTCAGATTCTGATCTTTGTGGTTATTTTCATATTAACTACCGTGGTATTGGGGCGGCTGGTGTTTTCCCGCTTGCGTCGGCTGCAG
>Ga0079224_100004164_pt1 | contig 18549 bp, 11 predicted proteins | sample Stecom2015_FD_80414 | JGI IMG/M metagenome (GOLD analysis project Ga0079224, IMG submission 80414) | Agricultural soil microbial communities from Utah to study Nitrogen management - Steer compost 2015 | ecosystem: Environmental > Terrestrial > Soil > Agricultural land | place: USA: Utah... | reverse complement strand
GGAGTGCTGCCGATCCGCACGGAACGCCTCTGGCTCCGGCGTTTTCAGCCGCAGGATTACCAATCCTATTGTGGCTACCACACTCGAGCGGATGTCTATCGCTTCAATCAATGTGACCCGCCCCAAGGGGAAGAATTGCGACAGCAATTCGAAGAGGCCATGGCGGGCGGCCTCGTCCGGGAGGGTGACGCCTTCCACTTTGCTCTTGAAAGGCGTGAGGATGGGACACTGCTCGGCGAAGTCCTTCTAAGACTCGCGGATCGGGAAGCTTTGCAGGCCGAGATCGGCTATGTCCTCCATCCCTCCTTCTTCGGAAGGGGCTATGCAACAGAAGCAGCTTCCGCCGTCGTCGATCTGGGATTCAGTTTGGGCTTCCACCGCATTTTCGCGCGCTTGGACAGCCGCAATGTGGGCTCCATCGGAGTGATGGAGCGTCTCGGCTTTCGGCGCGAGGCTCATTTCATCGAGAATAGTCGCTTCAAGGGGACTTGGAGCGACGAATACGTCTATGCGCTGCTCGCCCGGGAGTGGCAGCGCGGCAAGTGACGCATTTCACAAAATTACCTCAGATCACTTTCCTCGGGAGCCCAGCGGACAAAGAGAGCTGTCGGCAGAAGGCGTCCGCCCCCGCTTTCTGGCAGAGCCATCTCGCCAGCGAGAATGCTTCCGCCCAGGGGCGCCAAGGCCTCTGCCACAGCCTGCTGCACGGCCAGGTAGGAGAGACGAATCGCATAGACGGTCAAGAGCAGGAAGGCCGGCCTTTCGCTGAGAAGCTCGCGGCAAAGGACCAGCAGTTCCGGCAGGTTCTCCTCGAGGCGCCAGACCTCGCCCTTGGCGCCCCGCCCATACTTGGGGGGATCGAGGATGATGCCCTCGTAACGCCGCCCACGCCTGACCTCACGGCGAACGAACTTCATGGCATCGTCAAGGATCCAGCGAATGGGCCGCTCCTCCAGTCCTGAAAGCTCCTGGTTCTCCACCGCATAACCAATCGACTTTTTCGACGCATCGACGTGAGTGACGGTGGCTCCGCTTCGGGCTGCTGCAAGCGAGGCCAGGCCCGTGTAAGCGAAGAGGTTTAGCACCCTGGGCGGCTCTGGACAGTTGGACAGCCGCCGGCTGCACCAGTTCCAATGGGGCGCCTGTTCGGGAAAAAAGCCAAGGTGGCGAAAGGGGGTGCAGCGTGCAGCAAAGCGCAGGCCCTGCCACCTGAGAGTCCAACTCTCAGGCAATTTCCTTTCGAACCGCCAGCGACCGTTCTCCGTCTCCTCGGCATCGAAGATGCCGTCCGCCTTCCAGGCTTCGAGCGGCAGCGAAGGACGCCAGAGCGCCTGAGGTTCCGGCCGGATAAAGCGGTAGGGGCCATAGCGCTCGAGCTTGCGGCCATCGCCACTATCGAGCAATTCAAAGTCCTTCCAGTCGTCGGCAACGAGAACGGCCGGCTGAAGGCGCAGATCCTGCTTCATGATGCGGCTCCTGCATAGCCTTCCGCTCCCCAGAGAGCATAGAGCATGACGGCAGTGGCCACTGCCAAATTGAGCGAATCCGCGCGGCCTCGCATGGGAATGCGCACGAGTTCATCACAGGCGGCTGCCGCCTCGGAGGTCAGCCCCGCCTGTTCATTCCCCATGAGAAGAACCTGCGGCCGCCCGGATGTCGGCGACAATTGATCGTGCCGCTGGTCGGCCTGCAGCGAGGTGCCTATGAGGCGCGCACTGCCCTCGGCTGTCCAGCGCAGGAAGTCCTGCAACTCGCAACTTGCCAGGGGAACCGCGAAGAGCGAGCCCATGGAAGCGCGCACGGCTTCAAAAGAAAAGGGGTCACAACATTCGCCCACCAAGATGACTCCTCCGGCCCCGACCGCGTCGGCCGTGCGCAGGATCGTGCCAAGGTTACCCGGATCACGCACTTGCTCCAGCGCCACCCAAATGGACCGGGTGGAGAGGTCCAATTGTGCAAGGCTGCATTTCAGCTGGCGGTATACGCCGATCACGTTCTGCGGGTTGTCCCGTCGCGTGATCAGAGAGAGCAGCCGCTCGGTTGTTTCAATGCAATGAACGCCTGCCGCATCCATCCGCTTCACGAGCGCACGAACTGCCGGCCTCTTCTGCGCTTCGGCAGAGAACAGGAGATACTTCGGCTGCACGCCCGCCTCCTCCGCTTCCAAGACGAGCCGGGCACCCTCCGCAATGAAGAGTCCACTCTGAGCCCGCTGTCTCTTACGGTCGAGGGCGCGTATCTCTCGGATGAGTGGATTGGCGGAAGAGCTTATTTGCTTGATCATGAAGTTTCGCTCATTGGGGGAGCCTTGCCCCCTTTTCGAAGCGTTCCGACAAGAAGGCGATAAGGGCCGGATCTCTAGCGCTTCGCCGCTGTTTAGGCCACAGCTGGATTACTTGGGAGTTCGTACAAAGCCACCTCGTTGAGAAGGGGTGCCAGACGTGACAGGGCTTGCTAGGATCCCCGGCTGCTACGCAGGGGGGGAATGCACAAGAATTGCAAAGGCGTGACTTGCTAGGCTAGAGCCTGTAGAGGGCTCGCTTCAAAGGGCCGGGGCGCGGGTCGACTTAAGACAAAGGGGGATCGCTTGGAGTTTCTGGGCTTTGGGCCGACGGAGCTTCACTTCAGGCACAAGGCCTGGAGTGATGCAGCGCGCGGACTTTTGTGGCACCGCTAACGGTGGCGCCACGGACATCCTTGCCTAGTTTGAGCAGTTTATGAGTATCTACTCCCATGATATCGCCATTGTCGGTGCTGCCTGCCGCCTGCCGGGCGCGCCGAACGTCGAGGCTTTCTGGCGTCTCTTAAGTGAAGGGCGGCACGCCATCGGCCAAATCGACTCCAGCCGCTGGTCGCCGCACCGCTTCTGGCATCCGCGCAAGGGGGAAAGCGGCAAGACCTACGCGCTTGCCGCCGGCTTGCTGGAGAACATCTACGACTTCGACGCGGCCTTCTTCGGCATTTCCCCGCGCGAAGCGATCCAGATGGATCCGCAGCAGCGCCTCTTGTTGGAAGTCGTCTGGGAAGCATTTGAAGACGCCGGCATCCGTCCGAGCGCCCTCGCTGGCTCCGGTACAGGCGTTTACGTGGGCGCTTCCGGGACCGATCATGGGAACCTGCGGCAGAACGACCCGCCATCGGGCGACATGCACCTGATGACGGGCAATACCCTCAGTATTATCTCGAATCGCGTCTCCTACGTCTTCGATCTGCGCGGCCCCAGTTTCACCCTCGACACGGCTTGCTCTTCATCGCTGCTGGCGTTGCATCAGGCCGCAGCCGCCATTCGCGCGGGGGAAGTGGACACCGCCGTCGTGGCAGGCGTGAACCTGCTGCTCAGCCCCTTTCCCTTCATGGGCTTTTCCGCGGCCTCCATGCTCTCTCCGACCGGCCTCTGCCACGCCTTCGACGCCAGAGCCGACGGCTACGTGCGCGCCGAAGGCTGCGTAGCCTTGATCCTGCAGGCGGTCGAACGCGCCAAGGATGCGGGAAATCATCCCCGGGCATATCTCGTGGCCAGTGGAACGAATGCTGACGGCCGTACCGTTGGCCTCTCTCTTCCCTCTGCAGAGTCGCAGGCGCAGCTGCTGCGGGAAATCTATGAGGCCGCCGAAATCGATCCTGAAGCGCTCGCTTTTGTAGAGGCCCATGGAACTGGCACACCGGTCGGAGATCCCGCAGAGGCCCGCTCCCTTGGCCTGGCGCTGGCACAGGGCCGCAGCGAAGCCCTTCCCATAGGCTCCGCCAAGACGAACGTTGGCCATACGGAACCAGCATCCGGTCTTGTCGGGATGCTCAAGGCGCTGTTGGCCCTGGAGCATGACCTGCTTCCGGCATCGCTCCATTTTGAAACGCCCAATCCCAACATTCCCTTCGAGGAGCTAAAGCTGGCAGTTGCAGCGAATGCGCTGCCGCTACCCCGCAACGGCTCCGCCCGCCTCGCGGGCATCAATTCCTTCGGATTTGGCGGGACGAACGTCCATGCCGTAATTCGCGACGCGGAGCGGGCCCAGACTGTCGAACGGGCAAAGGAAGGCGGCTTGCCGCCTTTGGTGATCTCCGCAGCTTGCGAGCCCGCCCTGCGCGAACTGACCAGCGCCTACAAGGAGAGACTGCAGCAGACGGCGGATCAACAGGAGGCGGCCGAGCTCATCGCCGCGGCCGGCCTGCAGCGTGATCGGCTCGACCATCGTCTGGTCTTCTGGGAAGAAAGCCGCGAGGAACTGCTGAAGCAGCTCCACGCCCAGACGCAAGAAGACCGCAGTCGAGGGGCTCTTGGAGAGGTTCACTCTCCAGAAAGGCAGGCAGTCTTTGTCTTCGCTGGCAATGGCTCGCAATGGGCGGGCATGGGCCGCCAGGCGATGCATCGTAACGCTGTCTTCCGCGAAAGCCTCGAGCAGAGCGACGCTCTCTTCAAGCCGCTGGCCGGCTGGTCGATCCTGGAAGCTCTCACCGCGGAGGACTTGAAGGAGCGTCTGGCCTATGCCGAGATTGCACAACCCCTGCTCTTTGCGCTTCAAGTTGCGCTGGTGGATGCACTCGCCGCACAGGGCGTGACACCAGCCGGCGTCGCCGGTCACAGCGTAGGTGAGGTCGCCGCAGCCAAGGTGGCCGGTGCGCTGACCTTGGAACAAGCTATCAAGGTCGTCTACGCGCGCAGCTATCATCAGCGAACGACCCATGGCACCGGCGGCATGGCCGCTCTTTTGCTTCCTGCCGAGGAAGCGGCCGAAGTACTCGCCGAACCACGCTGGCAGGGTCTTGACCTGGCCGCAATCAATGGGCCGCGCTCGGTCACCATCTCCGGTGACACGGACGTGCTGAAAGCCTTCGCCGCGGAAGCCCGAAAAAGGCGCTGGCCGCTGAGGCGGCTCGAGATCGAGTATCCCTTCCACGGGCCCTTGATGGAACCCGTAAGAGCGCCGCTTCTGAAGGATCTCGCGGATCTCAAACCCACTGCAACCTCGATCCCCTTCATCTCGACAGTGACTGGAAGCGAGATCGACGGCGAGGCGCTGACGGCCGACTATTGGTGGCGCAATGTAAGGGAACCAGTGCGCTTCGGCGACGCAGTTCTCAAGCTGACGGAGATCTCACCACTTTTCCTGGAGATTGGGCCTCGCCCTGTGCTTCAGGGTTATGTGAACGACTGTCTCAGGCAGGCGGGCGTCAAGGGGCGCGCTCTTCCGGGCTTCGATCGTAATGACCCTGAGGAGCAGGATCCGGTACGTGGCGTTGTTGCACGAGCCCTGGCAGCCGGTGCAGCCATCGATGAAGGCCGCCTCTTTGGCGAAAAGCCCAGGCGCAAGGCCCTGCCCCACTACGCCTGGCAGCGTAAGGAGTACCGCGTTGCTTCCAGCCAGGAAGCCTGGGACCTGATCGGGCAGCAGCCGGACCACCCGCTGCTGGGTTACAACGCCCGCCCCGAGATACCGGTCTGGACCAGCCAGCTCGATCACGAACTGCTGCCCTTCCTGGGCGACCACAAGGTCGAAGAGACTGTGGTCTTCCCTGCTGCCGGCTTTGTGGAAATGGCGCTGGCGGCCGGGAAACAGTGGCTGGAAACCGACGACCTGGAAGTCCAGGACCTGGAAATCTTCCGCCCTCTGGTCTTCGACGGCCAGCGGATGCGCGAAGTTCAGTTTCGCTTGTCGAGCGACGGACTGATTTTCGAAGTCTTTAGCCGGCCGCGAGAAGATGGCGCGAACTGGAGCCAGCACGCCAAGGGACGCCTGGCGCAGCTGCCCTCCAAATGGCTGGATGCGCAGCAAATTCCAGCAGTGACTGGTCAGCAATCACGGCTTCTGGAGGCAGAGGAGATCTACCGGATCGCCCGCCGCTTCGGCCTCCACTACGGGCCGGCCTTCGCTCGGGTGCGGGAAGTCGAGATCCTCAATGACCGGCAGGCCTGGGTAAGACTCTCACCGCAGCTTCCACAAGCGGAATTGGCGGCTGCGCCCTACCTGCTTCATCCCACCACGCTCGATGCAGTCTTCCACGGCCTTTTCGCGCTCCTGACGCGGGCTGATGAACTGCCGGAGAATACGACCTTCCTCCCGGCACGCCTCGGCCGGGTTCGCCGCAGCGCCGGTGGAGGGGAGGTGGTCACAGGCCTCATCAGCCTGAGAAGCATGACCCCGCGGTCGGTGGCTGTGGAGTTTCGTCTTTTTGACGAGGACGGCAATTGTCTGGTCGCGCTGGACGACTGCCGCTTCCGCGCCGTGGCGCTTGCACAAGATAGGGATCAACAAGATCTCGCTTTCCGCTTCGTCGGCATTCCTCTTCCGGGCATCAGCGAGACCGACAGCTCTCCCGCGCCCGCGCCGGCAAGCCTCCGGCTTGCTCTGGAAAAGGCAGAGCTCCTGCGCCAGGAGGAGCAGACGCCCGAAGAAAGTTGGCTGCTGCTCGATGGCGCGCTACGGTCCATCGCCTCGGCGACGACCGCTGAGGTCATCGGGCAGGAAGGCGACGGCTTCACCCTTGCCGACCTGATTGCGACGGGGCGCCTCGCTGCCGATGCGGCCCCCCTTTTCGAGCGGCTTCTGCGACTGCTGGAAGAGGATGGAGTGGTTCAGCAGGAAGCTGAAGGCCGCTGGTCACTTGTCGGCAGCAGCCCCTACCCGGCCGCACGTGACCTGCTTCAGGTTCTGGCCGTAGATCATCCCGAGAGGCTGGCAGAGGTCGCCCTGACCGCGCGCCTGATGGAAATCCTGCCAGACATCTTTACAGGCAAGGAAGCCATTCCTGATGCCCCGCCCTATGCGGCTTCGCTGCTTGAGCAGCTGGGTGAGGCATCGCCGGCAAGTGAAGCTGCTCTGGCAGCGCTTGTGGAAGCGCTGCAGGTGCTCCTCTCTGAATGGCCGGCTGAAAGGCCTATTCGCATTCTTGAATTGGGCGCCGGCAGTGGAACCCTGACGCGTCGTCTCTTGCGCCTCTTGCCGGAAGAGCGTTTCCAATATTTGGCGTCTGATCCCGACAAGCGCCGCGTCGAACGCTTGAAGCTGGCACTCGGACCTCAGCCGGGCTTGGAAGTTGCGTGGCTGGATCCGCAGGAAGAGACAGCGGCAATTGAAGGCCCCTTCGATCTGGTCGTGAGTCTTTTCGGACTCCATCGTTCCGTCGAGAATCTCGAACAACTGGCGGCCATCCGCGGCAAGATGGCTGGCGGTGCCCTGCTCCTCGCGGTGGAGCCGGAGCCAAATGCCTTCTGGGACCTGCTCTTCGGCATTACCACCACCTGGTGGAAGGGTGACCGCGACGAAAGGACGGAGGGACCTCTCAAGGACGGCGGAAGCTGGCAGAAGGCGCTTGAACTTAGCGATTTTCAGGCTTGCGAGAGCCTGCCGCTCGGCGGTCCGGGCCCCGAGCAATGCCTTCTGGTCGCGCGAAGCTCCGTGCGTGCCGTACGTCCCTCGGCGGAAGGGGCAGCCGCACCGCTGATCTTGCTGGCCGACCAGCGTGGGCCAGGTATGGAACTGGCAGAGGCCCTCGCGGAAAACCTCGCGGAGAGCGGTCGGCATGTCCTGCTCGCTGGCCCGCAGGGACTGGACAAGGAGAAGATCATCTACCGCACGGGCGACTGCCTCGATCCGGAGTGGCTAGCTGCCCTTCTCCTGGAGCTACGAGAGGAGAGCTCGGAAGCGCCCGAGATCCTGCACTTGGCGGGTGCACTTGCCGAGGAAGAACAACCAAGCGATCGGGTGAAGGATCGCTGTAGTGTCGCGACCGCCCTACTGCATGCGCTGAAGGGGGCTGCCTGCCGCTTCTGGCTGATCGCCCCGGGCGCCATGCAGCACCTCGCAGGCGGCGGACTGGAGCGGCCCAGCCAGGCGGCCCTTTGGGGCTTCGGACGGGTGGCCGCCAACGAGCATCCAGAAATCGACTTCAGGCTGCTTGATCTTCATCCGTCCTTGGCGCCGGAAGAAATGGCGAAGCTGCTCGCGGCGGAAGTGCTGAATCCCGCCGGCGACAACGAGTTGATCATCAACGACAAGGGCCGCCATGGCCTGCGCCTGCGGCACGGTCTGGCGCGCAAGACAGATAGCCGTCGGCGCAAAGGCGCTGGCTTGTGCCTGGAAATGCGCCGCAGCGGCTCCCTGGATCATCTGCACTGGGTCCCGATGAAGCGGCGCCTGCCCGGTCCCAACGAAATCGAGATTGAAGTTGCAGCTACCGGCCTCAATTTCCGCGACGTGATGTGGGCGATGGGGCTGCTTCCGGAAGAAGCGCTCGAAGAGGGCTTCGCCGGCCCCACTCTAGGAATGGAGTGTAGTGGCGTCATTACCGCGGTGGGCGAAGGGGTGACCGGCATGCATACGGGCATGCGGGTACTGGCCTTCGCACCCGCCTGCTTTTCCAGCCACGTCGTGGTCTCGACCCGAGCGGTCGCGCCGATCCCGGGTGACTTGAGCTTCGAGGAAGCGGCCACGATCCCCAGCACCTTCTTCACCGCCTACTACGCGCTTCTGCACCTGGCGCAGATCGAGGCCGGCGAGCGGGTACTCCTCCATGGCGGTGCTGGCGGCGTCGGCCTTGCCGCCTTGCAGATCGCGAAATGGCGTGGTGCAGAAGTCTTTGCGACCGCCGGCTCTCCCGAGAAGCGGGCGCTCCTGCGACTGTTGGGCGCCGATCATGTTCTCGACTCCCGAAGCCTGGAGTTCGCCGACCAAATCCTGACCCTTACCGGAGGAGAAGGGGTCGATGTGGTTCTCAATTCGCTGGCCGGGGAGGCCATGGAACGCAGCCTCCAGCTTCTGCGTCCCTTCGGCCGCTTCCTGGAACTGGGTAAGCGGGACTTCTATGGCGGCACCCGCCTTGGGCTTCGGCCCTTCCGACAGAACATCTCCTTCTACGGCATCGATGCGGACCAGCTGCTAACGCGGCGGCCGCAGCTTGCCGGCCGTCTCTTCCGGGAAATGGTCGAGCTCTTCCGAGAAGGGCTCCTGCGGCCCCTCCCCTACCGCCGCTTTGCCTATCAGGACGTCGTCCATGCCTTCCGCCTGATGCAGCAGTCGGGGCATATCGGCAAGATCATCGTCGCCGCGCCGCCCGAGGAGGCTCGGCGACTGCCGGAGGCGGCGCCGGCCCTTCGTCTCTCACCAGACGCGACTTATCTGGTGGCCGGCGGGCTCGGCGGCTTCGGCCTGGAAACTGCCGCCTGGCTGGTCGAGAAGGGTGCGCGCCACCTTGTCCTCCTGGGACGCAGTGGCGCCAGCAGCGAGAGCGCGCAAGCGGGCGTTGCAGCTCTTCGCGCTGCAGGCGCGGAAGTTCTAGTGGAAGCCTGCGACCTGGCGAATGCAGAGGCGGTGGAGGCGGTGATCACCCGCATTCAGCAAGGCATGCCGCCACTGCGTGGTCTGCTTCATACGGCAATGGTGCTCGACGACGGTCTGCTCAACAAGCTGACGCCCGAACGCTTTGACCGCGTGCTTCGCCCGAAGGTGGAAGGAGCCTGGAATCTGCATCGGGCGACAAGAGACATGGAGCTTGACTTCTTCGTGCTCTACTCTTCGGCCACCACCACGGTCGGAAATCCGGGTCAGGCGAACTACGTGGCCGCCAATGCCTATCTGGAGTCCCTTGCCCGCCAGCGGCGCGCGGAGGGGCTGCCAGGGCTGGCCGTTGCTTGGGGCGCCATCGGTGACGCGGGTTATCTTGCACGTCACGCTGAAGTCAGTGAATCTCTCGCGCGTCGCCTTGGACGCCAGTCCCTGAGCGCGCGCGAAGCACTCCAGGGTCTCGAGAAGATCCTGCAAGAAGGCGCGGCGGATATAGCCGCCGCCAGCCCGATCTATGCCCGCATCGATTGGCGCGCCGCGGGCAGCGAACTTCCCATTCTCTCTCAGAGCGCTTTTCGCGAAATCGTGGCGGAAGCCGGCAGCAGAGGCGCCGAGGCCGAACAGCAGATCGACCTCAGGCAAATGGTCGAGGGCATGGATCTTGAGGCTGCTACCGAACTGATCACGGGGCTTCTGGCAGAAGAGGTCGCGCGGATTCTGCGCCTTTCTGATGAAGAGGTGGAGCACGACCGGCCTTTGAGCGAGCTTGGGATGGACTCGCTGATGGCCCTGGAGCTTCGCATGGCCGCCGAACAGCGACTCAAGATTGAAGTGCCCTTGATGTCGCTTTCCGATGGCGCCACCCTTGGTACTATCGGACAGCGGCTCGCTGCACGCCTCATCAGTGGCAGCGAGAGCGATTCTGCGGAAGAAGAAGCTCTGGCCTTGGCTGCCCGTCACCTTGATGAAGAGCAGCTGAGAGAGCTTCGGGGCGGCGACGACCAGGTCGCACAAGTGGGATAATCCAAGGTGAGTGAGCTTACCAACCGCGCTAAGCAGCGGCTGCTGGAGGAACTACTGGCAGCGCGCAGTCGCCGTACCGCGAAGGCACGGGAGCCGAAACCGGCCTCACCACAAAGTCGCAGGCACAAGAGCTCCTACGGACTGGATTCCATTCCCGGTTTTCGGCAGATGCGCCTCCAGAAGAGCGCCGCAGACCTGCTGGAGCTCCAGAATCCCTTCTTTCAGTGCCACGATGCACTCGCCGGTGCCACCACCTCGATAAAAGGCCGCGAAGTATTGAACTTCGCCTCCTACAACTACCTTGGCCTCAATGGCGACCCGAGGGTCAAGGCAGCGGCACAGGCTGCTATCGAACGCTACGGCACCTCGGCCTCCGCGAGCCGGCTGGTAGCGGGTGAGCGACCGGTCCATCGGAAACTGGAAAGGGCGCTCGCGGAGCTGCATGGTGTCGAGGATGCCGTGGTGATGGTCAGCGGACACGCCACCAACGTCACCACCATTGGCCACATCATGGGGCCGCGCGACCTCATCCTCCATGATGCCTGGATCCACAACTCGGCCCTTCAGGGTGCCACCCTCTCAGGCGCTCATCGTTTATCCTTCCCTCATAATGACCACGAGGCAGCCGACCGCATTCTTCAAGACCAGCGCCGCCGCTATGAACGCGTCCTGATTTTGCTGGAAGGGATCTATTCGATGGACGGCGACCTTCCGGATCTCGCCGCCTTCATCGACATCAAGCGACGCCATGATGCCATCTTGCTGGTCGACGAAGCTCACTCCATCGGCGTTCTTGGCAAGAACGGACGCGGAATCGCCGAACATTGCAGTATCGATCCCAACGAGATCGACATCTGGATGGGCACGCTCAGCAAGACACTCTCCTCCTGCGGTGGCTATATCGCCGGGCGGGCAGACTTCGTTGAGTATCTGAAGTATACGGCGCCGGGCTTCGTCTATAGCGTCGGCATGTCGCCGCCCCTCGCGGCAGCCGCCTTGGCGTCCATTCAGGTGATGCTGGAGGAGCCTGAGCGGATAGAGCGCCTCCAGGCTCGCGGTCGGCTCTTTCTCGAATGCGCCAGAGACGCGGGACTGGATGTCGGGACCAGCGAGGGCTTTTCCGTCGTGCCGGTTATTACGGGCAACTCGATCGTCGCCACCAAGCTCAGCCAAAACCTCTTGGAACGGGGCATCAACGTACTACCCATCATCCATCCTGCCGTACCCGAAAAGTCGGCCAGATTGAGATTTTTTCTGACGAGTGAGCACGAAGAACAGCAAGTTCGCGATACCGTGGCGATCACGGCGGAAGAACTGATTAAATTGCAATCTGAGAGGAGCAGCCTGCGGGAATTGGCGGTCAGGCTGGCAATGCCCAAAACTCCGGAGCCATGAGCTTCACCTCCGGGTTGGAACTGCGGCCTGTAAGAAGCAGACGCGACATCAGGGCTTTTGGGGAGGCCGCCCGCACGGCGCAGGGGCAGGACCCCAACTGGGTCGGGCTGCTGGATGAAGACCTCTACCTGCTACTCGATCGACGGCGGAGCAGCTTTCTTCAGGAAAACGATCTGGAGGCCTGGGTCGCGCTGCGGGACGGCTGTCCGATCGGGCGCATCACGGCAGTGCGCAACAGCGCGCACCTAAAGAAATACCAGGATGCCACCGGCCAGTTCGGCTTTCTCGAAGGCATCGACGACCCTTCGCTCTTCGCCGCCTTGACAGAACGCGCCGCCGCCTGGCTGAGGGAGCGGGGCCTGCAGCGCATGCAGGGCCCCTTCAGCGCTTCGATCAACCACGAGGCCGGTTTGCTGGTGGAGGGCTTCGAGCATCCGCCGATGATGCGGACCAACCATGCCCAGCGCTGGTATGCCCGCCATCTGGAAAGCCTGGGGTTCCGGCCGGTGAAAGACCTCTATGCCCATCTTTGCCGTCCCCCGGAGAGCCGCTACCCTGAGCGGGTAAGGGCAGCTCTGGATCGCTGGAGCGGCCGGGAAAGGCTGCGCATTGCCACCATGTCCCGGCGCCACTTCCTGCGCGACATGGCGGTCGTCAACGATATCTACAACGATGCCTGGGACGACAACTGGAACTCGGTGCCGGTGAGCTCCCGTGAAGCCGCCCTGATTGCCAGGGCGGTGCGACCGCTCCTGCGCCTCGACTGGATCACCCTCGCCTATTGGGACGAGGAGCCCATCGCCGTCGTATCCCAGGTGCCCAACATCAACGAAGCCACGGCCGACCTGAAAGGGAAGCTTTGGCCGTTTGGCTGGGCCAAGCTGCTCTGGCGGCTCAAGCTGCGCGGACTGGCTTCCAGCCGGATCCCCATGATCGGCCTGCGCCGACGCTATCGCGGCACGAGGATCGGCGGGATAGCAGTCGCCGCCCTCATGGCCCGTGCCATAGAAAATGCACAGAAAGCCGGGGTGGAGCGGCTCGAGATTTCATGGATGCTGGCAGACAACCACCACGTCCTGAACCTTTGCAAGGGCCTGCCGTCTCACCACTACAAAACCTTCCGTATCTACGAGAAAGGCATAAATTGAAGGAGTCTTGGCGCAGCCTTCGCGATTGATACGCCCTTCTAATGGAAGGGTGCCGTGCCGAACGGAGCCGCTTCTACAATGGAAGAACAACGAGAGCTTAAACTTATTGTTGCGGCCGCTCCGGCATCAGAAGACAAGCGCCCAGGATCTTGCGGGTATCATCGAAAACTCCCGGCTTTTCGCCCAGCCAGCGGGAAAAATGTCGGTGCGGCGTTGGTGTACCAGAACACAAAGCGACAAGGGTTTCATGAGTATCTTTAGCGAAATGACTGAGACGCCGACGCATGTTCTCCTCAAAGACATCGCGATGCTTCGCTTCCATGCGAAGATGAAACAGCGAGCTTCTGGCCCGTGGCGCAATCTTCATACTCGCGATTTCCTGAGGCGCGCTCTCCCATATTTTCAAAGCTTGGGCCTGAAGGCGACCTGCGAGAGGTCGCCTTCCGTAATGTATAGCGATCTGAGCTAAATTGGCTGCAGATGTAGCCAGGCGGAGGTCATGCTGATTAAAGCGCAGCTTGGCCAAAATATAGGCTCGCCAAAACAGAAGTGAAGACTTCAGTGTATCACCAGCAATGTAGCGGCGAATTGCCACCTCCAATAGCCTTTCCCACTGTAAGTCTGCCCGAGACCATCCCGAAGAACGGGCAATCTTCCATTCAGGGTCGCTCTCGTTATAGGCCCAAATACGCAGCCCGAACATGCTCATTATTGTGAAGCTCGTTTGCAGGCCCTTCCAAGACCATATTCCCAGATTCTAGGACATAAGCACGATGTGCTAACTCCAGTGCCATGACGGCATTCTGCTCAACCAAAACTACGGAAAGACCTTGAGCATTGATCTCTTCAATAATCCTTGCAATTTCTTCCACAATGAGGGGAGCTAGCCCCATCGATGGCTCATCCATTAACAGTATGCGTGGAGCTGACATCAATGCTCGGCCAATTGCCAGCATTTGCTGCTCGCCGCCGGACATTGTCTGCGCTCTTTGCCGACGCCGTTCGCGCAGCCGGGGAAAACGCTCATATATATCTTGCAGGTCTTTCTCGACCCTCGCCTTGTCTTTACGCCGGAACGCACCGGTTCGAAGATTTTCCTCAACCGTCATATCGGGAAAGATTCGCCTGCCTTCCGGCACATGGGCGATTCCGTAATCCACCACTTTGTGAGGCTGCAACCCATCAATCCTGTGCCCATCAAAATAAACTTCACCGTTTTTGACGGGCATCATTCCCGACATTGCACGCAGTGTCGTAGTTTTACCGGCACCATTACTGCCAAGTATGGTAACAATCTGCCCTTCTCCCACACTGATCGACACATCACGAATGGCAGACACCTTACCATAATTTACACTGATATTTCGCACTTCAAGCAACATGTCGCGCGCCCCCTAGATAGGCCTCGATCACGCCTGGATGATTGCGAATTTCAGCAGGCCCCCCTTCCGCAAGAAGCCGGCCGAAGCTCATGCACGTAATCCTGTCGCAAAGCCCCATCACCGCGCGCATATCATGCTCCACCAGAAGGATTGTGAGGCCGCCCGCTCGGAGCCTTTCCATCAATCCCATCATTTGCTCGGTTTCTTCAGGGTTCATCCCCGTAAAGGGTTCATCCAAAAGGATGACGTCCGGATGACTCGCATAGGCCACGGCCATTCCCAGGGCTCGCTGATGGCCATGCGACAGATCGCCGGCTCGCTCGTTGCTCAGATCTGCCAAACCAAAAAACTCGAGCACCTCGCGCGCGCGCTGTTCCGCACGGCGGCGGTTTTCTCGATCACGGCCAAATATTGCAGCGAAGATATTCGGGCGGAAGGACATATGCGTCCCAACTAAGGCATTATCCAGCACGCTCAACTCGGCGAAGAGTGTTGAGTGCTGAAAGGTCCGCACCACACCCCGGCGGGCGACTTCATGCATAGGAAGCCCTGATATCCTTTCGCCGCGAAACAGTATTTCACCGGCAGAAGGAGCATAAAATCCGGATATCATATTGAAAGTAGTGGTCTTTCCTGCGCCGTTAGGACCGATCAGACCGTGAATGGTGCCCTCCTCCACCTTGAAGTTCAAAGTGTCCACAGCCGTGAGGCCGCCAAAGCGAATTGTCAGGCCTTTTACTTCGAGTATTGACATCATCTGGCTTCTTGCTTGGGCAAAAACTTTTGCACGATCCCTTCTAATCCCTTTGGCATGAATAGGATCGAAAGGATTAGAATGGCGCCGTAAATTAACGGCCTGGTCTGCTCCAAACCCAATTCCCGTAAAACCACCTCATTTAAGATGGTAAGCACTATACAGCCGATAATAGGTCCGTAAAAAGTCCTGGTACCACCAACTATAGCCCAAGTCAGGACAAAGACCATAACCTCAACGCTAAAGCTATTGGGATTGATCGTCCCCACATAGTGAGCAAGCAAGGCGCCAGCAATTCCCGCAAAGCCTGATGCTACAACGAACGCTAGAGTTCGGTACGCACGTACATTGACCCCTGACGCCTGAGCTAAGTGATCCTGCCAGTGAACTGCGTGAAAAGTCAGACCAACTGGAGATTTCTCAATACGCCAAAGAACCCAAAGACACAGAGCGACTACTAAGGCAGTAAAGTAAAAGTAGCTTGCCGGCTCGAAGAAATCAAAACGGTGAAATCCAATGGAAAAATCCGGCATAGCCTCAATTCCCTTGAGACCTTTGCTTCCCCCAAAAGGCTCGCGAAAGCGTCGCCATAGCAGTCGAATTATTTCACCCGAAGCAAAGCTACCGATAAGGAAATAAAATCCTTTCATGCGGAATAGGAGATAGCTGAGAGCGAAGGCAATCAAACCTGCCGCAACCCCTCCCACAATGATACCAAGCGGGACATAAAGCCCCACTGCTTTTGTAAGGAGCGCGGACGTGTAGGCCCCCACCCCCATGATAACTACATGTGCAAGTGACCACTCACCTGTGAGCGTCAGAAGGCGGTATGAGGATACCAGGAGAATATTTATAGCAAGGAATACCAGTATCTCTTGCTGCGAGTAGCTTAAAAATTCGGGTAGCGCTACCAGCCCGGCTGCTACCGCGATCCAAATTATCGTATTACGCACGATTTGCAGTTCCGAAAAGGCCGGTGGGCTTCACAATTAGCACAAGCAGCATGAGCGCCAGACCGGTTATGTCCGCCAATACACCATCGTAAAAGGTCGTCACAAAGGTGTGGACTACAGCGTAAATTACGGAGGCAAGCACTGCGCCTTCTAGAGACCCGATACCTCCGACAATTATGACAATGAAAGCAGTTACAATGATCGAATGGCCCATGTGAGGCGTTACCGATACCAGCGGGGCGCTCAACGCCCCGGCGAGGCCGGCAAACCCCGCTCCGATGAACATCGCGATCTTCGCCGTGGCATTGACCGAAATCCCTTGCAATGCCGCCGCTTGGGGATCTTGGGCGGAGGCCCGCAGCGCCCAGCCGAACCGGGTTCGCTTCAGGAAGTACGACAGTAGCGACAGCATCACGACTGCTGCCAGGATAACGTAGAGCCTGGCCACCGGAAGTCGGACGCGATCCGAAAATTCAATCACCTCCTGGGTTACGGGCGGGATGTGCTCCATTCGAACACCAAAGCCCATGACTGCAAGTGACTGAAGAATCATCAAAAAGCCGATAGACGCGACTAGCCCCCCTAATGGATTGTCGCGTAAGGGGCGGAAGAGCGACCTTTCCATTAGCAAGCCCAGGAGGCCAACAAATATGAGCCCGGCCGCCACTGCGATGAAGAAGGGCACGAATCTTTCTGCATAGAGGGCAACGACGACATAAGCTCCCGCCATAAAGAGCTCGCCGTGTGCGAAATTCACGACCCCCATGACGCCAAAGATCAACACTAATCCGACCGCGACGAGCGATATATAGCTGGCGCCATAAATCGCGTTCAGGCCGGTTTGGGCCAGAAGTTCAATCACGTGTTCTTCTCTTGTTAGTAGGCTATCTACGGCGCGGGCAGGAGGCCCGCGCCGCCGGTGGAGCAGGTCACTCAGCTTCGCTGGCTCCACATTTGACCATAAGCTTCCATATGCTTGATCAGAAGGTCGCTGTGCTTGTCGTACCAATCGGGGATGGACCTAAATTCCTTGATGACGGCCTTGCCGTCTTCAATCATGACAACAGGCCAATCTCCAACCAGTGCATTGTTAATTCCAAAGAGCTCTTCGCCCCACCACACAGCTTCGCCGAAGGCATGTCGACCTTTGCCGTCTTCCTGCATCGCAGCCAGAACCGCTTCGGGTTCCACTGTACCGGCCTTCTCGGCAGCTGCCTTCCAAAGGTCCATGATCGCGGCATATTCCCAGCTTACCGCACCCCACTGGCCTGGATGACGTTTGCTGTATTCATCATAGAAGCCGTTGGCGTCTGGAAAGTTTATATTATCTGCATTTAATGCAGGGTCGTCGAAATCCGGAAACTGAAAAATAAACCCTTCCATAAACTCCTTGGAAGTCTTTGCAATAAGCTGGTCATAGAAATCTGCCGTTGCCGATATTATCTGCCCCTTGAAACCCTGCTGGAATAGCTGCTCACAGATGGGGTGTACATAGTCTGAATAGCAGGTGTCGAGACAAACGATATCGGGGTTAGTAGATAGCAAACGGGTGACGATAGGGGCAAAATCTGTTGTGGAAGGATCGAAAAGTAACGGCTCGCCCTGCATTTCAATACCCGCTGCTTCGAAAGCAGCAAGATAGGTTGCAACAGACGGCAGGCCTAGAGAATCGTCCTGCGCGCACATCACGGCCGTTGACAATTCTGGCCGGTTTTGAGCCAGCCAATCTACACCGGTGACGACGTAAATTGGATGCACCTCTGATGGCGCGATAAGGGTCGTGGTATCGGGCGAAAGGTCCGATGGCAAAAGCGTTGAGAATAGCATGCCAGTTCTTTCAGCAACTGGCTGCGCACCTGGCCAAGTATCTCCACCCAACATCATTACAAAGCTAACGCCGTCTTCCCGAATCAGCTTTGTCGCACCGGTACGAGCCTTGGCGGGATCATACTCATCGTCATAAGCAACGAACTCAACCTGGTAGTTGCCATCCGCCAGCTTTATGCCGCCCTCGGCATTGACGCGCTCGGCCCAAATCCGGCAACCATCAAGACCAGGCGCCCCCCAAGCGGCGACCGGCCCGGTGAGAGGAGCTAGAAAACCAATCTTGATGGTATCTCCTGCGGCAAGCGAAAACTTCGGCAAGGCCGCACCCATCGCTGCCACTGCGCTGGAGCGTAGAAACGTGCGGCGAGAAAAGCTCCGCCTAAAGGCCATCCAGTCCACCATTCCCTCCCTGTCATTTCTTTCAACTTAACAAGAAGCTTTTATTGTATCATTAATTCCAAGCCTATCCTGAAAAAAAAATTCGTACTGCAGGCTTAGATTACTTAGGAGTCCCATTTTATATTAGTGCATATTTTGCTCCACTTGTCACTAGATGGCGCACGTTTTGATGCACGTTGCGGATAACTACAATTCTTCACGAAAGTATCTTTTTAGCTTTCTACCTTGGACTTCTCCTGCAAGTAGGATTCGAGAGAGTCGTCGAAAGCATCCTTCCATGGGGTGTGGTGCGGGGGCGAGATCTTCCCGCTCATCACCGACCTGTAGGAGCGGTCGCGGAAGGTCATGATGTCCTCCTGCTTGTGCCGAAGCCATTGGTAGAAGGCTTCG
>Ga0079224_100004163_pt1 | contig 18550 bp, 21 predicted proteins | sample Stecom2015_FD_80414 | JGI IMG/M metagenome (GOLD analysis project Ga0079224, IMG submission 80414) | Agricultural soil microbial communities from Utah to study Nitrogen management - Steer compost 2015 | ecosystem: Environmental > Terrestrial > Soil > Agricultural land | place: USA: Utah... | reverse complement strand
CGTGTCAGCAATTAATACAGACGCTCGAACTTGCGCTGTTCCCGCTGAAGCTTCTTGAGATGACGCTTGACGGCAGCTGCAGCTTTACGCTTGCGAACAGAAGTCGGCTTCTCGTAGTGCTCGCGGCGACGCACTTCAGACAAAACGCCTGCTTTTTCACAAGAGCGCTTGAAGCGACGCAGTGCTACGTCAAATGGTTCATTCTCTTTCACTTTAACAGCTGGCATTCGAAAATCACCTACCTGATAGATTCGGTTTCAATTTGTTCCGTCGGCCAGTGCCGTACGGGCTCGATCCCTGGTCAGATTGGCTAAAACTCGACCAGTGCTAATTTAGGGCGGCAATGATAGCCGCTGGGCTGGCCAAGGTCAATCACTGTTCAACGAAACTGCCGGAAGCTTTCGGGTTTCTGCTAAAATGCCGCCAACGTACCCGACACCCCTTGGATGTAGTGCCCATTATGCTGATTCTAGGTATTGAAACCTCCTGCGATGAGACCGGTGTAGCCCTGTTTGACGATCAGCAGGGGCTGCTGGCCCATGCCCTTTACAGTCAAATCGGTATGCACGCCGATTATGGTGGCGTGGTTCCTGAGCTGGCCTCCCGGGATCATGTGCGCAAGCTGCTTCCTTTATGCGATGAGGTGCTGGCTCAGGCCGGCAAAGCCCGTTCCGATATCGAAGGTATCGCCTATACCGCTGGTCCGGGGTTGGTGGGTGCCCTGATGGTGGGCGGCTCGGTGGCGCATGCATTGGGGTTTGCACTGGGGGTTCCGGTGTTGGGCGTGCATCACATGGAAGGTCACCTGCTGGCGCCCATGCTGGAGGACAATCCGCCGGCGTTTCCGTTTGTCGCGCTGTTGGTGTCTGGCGGCCATACCCAGTTAGTGCGGGTGGATGGCATTGGTGAGTACCAGATGCTGGGTGAATCGGTGGATGATGCTGCCGGCGAGGCGTTCGATAAAACCGCGAAAATGCTGGGTCTGGATTATCCGGGTGGCCCCCGGGTAGCGGCCCTTGCCGAAAAAGGCAGAGAGGGGCAGTACCGTTTTCCCCGCCCGATGACCGATCGTCCCGGCCTGGATTTTTCCTTCAGCGGTCTGAAAACCTATACCCTGAATACCGTTAACGAGGCTAAAGATAAAGGTACTCTGGATGAGCAGGTAAAAGCGGACATTGCTCTGGCGTTCGAAGCTGCGGTAGTTGATACCCTGGTCATCAAATGTCGCAGAGCCCTGGAGCAAACAGGGTGTAAGCGGCTGGTCATTGCCGGCGGGGTCAGCGCCAACAAGCGGTTGCGGGCGTCACTGGAAGCCATGGCAGAAAAGCTGCGTGGTTCAGTGTTCTACGCTCGTCCGGAGTTCTGCACCGACAACGGTGCCATGATTGCCTATGCCGGTGCGCAGCGGCTAAAGGCCGGTCAGCAGGATGGCGAGCGGATTGTGGCGGTCCCCCGTTGGCCTATGAACACTTTGCCGCCAGTGGCGGAACCGCGTCAGAACGGCCTCGTGGACTAGCCTGATCAGACGCTAGAGCCCGGTTTCCCGCCCCTGGGCCAGGCGAATCAGGTTGTTACGGTGACGCACCACAATCAGCAGGGTCAACAGTCCGAACAGGGGCAGGGTCTCCGGTTCCAGCAGGGCGCTGATGACCGGGCCGCTGGTGATAGCCACCAGAGAGGCCACGGCTGAAATCCGCCAGCGCCACATCACTCCCAGCCAAAGGGCCGCCATGATGGCCGTGGTGAGCGGTGCCAGTGCCAACCCTGCCCCGAGAGCCGTGGCAACGCCCTTGCCCCCTTTGAACCGATAGAATGCCGGGATCATGTGTCCGGTGACCGCGCACAGGGCAATCATGGCCTGCACCAGAATGGACATGCCAAGGGTATGGCCGAGCCAGACGGGAAGCCAGCCCTTGAACGCATCCAGTACCAGGGTTGCCAGCGCGGGTTGCCAGCCTCCTGCTCGATACACGTTGGTGGCACCAGGGTTACCGGAACCCAGGGCGCGAGGATCCGGTAGTTTCCAAAGGCGGCACACGGGTATCGCGAACAGCACGGAACCCGCCAGGTAAGCACTGGCGCAAAGCAAGACAATCGCAACGGGTTGGCTAAAGGCGTCCATGGCGTAACCGCTGTACAGAGACTGGGCCCTGTGTTCTGTGAGAAAATGCCGACCCGCATCAAGGCAGGCTGGTTGTTCATCACAGTATCGTCTGCCTGTGTAATATTCAATCAGCCATCAGTGGAAGGCTCGGGAGACCGGTTTGGCAAATGGCAAATGGGACACAGTCCTGATCGAAGGGCTGGCGGTGGAAACCGTGATCGGGGTGTACGACTGGGAGCGCGAAGTCACGCAGCGGCTTCTGGTGGATCTGGAGCTGGCTTGGGATAACTCGGTGCCCGGCGCCAGTGACGATGTAGCCGACGCACTCGATTACGCAGCCGTCAGTGAGCGGGTCAGTCAGTGCCTGCAAACGCTGCAGCCCGAGTTGTTGGAGCGGGCCGCAGAGGAAGTAGCCCGTTTGTTGCAGAACGAGTTCGGGGTGCGTTGGCTGAGGCTGACCTTGAGCAAACCCGGTGCTGTGCCGGCCGCACGCTCGGTGGGCGTGAGAATTGAGCGGGGTGAGCGGGCATGAAGCGGGTATACATCAGCATTGGCAGCAATATCGAACGCTATCGTCATGTCAGCGCGGCGCTGGATGCTCTGGCCGAATGGTTTGGAGAGCTGGCCATTTCGCCAGTCTACGAGAGCGAATCGGTGGGCTTCGATGGCTCGGATTTTCTGAATCTGGTGGTGGGTGTCGATACGGATATGCCTGTAGGAGAGCTTTCCCGGCGCTTCAAAAAGCTCGAGGCAGACAACGGCCGCAAAGCTTCGGCGCCGAAGTTCAGTCCAAGAACTCTGGATCTGGATATTCTCACCTGGGGCGATGCGGCTGGCACCGTTGACGGCGTTGAACTGCCCCGGGCTGAAATCCTTAAAAATGCATTTGTCCTGAGGCCGCTGGCCGATATTGCTCCGGACGAGTTACACCCGGTGTGCCGTGAGAGCTATCGCAGCCTCTGGCAGTCTTACCAGAAGGACCAGAAGCTCTGGCCCGTCGATTTCACCTGGCAGGGGCGTCAGATCTCAAGTTCCGGAGCGGTCGCGGAATAACCGGATCAGGTTGTCGGTGGCGCTGTCTCCAGCGCTGCCATCTTCACTCTCGCCAAGCAGTTTCGGCAGGATTTCGTTGCCAATCTGTTTGCCCAGCTCCACGCCCCATTGATCAAAGCAATCAATATCCCAGATCACGCTCTGAACGAAGGTGCGGTGCTCATAAAGTGCAATCAGCGCCCCCAGGGTTCTCGGAGTCAGTCGTTCCATCAGCAGGATGTTGCAGGGCCGGTTACCGGGAATGGCCTTGTGTGGGGCCAGCTGGCGAGCGGCATCCCCATCAAGACCGCCGGCCATCAGTTCCTGCTTGGCCTCTGCTTCGGTCTTTCCGGCCATCATGGCTCGTGCCTGAGACAGACAGTTGGCAAACAGGGCGGCATGGTGGCTTGCCACCGGATTGTGGGTCGTCAGGGGAATGATGAAGTCCGCAGGAATCAGCCGGGTACCTTGATGAATCAGTTGGTGATAGGCGTGCTGGCCGTTAGCTCCTACGCCTCCCCAGAGCACAGGCCCGGTGTGGTAATCCACGCTGATGCCATTCTGGGTTACCCGCTTGCCGTTGCTCTCCATATCCAGCTGCTGGAGGTGCTCCGGCAGGTATTTCAGATATTCGTCATAGGGTAGAACAGCATGGCTCTCGGCGCCCCAGAAGTTGTTGTACCACACGCTGAGCATGGCCATGATGACCGGCAGGTTTTCCCGGTCGGGCGCTTCTCTGAAATGGGTGTCCATGGCATGGGCGCCGGCGAGTAGCTCCCGGAATGATGCCATGCCAAGCGTTAACGCAATTGGCAGGCCGATGGCAGACCAAAGGGAGTAGCGGCCACCTACCCAGTCCCACATGGGAAAGGTGTTGGCCGGTTCGATGCCGAACCGGGCCGCTTCTCCGACATTGGCCGTGACTGCCATGAAATGCCGGGAGACCGCGGCTTCGTTGCCACCATTATCGAGAAACCATTGTCGGGCGAGCAGGCTGTTCTCCAGCGTTTCCTGGGTGCGGAAGGATTTTGACTGCACCAGAAACAGCGTGGTGTCCGGATTCAGGCCTGCCAGGGTTTCGGTAATGTCGGTGCCATCGATGTTCGCGACAAAGTGACAGTTGATGGAGCCCTGCCAGTAAGGGCGTAGCGCCTCGACGGCCAGCTTTGGCCCGAGAAAGGACCCGCCGATGCCAATACTGACAATGTCGGTAAAGCGGGCGCCGGAGTGGCCGGTGCGTTCACCACTGTGAATGCTGTCAACCAGCGCTTCCATCTTCCCGAGCGTGCGATGGATTTCAGGAATGATGTTGTCGCCGTTAACCCGTACCTCGGCCTGTTCACCTTCACGAAGGGCCGTATGCAGGGCAGGCCGTTGTTCCGTGAGGTTCACCAGGCCGCCCTCAAACAGGGCTCTGCGACGTTCCTCCAGGCCACAGGCCCGGGCCAGGTTGAGCAGAGCCTCCAGCACCTCGTCCGTCAGCCGGTTGCGGGAGAAATCCAGCGACAGGCCGGCGCCCTCTACCAGGTAGCGCTGGGCCCGACCTGGATCCTGCTGAAAAAGATCCCGCATGGGCAGGTGTTCGAGCCGGGCTTTGGCGTCGTTGAGAGCTTGCCATTCGGCTCGGCTGGTGAGCGCAGGGTGTTTCTCAGGCATCAGGGGGTCCCTTCCGTTGTCTGGGGGTGAGGCTCCATAGTGAGGTTTCAGCGCGTGATCGAGAGGTTATCAATCAAACGGGTGGTACCCAGGAACGCTGCGACCAGTAGTGTGAGCTCGCGGTCATCCTGGCTGGCGGGCTTCAGGGTCAGGCTGTTGACGATGTTGAAGTAGTCTGGCCTGAGCCCTGCCTCAGACAGTGCATCGCGTGCCTCCTGCTCCAGGTTGCTGTAGTCGGTGCGCCCCTCTGTCAGCTGGTCAGCAGTATGACGGAGCGTCCGGAACACCACCGGGGCAATGGCCCGTTCCTGCTCGGACAGATAGCCGTTGCGGGAGCTCTTCGCCAGACCATCGTCTTCCCGCACCGTCGGTGCGCCAATCACTTCCACCGGAATCATCAGATCCCGGGCAAGTTTGCGTATCACCGCCAGCTGCTGGTAATCCTTTTCGCCGAACACAGCAATATCGGGCTGAACCATGTTGAACAACATGGTGACCACAGTCGCCACGCCTTCAAAGTGGCCCGGCCGGCTGGCGCCGCAGTGGCCCTCGCTGACTTCGGGCACCACCACCTTGGTCTGATTGGCGAGCCCTTCCGGGTAGATCTCTTCAACGCCCGGGGCGAAGACCAGAGTATTGCCCGCTGCGGCCAGCTTATCCTGGTCGGCCGCCAGGGTTCTCGGGTAGGTATCCAGGTCTTCATTGGCGCCAAACTGCATCGGGTTCACGAAAATACTGGTAACGACGATGTCGGCGGCCTCGGCGGCCTTGCGCACCAGCGAGATATGGCCTTCGTGCAGGTTGCCCATGGTGGGTACCAGGCCGATGGTCTTACCCTGCTGGCGATAGCCCCGCAGAATGGTGCGCAGTTCTTTGAGTGAGTGTACGGTTCTCATGCCTTGAACGTATGCTCCTCGGCTGGGAAGGTGCGTTCTTTGACGGCTTGGGCATAAGCCGCAATGGCTTCCGGGATGGAGTCGGTCTCGGCCAGAAAGTTCTTCACGAAACGGGGCTTGCGGCCGGTGGTGACGCCCAGCATATCGTGCAGTACGAGTACCTGGCCGTCGGTATCCGAGCCTGCTCCGATGCCGATGACCGGCGCCTTCACCGCCTGGGTGATACGGGCAGCGAGCGGGGCCGGTACACACTCCAGCAGGATGATGTCCGCACCGGCGGCTTCCAGCTCACAGGCATGCTCAATCATGGCTTCGGCGGCCTTTTCATCTCGCCCCTGTACCTTGTAGCCGCCGAACTTGTTGACGAACTGTGGCGTCAGGCCCAGGTGGGCACAAACAGGCACACCACGTTCGCTCAGGGCTTCGATGGTGTCCTTCATCCAGTCGGTGCCTTCCAGCTTGACCATGTGGGCGCCGGCGCGCATCAGCTCCGCGGCGTTGTCGAGGGCATCGGCAACGGTACCGTAAGACATGAATGGCATATCGGCCATGATCAGGGCGCCTTTGTTGCCGCGGGCGACACAGCTGGTGTGATACACCATCTGATCCATGGTCACCGGGAGCGTACTGTCGTGGCCTTGCAGCACCATACCAAGAGAGTCGCCAATCAGGATGACATCAACGCCTGCCTCGCTGACAACCTGAGCAAAGGTTGCATCGTAGGAGGTCAGTGCCGAGAAGGCTTCGCCTTTTTGCTTGTATTCCCGCAGGGTATTGATGGTAACTGCCATAGAATCCTTGCCTTTTGGGTGGATGGGCCAGTTTTGGACCGGGGTCGACCGGTACTCAGAGCGTTAATGTAAATCCCGGGTATATCAGACACAAGAGTAGCATGGTCTATCGTGCGTGGTGGCCATAAGGGGTGCGATCAGGGGCGCGCCTGGGCAGGCAGCTTTCGCAGCTGGTTGTCCGGGCAGTGCCGGCGCAGTTTCGCAACGGTGGTGCCGTCCGGCAGTGCCAGTTCCGGGGCCAGGTCCAGCAGGGGTTGCAGGACAAAATCACGGTTGGCCAGTTCCGCGTGGGGAACGGTCAGGCGCGCGTCTTTGAGGGTCACCTGACCAAACAGTAGCAGATCCAGATCCAGGGTGCGTGGTCCCCAGTGCCTCAGGCGCTCGCGACCGTGGGCCTGTTCAATGGCTTGCAGGCAATCCAGCAGTTCGTGGGCAGAAAGATCGGTGCGCAGATGAACGGCTCCGTTCACGAAATCTGGTTGATCCTGCGGGCCGACGGGACGGCTGGCATAGAACGGAGATTGCGCTACCAGAGTGGATTTGGGTAAGCCGGCAAGTTCTGACACGGCCCTTGCCAGTTGGGCCGCAGGCTGTTCCAGATTGCTGCCCAGCCCGATGTAGGCATCGACTGTCATGGCTGGGACGGTTTTCTTGCAGGTTTGCGCTTGCGACGGCGCTTTTTCGGGCCACCGGAGCCCAGCTCGGAAAGCATTTTTTCCTGCGCGCGCTCATCCGCCTGCTGGAACTCCGTCCACCATTGCCCGAGGCCCGGCTCGATTTCGCCCGCGGCTTCCCTCACCAGCAGAAAATCGTAGGCCGCCCGGAAGCGCGGATGGGTCATGGTACCGAACGCACGTTTGCCCTGGCGACGGGGTAGCCGCATCTGCAGTTCCCAGATTTCTTTCATGGGGCCCGAGAAACGTTTCGGTATCGCGGTTGCCTGCACCTGACGGCCGATCACCTTGCCGATGGCGCCGTGCAGCGCGGGCTGAACCGGATCGCCATTGTCCTGGCGCCTGCGCCATTCCACCTGCAGGGCCGGCCAGAGCATCGCAGCAAACAGGAAGTACGGGGTCACTGATTTGCCTTGGGCAATCCGGGCGTCGGTGTTGCGAAGGGCTTGCAGTATCAGTTCATCGGGTTCGCCGGCATCCAGTGCCCGGGCGGTCTCCGGGAACAGTGGGGCCAGCAGCCCATAATCCTGAAGCAGGCGATAGGTTGCCTCGCCGTGGCCGGCGGAGAACAGTTTGAGGACTTCATCGAACAGTCGAGCCGGAGGGATGTGCGCCAGCAGTGGCGCCAGTTCCCGGATGGGGGCTTCGGTTTCCGGCTCAATCTCAAAATCCAGTTTGGCCGCAAAACGAATGGCGCGAAGCATTCGCACCGGATCTTCCCGGTAGCGGGTTTCCGGATCGCCAATCAGGCGGATCTGACGGTTTTTCAGATCCTGCACGCCATTGGCAAAGTCGATAATGGAGAAATCCCGGATGCAGTAATACAGCGCATTGATGGTGAAGTCGCGCCGCAGTGCGTCTTCTTCCTGATTGCCGTAGACATTATCCCGCAGCAACAGACCATGTTCGCTGGTCTTGTGCTCGTCGTCGGCCAGGTCGTCATCGGTATCCCGGGCATTACCACGGAAGGTGGTTACTTCGATGATTTCCCGCCCGAACACCACGTGCACAATGCGAAAGCGGCGACCAATCAGCCGGGAGTTCCGGAACAGGTCATGAACCTCTTCGGGCGTTGCGTTGGTGGCTATGTCGAAGTCTTTGGGTTGTCCGCCAAGCAGAATGTCGCGAACGCCACCGCCCACCAGATAGGCCTCGTAGCCGGACTTGTTCAGCCGGTGCAGTACCTTCTTGGCCGGTTCACTGATCATGGAGCGGGAGACGTTGTGCTGATCCCGCGGGATCTCCTGCCGCTGGTAGTGGCGGGCTTTCTTCTTCTCGTTGCCGGGAATGAAGGAGCGTAGTTTTTCAACAAATCGTTTAGGCATGGAATTCCGTGTTTGCGAAGCGCAAAAACGGGGATTTTAACGGTTTGCGCAGGAATTGCACATGTTTGACGGAAACGCCGGTGAATAAAATGGTCATTGAGGCTCGCAGGGAGGGAGTTGTTTTTCGGCACCCCGGAAAATCAAAAGGCGGACCCGTTTTCACGAATCCGCCCTGAAAGCGTTGACGATCTGCATTGTTTTTGTTGTTGCCGGGATTCTTTTTGATTCTTTTACCCCACTGTGTTGTCCCCAAGATAAGGACTTCAATCAATGCAAACGGAAAGCTTTGAATACATAGAGCGGCCAGTAACACGGTGCGGGTTATGGGGGTATCTGCAGTGTCGCCTGGAAGACGATTCTTCTCTACATCTACAACTCGCACGTGCCGTGGGACCCCTAAAAAGCATAGTACCCAAAACACTCAGTTCGCTTGCACCCTGTTCTTGTTTTTGTTGCCGGGCGCCTGTGCAGCTATTTGTTTTTGTTTTGGCGCTGCGTTGTCACTTTTGTTTTTGTTGTTGTGCGCTTAATAGAGTGCAGTGGTCGTGCCAGTTTTTAAAAATCCTTTTTAAACATGGTGTTATGAAAATCAGGTATGTAAGTGTTACCCCGTATCTCGTAAAAGTGTTACCTGAGTCTCATGATCTGGACAGGAAGTGTTACCGTGAGGAACAAGGGGTAACAACTGATTCCCGGTTCATTTCTTTGGCTCAGGCTTTCTTGCGAGGAATACCCAGGCGTTGCCGACGCTCCCAGAGTGACTTCCGGCTGATACCCAGCTTCTGCGCCAGCTCTGTCTCGCTCATTCGGTCCTGGTTCTCAAGCACAAAGTGTTGGAAGTAATCCTCCAGCGACAGATCGTTGGACGAATCCACATCCCGTGCAGGGGTCTGTTCATTATTGCCTTCAACCAGGGTTTCCGGGATGTACTCGTCGGCGGAATCGCTGTCCAGGTCCAGTACCGCCGGGGTGATTACATCACCATCGGTCAGGATTGAGGCCCGTTCGATGGCGTTTTCCAGTTCCCGGACGTTACCGGGCCAGCGATAGCGTTCCAGCGCCTGCATGGCCTCTGGGCTCAGGGACAGCTCCGGGCGGCCAAGTTTGCTGGCCTGGCGTTTCAGGAATCGGCGGGCCAGGCCCAGAATGTCGGCGCGACGTTCCCGCAGGGGGGGGATGCGGATCTGCATCACGTTCAGCCGGTAGTAAAGGTCTTCCCGGAACTCGCCGGTTCTGGTCATGGCTTTCAGGTTTCGGTGGGTTGCGGCGATCATCCGCACGTCCACGGTCCGGCTCTGGGTGGAACCTACTTTGCGAATTTCGCTTTCCTGCAACACTCGCAGCAGGCGGGCCTGGGCTTCGGCGGGGAGTTCGCCGATTTCATCCAGGAACAGACTGCCACCGTCTGCCGCTTCAATGAGCCCGGTGCGGGCCGAGACGGCACCGGTAAAGGCACCTTTCTCGTGGCCAAACAGTTCCGATTCGATCAGGCTTTCGGGAATCGCCGCGCAGTTTACGGAGATGAGCGGTTTGCTGGCCCGCGGGCTGAGCAGGTGCAGGGCCCTTGCCGCCAGCTCTTTACCGGTACCGGATTCACCCTGGATAAGCACCGTGGTCTCGGTGGGGGCGACTTTGCGAATCAGGGTGAACACCTTCTGCATGGGTTCACACTGGCCAAACATGATCTCGGATGGATCCGAGTCGGGCCTGTTCTGGCTGGCCGCATCACCAGTGCCTGCGGTTTCATCGGAAGCCGAGGGCTTGCGTGCCAGAATGTTCTCCACAGCCGCGAGCATTTCGTCATGGTCGAAGGGCTTGGCGATGTAATCCACCGCGCCCATCTTCATGGAGTCCACCGCGGACCGCAAACTGGCATAGCTGGTCATGATCAGGACCGGGGTGTTGGGGGCACGGTTGATCATTTCAGTACCGGCTGCGCCCGGCAGGCGCAGATCGGTGATGACCAGGTCAAAGCTGTCCGGGTCGTGGCCCTCGGCTTCTTCCACGGAGACAGCATCCGCCACCTCATAGCCGGCGTGCTGGAGAAGTTTGCGAACCGCCGAGCGGATAATGTCTTCGTCTTCAACAATCAGAATACGGGGCATAGGGTGTTCACGACCTTTCGTTCGGGCTGCTTTGACCGCTGTCGGTGTCAGGCTCGTAGGCAGGCAGGCGGAGTCTTACGCAGGTGCCCAAACCGGTCTCCGGGTTGGCCGGGCTTTCCACCTGAATGTTGCCATAGTGCTCTTCAACGATGCTGTACACCAGAGACAGGCCAAGTCCGGTTCCTTTATTGGGAGCCTTGGTGGTGTAAAACGGTTCAAAAATGTGATCCAGCTGGTCTGCGGGTATGCCGGAGCCTTCGTCAATGACCTCGATGATAGCGGAGTAGCCGTCGGCCTTTCCACCAACCCGGATGGTGCCGCCATCGGGGGAGGCGTCACGGGCATTGGCCAGCAGGTTGATGAACACCTGCACCAGCCGCTGTTCATCTCCCAGCACCTGCAGGCTGGCCGGGCACTCGTTCAGGAAACTGATGCCCAGCCCCTTGTCGCTGAGCGACAGCAGGTTAATGGATTCCTCAATGCATCGGTGCAGGTTTACCGGCTCGTAGCGGTTGGCGTGGGCGTGGTTGCCGGTACGAGCGAAGTTCATCAGCGACTGCAGGATGGTGGAAATGCGTCGGGTCTGCTGCTGGATCTGGTCTGCGGTTTCCAGAATGGACGGATCATCGGTTTCCAGTTTCAGGTTCTGGGCCAGAGAAGAGATGCCGGTGACGGGATTACCGATTTCGTGGGCGACACCGGCCGCGAGCCGACCCACCGAAGCGAGGCGCTCGCTGTGCATCAGTTCATCTTCCAGCAGGCGGGTTTCGGTCTGGTCTTCCACCAGAATGATCGAGCCGCCTTCAGTGTGATCCGGGCCGCTCAATGCTGCCTTATGCAGGTTCAGCCAATGTGGCTTGCCGCGAAGATCCAGCCGGTGTTTGTAACGGTGCAGATCGTCACCCCGGTTGAAGTCGTCCAGCAGCGCGTGCCAGTGTTCCGGCAAGGCCAGTAGTTTGGCTCCGACCACTTCCTCGGCGGAAATGTTGGTGAGGCTTTCCATGGCATGGTTCCACATCAGAATCTCGCCATCCTCACCCACTGAACAGGCGGGGATGGGCAGATTCTGCAGGGTCTGCCGGTAGTGGCGGCGAAGGTTGTCCAGTTCGCCGGCCAGACCAGTGAGCTGATTCTGGTAATCACCCAGAGCCCGCTCCACGTAGCGAATATCTTGCCCGGTACCCCCGTGGGTAAGCGGTTTGAAGCCCAGATGGCGCTTGACGATGTCCCGTGCGACCGAAGGCCCCAGCAGGCCAGACAGATTGATTTCCACCTGGTCCCGCAGCCGCCGCAATTGATAAGGCCGGAACTCGACATTGGGGAGCTTTAGCTGGTTCAGGGCCCGCTCCACTTCCCGGCGCGCGACCCGGATGCCCAGCGGCTCGGCCAGTTGCTGCACGAATTCGTTGGAGGACGCTGCCAGTAGTTCCCGCCTCTGTGGTCGGGACAGGGCGCCCAGCGAGCACGCCTGAGCAGCACTGGTTTCCTCCGGTGACGCCGGGCTGAGAATTGAGACCAGCGCGAACACACTGATGTTGGCGGTCAGGCTGACGAAGGTGAACAGGTGCCAGTTGTCGTAGCCGGGAGTAACCGGCAACTCAAGCCAGGACAGGATGTCTGCCGCCACCGAGAACGGCAACACCATGGTGATCAACCAGATGAACAGGCCGGTAAACAGGCCGGCAATCAGGCCTCGGCGGTTGCCTTCCGGCCAGTAGATGACGCCAAGCGCGCCCGGCAGCAGCTGCAGGGTGCCGGAGAGCGAGATGGCGCCCAGAATGGACAGGTCCAGGTGCTGGCCAATGGTTTCATGGAACAGCAGGGCCAGAAACAGGATAACGGCAATCAGCAAGCGCTTGACCCACTGCAGCCAGCGATAGATGTCACCCTGATCCCGGGGCGTCTTCAGCGGCAGGACTACGTGATTCAGCACCATCCCGGACAATGCCAGGGTGCTGACAATCATCAGCCCGCTGGCGGCGGAAAGCCCGGCAATGTACATGGCCATGGTCAGGGCGGGGCTCTCCAGGGCCTGGGCTACGCCGATGCTGAAAAAGGCTGGAGGAGCGTCGACCGACAATGCCTGGCCACCCCAGACAATCAGCGGCACCGGCAGACCGACCAGGAGCAGGTACAATGGCAGCCCCCAGCTGGCCTTCGCGAGGGCTCGGGGTGACGGATTCTCGCTGAAGGTCATGTGATACATGTGAGGGAGCACCAGGGCCGCGGCAAACGACATCAGCAGCAGCGCCCGCCAGCTTCCGTCATTGATTGCCATGGTCATGGTGGCTTCCGGATGTGAGGCCTCCGCCAACCAGGCCTCCAGACCGTTGGTACCACCGAAAACAGAGAACAGGATAACGCCGCCCAGAACCAGCAGGGCAACCACCTTCACCAGAGAGTCGAAGGCGATGGCCAGTACCAGCCCCTGGTGGTTGCCGGAGGCCTGGTGGCGACGGGCACCGAACAGCATGGTGAACAACACCACAATCAGGCTGAACATGACGCTGATGACTTTCGGCGGCGCATCCGGGGCCAGCAGGCTGGCAGACACCGAGACCGCCTGAATCTGCATGCTCAGCAAGGCCAGAATGGCTGCGGCCGAACACAGGGTGACCAGAGTGCCCGCCCACTGACTGCGGTAACGGTAGGCAAAAAGATCGGCCAGCGACGTCAGCTGGTAGGCGCGGCCAATGCGGAGGATGGGGTTGAGCAGAACCGGTGCCAGCAGGAAGGCGCCGCTGATGCCCAGGTAATAGGCCAGGAAGCCGTAGCCGGAGTCCGCCGCCATGCCAATGGCGCCATAAACGGCCCAGATGCCGGCATAAACCCCAAGGCTGAGGGTATAGATCAGCGGGTGACGAACCCAGCGGCGCAATAACGTGCCCCGTTCGGTTCCCCAGGCAATGCCGAACAGAACGATCAGATAAAGCAGGCTGGCCAGCAGCAGGCCGGTGGCGCTAAAACTCATTGGGATCCCGCCGCCATTCCAGCCAGAAACCGATTGCAATCAGCCCGCCCCAGATCACGAAGGGGCTGTACCAGGCATTCTCCGGCGATGTCCACCAGTCCAGAATATTGGGCGAAAAAATGTAGATAGCCAGTACCAGCAGAAATACCAGGCGGTAGATATACATCGGGTTATCGGTCCGAAGGCGAAAGTGTCCCGCCGGTTATACCATGGGCCTGCCCGGATGTCAGGGGAATGGCGCTCCGTTGCCAGTGGGCCTCGGCCCAACTGAGAACCTCTTCAACCGTGGCCTGTGCCAGTGTTGGCACCGGTTGCTGCCCCAGGGCCTGAAGTGCCAGAAACAGATTCCGGGCAGGGTGATCGTCATCCAGGGCCGGAGCGTGGGTCTGTTTGCTGAGTTTCTGGCCTTGCTCGTTGACGATCACCGGAATGTGCAGCCAGTGGGGTGGCTCGGCACCCAGGGCCCGGAAGATCTGTTGTTGCTGAGCGGTCATGTCGAGCAGGTCAGAGCCACGAACCACATGGGTGATGCCCTGGTCGATATCGTCGACAACGACTGCCAGCTGATAGGCGTAGAAACCTTCCTTGCGCAAAATGACTGGATCGTCCAGCTCGGCTTGCACCCTCTGTGTCTGGGGGCCAAGTAGATCATCCTGCCAGTGACTTGCTTCATCTTCGAGGGCAAAGCGAACGGCGTGTGGACCATCGCCAGGCCGGGTGCCACCTTGCCGGCACTGATTGGGGTGGTGGCCGTTGTTGTCTTTGAGTTGTTTGCGTGAGCACCGGCAGCGATAGGCTTTGCCATGCGCCAGCAGGGTTGCGATGGCGCGCTGGTAGGCATGGTGGCGCCGGGACTGAAAACGGACCGGTTCGTCGGGGAACAGGCCGTGGCATTCCAGTGAGTGCAGTATCTGGCCCGTGGCTTCCGGGGGTTCTCTCAGTGGGTCGAGGTCTTCAATGCGAACCAGCCAATCACCGCGGGCACTCTTCGCTTCCAGCCAGCTGGCCAGAGCCGTGACCAGAGAGCCGAAGTGCAGTGGACCGGTGGGAGACGGGGCAAACCGCCCGCGGTAACGTGAAGTCGCCATAGGCGTAGGTGGGCCGGCAGCACAAACACGGCCGGCCCGGGGAAGCGTCAGATGCCGGTCTGGCGTTCGCGGATCTCAGCCAGGGTCTTGCAATCGATGCACAGAGTGGCCGTCGGGCGGGCCTCCAGGCGACGGATGCCGATTTCCACACCACACTGGTCGCAGAAACCGTAGTCGTCCTTGTCGATGCGATCGATGGTCTGGTCGATTTTCTTGATCAGCTTCCGCTCGCGGTCTCGGGTGCGCAGTTCCAGGCTGAACTCTTCTTCCTGGGTTGCGCGATCGCTGGGATCCGCGTAGTTTGCTGCGTCTTCCTGCATGTGGTGCATGGTGCGGTCGACTTCTTCCATCAGCTCCTGCTTCCATTGCAGCAGCAGATCTTTGAAGTGCTGGAGCATTTCCGCACTCATGTAGTCTTCACCCTTCTTCATTTCATAAGGGGTGAAGTTGGTAAAACGTTCGCGTGGTTGTTCTGCAGTGTTTGCCATTGAACCCGGCCTCTTGTTTGTACTTCACAAGAACGCTTTGCTTCCCTCCGCGCCAGTGTGGCTGCGCGGTTTTACCCTGGATAGCATTCGTCCTGAAACGGGAATTTGCGGAAAATAGCAGATAAGTCACAGGGGTGCCAGCCTTGTGACACGTACTTTTTGCGGAGAGCACATGAAGTTTCCTGAACCTTTGGTAGAAGGGCGGCTGATTCGCCGCTACAAACGCTTCCTGGCGGACGTGCAATTGCCGGATGGCACTGAGGTCACTGCCCACTGTCCCAACACCGGTTCCATGCTGGGGTGCCAGCCGGAAAAAGCCCGGGTGTGGTTGAGCCGGAGTGACAATCCCAAGCGCAAGCTCCAGTACACCTGGGAGCTGGTGGAGACTGCGCCGGGGGTGCTTGCCTGCGTAAACACCGCCCGCCCCAACGCCCAGGCCCGCGCCGCTATTGAAGCCGGGGTGGTGCAGAGCCTGGCCGGCTATTCCCAATGCCGGGCAGAGGTGCGTTACGGTTCGGAAAAAAGCCGGATCGATCTGTTGTTGTCGGGCCATGGCCACGAACCCGATGCCTGGGTGGAGGTAAAAAACGTTACCCTGGCCGAGGGCGGGGAAGGTTATTTCCCGGACGCCGTCACCGAGCGTGGTCAGAAACACCTGCGGGAACTGATGGCTCAGGTGCAAGAGGGTGATCGGGCGGTGCTGTTTTTTGTGGTGAACCACACCGGGATCGAACAGGTCCGGCCTGCGGATCATATTGATGCCCGCTATGGTCAGCTGCTTCGAGAAGCCTGCGAAGCCGGGGTAGAGGTGATCGCCTATCGGGCTGCACTGGCCGGTGAGGATGGCAACCCTTCGGGGCGCCTGGAGCTGGTTGAGGAGGTGCCGGTCAGTCTGGAACCCTGACCTGCACCTCACCATCGTGCAGGCGAATGTCCAGGGTGGAGAGCGCATCGCCCTGGCAGGGGCCCGCAATACATTCACCGGTACCGGGCTTGAACAGCGCGCCGTGGGTGGAACACTGGATAAACAGATTGTCGCTGTCCATGAACCGGCCCGGCATCCAGTTCAGTTCAATACCCAGATGCGGGCAAACGTTAAGGTAGGCTCGGGGCGTGGTGCCATCCAGAAAGGCGAAACCGGTGAGGGGCATGCCGGCCGGTTCTTTCGCTTTCTCTTTCAGGCGAAATTCCAGGAACTGGCCGGGAACAAGCTCGCTCGCCGGCGCGACGGTTTGCCAACTGGCTGAGTGAGCACTCATTTGGGCAGGATGGCGTAACGCATGCGGGTGCCGTGGTTGAGTGACATCACGATTTCATCGGCTTCCAGACGGTGCGGGAAATAGCAGCCGGATATCTTGGCGCTGGCAATGCTGGCACCTTCCATTCTCGATTTCGAGAAATCGATGCCACGGAGATCGGCGCCGCGGAAGTAGCCATGGCGGAAATCCAGACCCTTTGCGTCCATGCCGCGAAGGTCCAGCCCGCGGAAATCGCCATGGGCGAAGCTCGGAAGCTCGCTCAGTTTGGCTTTCTCGGCATTAAAGCCGTCGATATCCTCGCTACGGAGCAGGTCATACAGGGGGTGGTCTATATGCTGGAGATCGCTTTCCTGAATATCATCCATCTCACACCTCGCACGGACAGCAGGGTTTGTTTTTAGTGTCAGTATAGTGCGCCCTGCCGAAATGACAGGGCGGGTTGGATTACGCCGGCCTGGCCATGCCCAGATGCTGGCGGATGCGGTCAGCAACCGCTTCGGCAACGTGCTCCTCATCGGTGTGCAGGTGCACCGTGTGGGTCTTCTCTTCGGTGGTCAGTGGCTCAAACCAGCTTTGCTGGGCATCCAGCAACTCCTCCGTTGCCTCCGAGGCATCGCCTTTGCGCTTGCGTACCCATTCCCGGCGCAGAGCTTCCGGCGCCTCGCAATGCAGTAGAGCGAAGGGGACCCCCTGGTTTTCCGCCACGTCGGCAAACTGAGCTCGCTCCTTCTCTTTCAGGCAGGCCGCATCGACAATGACAGACAGCCCTGAAGCCAGCAGCTCTCCGGCCAGCTCCGCCAGATGTGCGTAGGTTTTTTCGGTTGCTTCCGGGCTGTAAAGATCGGTACCCAGGCCCGATTTGCTGTCGTCCAGTGGCCCAAGACCGTGCAGGCGCTTGCGTTCCACGTCAGAGCGCAGGCGAATCAGCCCGAGTTCCTCCGCCATGGCGGCGCTCACGCAGGTCTTGCCGCTGGCGGAAAGGCCGGTGGTGGCCAGCAGGTAATGATTCGGTATGGCGCCGTAATCCTCCGCCAGTTGGGCGTAGCTCCGGTAACGCTGCATCAGGTCGGCTTTCTCGGCCTCGCTCAGGTTCGGGTTGCCCAGGGTGAACAGGGCAATCTTGGCCCGAACCATGGCGCGGTAGGCCTTGTACAGCGGCAGCAAGGCCAGGCCTTCAAAATCACCGCGGTATTCCAGATAGGTATTCAGCACTCGGTTCGCCAGCGCCGGTTCCCGGCGGGATTCCAGATCCATCAGCAGGAACGCCAGATCGTTTATTACATCGATCCAGCGAAACGGCTCGTTGAACTCGATGCAGTCGAACACCGTCACCTGATCATTGAACACGGTAATGTTGGCCAGGTGCAGGTCGCCATGGCATTCGCGCACCAGCCCATTTTCCCGTCTGCGGGCGATTAAGTCCCGGCAGCGTTCGAAGGTGGTGCGGGTCCAGTCTTCCAGGTTGTCCAGCTGCGCCAGTAGCCCGGCGTCATCCAGCATGGGGCGGATCTGGTCGAAGTTTTCCTGCATGGCGGCATACACCGCTTCCGGAGTGCCCAGTGGCTTATCGTCTGCGACCGGCGGCAGGCTTTTATGAAAATCAGCAACCTGGCGGGCAAGATTGGTGAGCAGCTCTGCTGGCAGGTCGCCGCGTTCCTGGCGCACATCAAACAGCTGGTTCTGATCGAACTGGCGCATGCGAATGGCGTACTCGAAAGGAGTGCCGTCACCGCCCAGCCGAGGTTGTTCCGGGGTACCGGTAATAGGCACCACCTCCAGATAGAGTTCGGCCGCCAGACGACTGTTCAGGCGCAGTTCTTCTTCACAGAAGCGTTTGCGGCGTTCCAGGGTGGAAAAATCCAGGAACCCGAAATCCATGGGTTTCTTGATCTTGTAGGCAAAGTCACCGGTGAGCAGAACCTGTGAGATATGGGTCTCAATCACGCGGAAATCCTTGACCGGATGATCGTAGAGTTCCGGGTTCTGCAGTGCCTTGATCAGTGTATCCGGGCCGATGGCGCTCACGTTGTGCTCCTGGAATCCTTGAAGTTGTTGATTTTTCGTTTTTTGGAGGGCTCCACTATAACGGGCAGATTACAGAAATAACACACACCAGACCTGCCGATAGCGGTGCCCCCTTCGATATAATCCCGCCATGAGT
>Ga0079224_100004161_pt1 | contig 18554 bp, 16 predicted proteins | sample Stecom2015_FD_80414 | JGI IMG/M metagenome (GOLD analysis project Ga0079224, IMG submission 80414) | Agricultural soil microbial communities from Utah to study Nitrogen management - Steer compost 2015 | ecosystem: Environmental > Terrestrial > Soil > Agricultural land | place: USA: Utah... | reverse complement strand
GGGAAACATCGGATTCTAGCGCACTCAGACGCCCGGCTGCGGATCGATGCGCTCGACCCGGGAGTGCAGCTTGTTCAGCGCATTCAGATACGCCTTGGCCGAGGCCACGACGATGTCCGGATCGGCGCCGACGCCGTTCACGATGCGCCCGGAGCGGGCCAGGCGCACCGTGACCTCGCCCTGCGACTCGGTGCCGGTCGTGATCGCGTTCACCGAGTACAGCACGAGCTCGGCGCCGCTCGCCACGCGCGCCTCGATCGCCTTGAAGGTCGCGTCCACCGGACCGTTGCCGGTGGCTTCGCTCGCCGTATCGACGCCGTCCACGGCGATCGTCACCCGGGCATGCGGTCGTCCGCCCGTCTCCGAGGCCTGCGCCATCGAGACCAGCCGGTAGTGCTCCTCGGCTTCGTGGTGCACCGCCTGATCGGAGACGAGCGCATGGATGTCCTCGTCGAAGATCTCCGACTTGCGGTCGGCGAGATCCTTGAAGCGCTGGAACGCCGCCTGAAGCTCCTGCTCGGAATCGAGCTCGATGCCGAGCTCCTGCAGGCGCTGCTTGAACGCGTTGCGCCCCGAGAGCTTGCCGAGAACGATCTTGTTCGCCGTCCAGCCGACGTCCTCGGCGCGCATGATCTCGTAGGTGTCGCGCTGCTTGAGCACGCCGTCCTGATGGATGCCCGAGGCGTGCGCGAAGGCGTTGGCACCCACCACCGCCTTGTTCGGCTGCACCGGAAAGCCGGTGATGCTGGAGACGAGCTTCGAGGTGGGCACGATCTGCGTCGTGTCGATTCCGACGTCGAGGCCGAAGTAGTCGCGGCGGGTCTTCACCGCCATGACGACCTCCTCGAGCGAGGTGTTCCCGGCGCGCTCACCCAGCCCGTTGATCGTGCACTCCACCTGGCGGGCGCCCGCCATGACGCCGGCCAGCGAGTTCGCCACCGCCATCCCGAGGTCGTTGTGACAGTGCACCGACCAGATCGCCTTGTCGGAGTTCGGGACGCGCTCGCGCAGCGTGCGGATGCGTTCGGCGAAACCCTCGGGAACGGCGTAGCCGACGGTGTCGGGAATGTTGATCGTCGTCGCACCCTCGGCGATCGCCGACTCGAGCACTCGGCACAGGAAATCGAGGTCGGAGCGGCTCGCGTCCTCGGGCGAGAACTCGACGTCGTCGGTGAACTGGCGCGCGAAACGCACCGCCAGGCGCACTTGCTCGTGCACCTGCTCGGGCGTCATCCGCAGCTTCTTCTCCATGTGCAGCGCCGAGGTCGCCATGAAGGTGTGGATGCGCTTCGAGCGGGCCCCCTTCAGCGCCTCCGCGGCACGCGAGATGTCGCGGTCGTTGGCGCGCGCCAGGCTGCAGACGGTGGAATCGCGAATGGCGTCGGCGATCGAGCGGACGGCCTCGAAATCACCGTTCGACGAGGCGGCGAAGCCGGCCTCGATGACATCCACGCGCAGCTTCTCCAGCTGCTTGGCCAGACGAAGCTTCTCCTCGCGGGTCATCGATGCGCCCGGGCTCTGCTCGCCGTCGCGCAGGGTGGTATCGAAAATGATCAGCTTGTCGGCCATCGGAATGCTCCTGTTGCGCCCGGCCCGCCGACGCGGGAGGCTGCGAACTACTGGAAACGAAAAGGAGGGGGAGAGGGAGTGTCAGCGCGCGGGGCGCAGTAGCGGACCCAGCACCGAAAGCAGGTGCAGGCCGCCGAGCGTCGCGTTGCCGGACGCCGAGAGGGGCAGGAGCCGAAGGGCGCCGAAGGCGCCGGATGTGCGGCGGCGGCCGCAGGCGGGGTTCATTCGCAGAATATAGCGGCTCCGTGGCGCAGCCGCAACCGAGCGCGACGGCGCAAGCGCTCGAAGCGCGGGTGCCGACGAACGCCGGGCACGGGCGCCGCGCCCCGTGCGCCACGAGGAGCCCCGGCGTCTTGCGCTGGCTCAGGTCTTCGGCAGCGTGACGCCGGTCTGGCCCTGGTACTTGCCGCCTCGGTCGGCGTAGGAGGTCTCGCAGATCTCGTCGGATTCGAGGAAGATGACCTGCGCGCAGCCCTCGCCCGCGTAGATCTTCGCGGGCAGCGGCGTGGTGTTCGAGAACTCGAGCGTGACGTGCCCTTCCCATTCGGGCTCCAGCGGGGTCACGTTCACGATGATGCCGCAGCGCGCGTACGTCGATTTCCCGAGGCAGATCACCAGAACGTTGCGCGGAATCCGGAAGTACTCCACGGTGCGCGCCAGGGCGAACGAGTTCGGCGGAATGATGCAGACGTCGCCGGTGAAATCGACGAACGAGTCGGCGTCGAAGTTCTTCGGGTCGACGATCGTCGAATTGATGTTGGTGAAGATCTTGAATTCGCGCGCCACCCGCACGTCGTAGCCGTAGCTCGACGTCCCGTAGCTGACGATCTTGTGCCCGTCGGCGGCGGTGCGCACCTGTCCGGCCTCGAAGGGCTCGATCATGCCTTCTGCCGCCATCCGGCGGATCCAACGGTCGGACTTGACGCTCATGTTTCGCTTCGAAAAGTTCACTGCGGGGAGCATTCGCCGAGGCGGCCGCTCCCGCGGGAGGGCGGGGAAGCGGTCCGCTCGAGGCGGCTGCGCCGTGCGCGGCGTTGCAGACGGGTCGTGCGGCGGGCATGCGGCGGTTGCGGGCGATTCCCGCCGAATTCCGCGATGGCGATTCTAGCAATGGCCGAGCGTGCCCCGATTGGTGCATGATGCCGGTCAGCCGCGCCGAGTCGGCGCGCGACGAACCTGCCCGCAGAAGAAGCAGGTCCGGCCCACCCCCGATCCCGCCGCGCGGCGCGGCGGGGCCGTCGTCCTGAGGAGGCTTCATGGAACAGACCGTGACGATGACGGTGAACGGCAAGTCCGTTTCCGCCCGCATCGATCGCAGAACCCTGCTCGTCCAGTTCATTCGCGAACACCTTCAACTCACCGGCACGCACGTCGGCTGCGACACCGCGCAGTGCGGCGCCTGCACGGTGCACCTCGACGGCCGGGCGATCAAGTCGTGCTCGATCCTTGCGGTACAGGCCGACGGCGCGTCGATCACGACCGTCGAGGGTCTGGCCAACGGCGACGAGCTGCATCCGCTGCAGAAGGCGTTCAACGAGTGCCACGCGCTGCAGTGCGGGTTCTGCACGCCCGGCATGCTGATGTCGGCCGTGCAGCTGCTGAAGGACAATCCGAAGCCCACCGAGGCGCAGATCCGCGAGGGCCTGGAAGGAAACCTGTGCCGCTGCACCGGCTATCAGAACATCGTGCGCGCGATCGAGCAGGTCGCGGCGAGCGGCAGCTGAGAGGAGGAGCGCCATGACCGACCTTTCGACCACGCCCGTCTCGCCGATCGGGCAATCACTGGCGCGTCGCGAAGACCGTCGCTTCCTCACCGGCGCCGGGCAATACACCGACGACATCGTCCTGCACGGACAGACCTACGGCGTCTTCGTGCGCTCGCCGCATGCGCACGCGCGCATCGTGTCGATCGACACCGCGCAGGCCAAGGCCGCACCCGGCGTCCTCGACGTGATCACCGGCGCCGACCTCGCCGACGCGAAGGTGGGCGGCCTGCCCTGCGGCTGGCTGATCCACTCGAAGGACGGCTCCCCGATGAAGGAGCCGCCGCATCCGGCGCTCGCGCAGGGCAAGGTGCGCTACGTGGGCGACACGGTGGCGCTCGTCGTCGCCGAGACGCAATTGCAGGCGAAGGACGCCGCCGAGCTGGTCGAGGTCGAGTACGAGGTGCTGCCGGCGGTCGTCGATCCGCGCAGCGCCGTCTCGGCCGGCATCGCGCTGCACGACGACGCGCCCGACAACGTCTGCTACGACTGGAGCCACGGCGACAAGGACGCCGTCGACGCGGCGTTCGCCAAGGCGGCGCACGTGACGCAGCTCGACTTCGTCAACAACCGGCTGATCCCGAACGCGCTGGAGCCGCGGGCGGCCAACGCCGTGTATTCGCGGCACGACGACAGCTACACGCTGTACGTGGCGAACCAGAACCCGCACGTCGAGCGGCTGCTGATGTGCGCGTTCGTGCTCGGGCTGCCCGAGTCGAAGGTGCGCGTGATCGCCCCCGACGTCGGCGGCGGCTTCGGCTCGAAGATCTTCCTCTATCCGGAGGAGACCGCCCTCGTCTGGGCGTCGAAGCGCGTCGGGCGCCCGATCAAGTGGACGGCCGAGCGCAGCGAATCCTTCCTCGCCGACGCGCACGGACGCGACCACGTGACCCACGCCGAGATGGCGATGGACGCCGAGGGCCACTTCCTGGCGATGCGCGTGAAGACGACGGCGAACCTGGGCGCGTACCTGTCGACCTTCTCGACGGCGGTTCCGACGATCCTCTACGGAACGCTGCTCGCCGGGCAGTACCGCACGCCGGCGATTCACGTCGAGGTGAAGGCGGTGTTCACCAATACCGCGCCGATCGATGCGTACCGCGGGGCGGGACGCCCCGAGGCGACCTACGTCGTCGAGCGGATGGCCGAGCAGTGCGCACGCGACCTCGGTCTCGATCCGGCCGAGATCCGTCGGCGCAATTTCATCACCGAGTTCCCCCATGCGACGCCGGTCGGGCTCACCTACGACATCGGCGGGTACGCGGCGTCACTCGATCGGGCGCAGCAGCTGGCCGACGTCGCGGCCTTCCCCGCACGCAAGGCGGAAGCGGCCAAGCGCGGGATGCTGCGCGGACTGGGCTACTCGTGCTACATCGAGGCCTGCGGCATCGCGCCGTCGAACATCGCCGGCGCGCTCGGCGCGCGCGCCGGCCTGTTCGAGGCGGGCGAGGTGCGCGTGCATCCCACCGGCACCGTGACGGTGTTCACCGGCACGCACAGCCACGGCCAGGGTCACGAGACCACCTTCGCGCAGGTCGTCGCGGGCAAGCTCGGCATCCCGGTCGAGAACGTCGAGATCGTCCACGGCGACACCGGCCGGATTCCCTTCGGCATGGGCACCTACGGCAGCCGCTCGCTCGCCGTCGGCGGCACCGCGATCGTGATGGCGGTCGACAAGGTGATCGCCAAGGGCAAGAAGATCGCCGCGCACCTGCTCGAGGCGTCGGACGCCGACATCGAGTTCGAAAACGGCGAGTTCCGCGTGGCGGGCACCGACCGCAAGGTGCCGTTCGCGCAGGTCTCGCTCGCGGCGTACGTCCCGCACAACTATCCGCTGGACAAGCTCGAGCCGGGGCTGAACGAGAACGCGTTCTACGACCCGAGCAACTTCACGTTCCCGGCGGGCACCCACATCTGCGAAGTGGAGGTCGATCCGCAGACCGGGCGGACGCGCGTCGTGCAGTTCGTCGCGGTCGACGACTTCGGCAACGTGGTGAACCCGATGATCGTCGAAGGGCAGGTGCACGGCGGCGTGGCGCAGGGGCTCGGCCAGGCGATGCTCGAAGGATGCCGCTACGATCCGGAATCCGGGCAGCTGCTCACCGGTTCACTGATGGACTACACGCTGCCGCGTGCCGACGACCTGCCCCGCTTCGTCGTCGACACGACGGTGACGCCGTGCACCCACAATCCGCTCGGCGTGAAGGGATGCGGCGAAGCGGGCGCGATCGGCGCGCCGCCGGCCTTCATCAACGCGCTCACCGACGCGCTCGGCGTACGCGACGTGCCGATGCCGGCCACCGCCGAGCGGGTCTGGCGCATCGCCAACCGCGTTGCCTGAGGAGGAGACAAACATGTACGGATTCGAATACGAGCGCCCCTCCAGCGTCGCCGACGCGGTGCGCGCCAGCGCGGGCGACGCGCGCTATCTCGCCGGCGGGCAGAGCCTCGTGCAGTCGATGAAGCTGCGGCTGGCTTCGGCCAGCACGCTGGTCGACCTCGCGGCGATCTCCGGGTTGCGCGGCCTCACCCGCGAGGCGTCGGCGCTGAAGATCGGCGCGATGACGCGGCACTCGGAAGTCGCTCGCTCGCCGGAGGTGCGCGACGCGATTCCGGCGCTGGCCGACCTCGCCGAAGGCATCGGCGACCCGATGGTGCGCAACCAGGGCACCATCGGCGGCTCGATCGCCAATGCGGATCCCGCCGCCGACTACCCGGCCGCGGTGCTGGGCCTGGGCGCGACGATCGAGACCGACCGGCGCACGATCGCCGCCGACGATTTCTTCGTCGACCTGTTCACGACCGCGCTCGAGCCGGGCGAGCTGATCGTCGCCGTGCGCTTCCCGCTGGTGAAGCGGGCGGCCTACGTGAAGCTGCGCCAGCCGGCCTCGCGCTTCGCGCTGGTCGGCGTGTTCGTCGCGCAGGCCCCCGACGGCGTGCGGGTGGCGGTCACCGGCGCGCGCTCGCACGTCTTCCGCGTGCCCGAGATGGAGCAGGCGCTCGCCCGCGACTTCACGCCCGAGGCGATCGAAGGCGTGCAGGTCGACCCGGCCGGCTGCAACAGCGATCTGCACGGCTCGGCGCAATACCGCGCCGCGATGGTGACCGTGCTCGCCCGCCGTGCGGTGGCCCAGGCCCGTGAGCGATAAACTCCGGGCATGACCCGACCGGCCAGCGTAGACGAAACCCTGGCGTTGCTGGCCGGCGAGGACTATCTCGCCGGCCGCCCGCTCGCCACCGCCGTTTTCCTCGCGCTGCGGCTCGGACGCCCGCTGCTGCTCGAGGGCGAGGCCGGCGTCGGCAAGACCGAGCTGGCGAAGGTGCTCGCCCGTGCGTTGCAGGCGCCGCTCATCCGCCTGCAGTGCTACGAGGGCCTCGACATCACCTCGGCCGCGTACGAATGGAACGTCGCGCGGCAGATGCTCGAGATCCGCATCGCCGAGGCGGGGCACGAGGCGGGCCGCGAGCCGCTGCTGCGCAAGCTGTATTCGCGCGAGATGCTCATCGAGCGCCCGCTGCTGCAGGCACTCACGCAACCGGTATCGCCGATCCTGCTGATCGACGAGCTCGACCGCGCCGACGAGCCCTTCGAGGCCTTCCTGCTCGAGGTGCTCTCGGAGTCGCAGCTGTCGGTGCCCGAGTTCGGCACGATCCGCGCCGAGCACCCGCCGATCGTCGTCATCACGTCGAACCGGACGCGCGAGATCCACGATGCGCTGAAGCGGCGCTGCCTGTACGCCTGGGTCGACTATCCGGACGCGGCGCGCGAGCTCGACATCATCCGGCGCAAGGCCACCGGTGCCGGGGAACGACTCGCGCAGCAGGTGGTCGGCTTCGTGCAACGCGCCCGCGCGCTCGATCTCTTCAAGGCGCCCGGGGTGGCCGAGACCATCGACTGGGCCAACGCGCTCGTCGCGCTCGACACGCTGTCGCTCGACCCGCAGTCGGTCTCCGACACGCTCGGCGTGCTGCTCAAGTACCAGGACGACATCGCGCGCATCGACGCCGGGGCCGGCGCGGCAATCCTCGAGGAGCTGCGCGCCGAGGGGATCCTCGAGCGTCATCCGGCCTGAAGCGCCTGCGATGGCCGGGCGAATCGCCGAGAACATCGCGCACTTCGCGCGGGTGCTGCGCGCTGCCGGGCTTCCCGTCGGTTCCGACCGCGTGCTCGCGGGCATCGCGGCGGTCGAGCTCGTCGGACTCGATCGACGCGACGACGTCCACGCCGCGTTGTCGGCGGTGATGATCGACCGGCACGAGCAGCAGCCGGTCTTCGACGCCGCCTTTGCCGCCTTCTGGCGCGACCCGAAGCTGCTCGAGCGGCTGATGTACCTGATGCTGCCGCGCGTCGAAGGACGCGCCGGCGCGACGCCGCCCCCGCAGCGCCCCCGCCGCGTCGAGGAGGCGCTGTCGCCGCCGGCCCCGCCGAACACCCCGGCCGCGCCGCGCGAGGCCGACGAGCAGCGCATCGAGGCGCTGCTCGGGTTCTCCGAGCACGAACGGCTGCAGCATGCCGACTTCGAAAGCATGTCCGCCAGCGAGTTCGCGATCGCGCGCCGGCTGGCGGAGTCGGTGCCGCTTCCCGTGAGGCCGCGGCGCACGCGGCGCCGCGCCCCCTCGGCTCGCGGGCGCATCGACTTGCGACGCGCGCTGCGCCGGCTGTCGCGCGCCCCCGACACGATCGACCTGCCGCGCTCCGCGCCCCGGCTGCACGTTCCGCCGCTGGTCGTGCTGATCGACATCTCCGGGTCGATGGACCGCTACGCGCGCGCGTTCCTGCACTACGCCTACGGCCTGACGCAGCACCACCATCGGGTGCACACGCTCGTGTTCGGCACCCGCCTGACCGACATCACGCGCTGCCTGCGGCACCGCGACCCGGATGTCGCGATCGAGCGCGCCGATGCGCTCGTGCAGGACTGGAAGGGCGGAACGCGCATCGCGTCGAATCTCGCGCTGTTCAATCGACGCTGGGCGCGGCGGCTGCTCACCGGCAACGCCGCGCTGCTGCTCGTCACCGACGGACTCGACCGCGACGATCAGGGCTCGCTCGGCGCGGAAGCGGCACGCCTGTCGCGCTACGCGCATCAACTCGTCTGGCTCAATCCGCTGCTGCGCTACGACGGCTTCGAGCCGCGCGCCAGCGGCGTGCGCGCGCTGCTGCCCCACGTCGACCGGATGCTCCCCGTGCACAACCTCTCGAGCCTCGCGGAGCTCGAAGCGGCGCTGCGCGCGCCGCCCGGACGCGCGAGTCCGCGAACGCTCGTCCAACCAACGGCTGAATCGAGAACATGAACCTGCAAGGCGAACGATTGATTCCGGCGGCGCCCGAAACCACCTGGGCGGCGCTGAACGACCCGGAAACGCTGAAGGCGTGCATCGCCGGCTGCGAATCGCTCGAGCGCGTCGGCGACGACGAATATCTCGCCACGGTGGCCATGCGCATCGGTCCGGTCAATGCCCGTTTCAAGGGCCGGCTGAAGCTGCAGAACGTGGTCCCGCAGACCTCGTACACGATCGCCTTCGAGGGCCAGGGCGGCGCCGCGGGCTTCGGCAAGGGATCGGCCGACGTGCGGCTGTCGCCCGACCCGGCCGGAACCCGGCTCGGCTACGAGGCGAAAGCGCAGGTGGGAGGCCGGCTCGCGCAAGTGGGATCCCGCCTGATCGACGGCGCAGCGGCGAAAATCGCGGAAGACTTCTTCGCCGCCTTCGAGTCGCGCCTGAGCGCGACGGTGCAGGCTGTCGACGAGACGATCGCCGGAGACGGCGCCGCCGACGCGCGCGCGAAGGCAGCTGCGGCCGAACGCGAACGCGAGTCGGCCGGTGCGGCACGCCCGGGCGGCGCGATGCGCTGGCTGGCGTGGATCGTCGCGATCGTCGTCATCGCCGCACTGATCTCGTACTGGCGCAGTTGAGTCGAGAACCGAGCGTAGGAGAAGCCCGATGGACAGCATCGATCGTGAAGTGCTCGAGCACGCACGCGACTGGTTCGGCCAGGGACGCCACGTCTGGCTGATCACGGTCGTCGAGACCTGGGGATCCGCGCCGCGACCCGCGGGTGCGCTGCTCGCGCTGCGCGACGACGGCCTCGTCGTCGGCTCGGTGTCGGGCGGCTGCGTCGAGGACGACCTGATCGAGCGCGTGCGTACCGGCGAACGCGTCGGCCGCCCGTCGATGATCGTCTACGGCGTGAGCAAGGACGAGGCGGCGCGCTTCGGGCTGCCGTGCGGCGGAACGCTGCGGCTGCTGCAGGAGCCGCTCACCGACGCCGGCTGGATCGACGAGGTGCTCGAGCGCACGGCGCGTCACGAGCTGGTCGCGCGCACGCTCGAGATCGACAGCGGCAGGACGCGCATCGAGCCGGGAAGACCCGGCGACGCCTTCCAGTTCGACGGCGCCACGGCGCGCAGCGTCTACGGGCCGCGCTACCGGATGCTGATCATCGGCGCCGGGCAGCTGTCGCGGGTGCTCGCCGACATGGCCAAGGCGCTCGACTTCCAGGTATTCATCTGCGACCCGCGCGAGGAGTACTACAGCACGCTCGAGATGCCGCAGGTCACGTGGCTGCCCGGGATGCCCGACGACGTCGTGGCGGACTTCAAACCCGACGCGAACACCGCCGTGGTCGCGCTCACGCACGATCCGAAGCTCGACGACCTGGCGCTGCTCGAGGCGCTCAAGTCGCCCGCGTTCTACGTCGGTGCGCTCGGCTCGCGCAACAACTCGGCGCGCCGCCGCGAACGCCTCGCGATGTTCGATCTCACGCCCGAGGAGATCGCGCGGATGCACGGCCCGATCGGGCTGCACATCGGCAGCCGCACGCCGCCGGAGATCGCGGTGGCGATCCTCGCCGAGATCGTCTCGGTCAAGAACGGCATCGCCCCCGTCCAGAAGAAGGCGCCGCAGGAAGAGGCGGCGTGCGCAGCGGGGTTCTGAGCGCCCCTCGCGCGTCCGGCAGGTCGTGCCGGCACGACACGTGCTAGAGCCAGCACGGGCCGTTACCGGAGCACCTGCATGAAAGTCGCCGACGTCATGACGCGCGGGGTCGGGCTCGTCTCGCCCGATGCGACCGCGCAGCAGGCCGCCATCCAGATGGCGGAGCTCGACGTGGGCGCGCTGCTCGTCGGTGACGACCGGCTCGAGGGCGTGCTCACCGACCGCGACCTGATCCTGCGCGTGGTGGTCGAAGGCCGAGACGTGCGCAGCCTGGCGGTACGCGAAGTCATGTCGTCGATGGTCTTCGCCTGCCATGCCGACGATCCGATCGAATCGGCGTTTCGTGAAATGCGCGAGCGCCAGGTGCGACGGCTCCCGGTGCTCGATGCCGACGAGCGGCTCGTCGGCATCGTCACGCTGGGCGACCTCAGTCGGGCCGAGCCCGGGCACGCCGGCGAGGCCCGGCTCGTCGAGGCACTTCGGGCAATCGCCGAGCCGCACCGGCAACGGGCGCGCGGGCCGCGCGAACCGGAGCTGCCCGACGGCGCGGGCGACGAGACGCGCGCGTCGAACCCGCCGCCCGGGTCGCAGCCCCCGGGGGCGCCGAAGCGATCCGGCGAATCCGCCGACTCGACCGAGAACGCGTCCGGGCGGTGACGCTCGACCAGGCCTTCGCCTTCGCAATCGTCGCGGCGATGATGGCCCTGTTCGTCTGGGGCCGGCTGCGCTACGACCTCGTGGCGCTGCTCGCGCTGCTCGCGGCGGTCGCGGTCGGGATCGTCCCGCCCGACAAGGCGTTCTCGGGCTTCAGCGACGACATCCTCGTCATCGTGGCCAGCGCGCTGCTGGTCAGCGCCGCAGTGGCGCGCTCGGGCGTGATCGACATCGCGCTGCGCCACGTAGGCCGCTTCCTGGCGACGCCGCGCCTGCAGGTGCTCGGCCTCGTCGGTGCGGTGACGGTGCTGTCGGCGTTCGTGAAGAACATCGGCGCGCTGGCGATGCTCGTACCGGTGGCCTTCCAGATCGCGCGCAAGTCGGGCACCCCGGTCTCGTACCTGCTGATGCCGATGGCCTTCGGTTCGTTGCTCGGCGGCCTGATGACGCTGATCGGCACCTCGCCCAACATCATCGTCTCGCAGATGCGGGCGCAGATCGTCGGCGAGCCCTTTCGGATGTTCGACTTCATGCCGGTGGGCGCGGGGCTCGCGCTGGCCGGCGTCGTCTTCCTCGTGCTCGGCTATCGGCTGCTGCCGGCCCCACGCAAGGGCACGGCGTCGATGGATGCCGCGTTCAAGATCGAGGACTACACGGCCGAGGCGCGCGTGCCCGAGGATTCGCCGAGCGTGGGCAAGACGGTGGCCGAGCTCGAGGCGCTCGGCGACGGCGAGGTCAGTGTGGCGACGATCATTCGCGAACGCTACCGGCGCTACACCCCCGCCGATCACTGGACGCTGAACGCCGGCGACCTGCTGCTGCTCCAGGGCGAACCGGGCGCGCTCGAGAAGGTCGTAGCGCAGGGCAAGCTCGAACTGGCGGGCGACGAACGGGACGAGCCCGACGAGAAGAACGATCCGGAGGACACCGGCGTGATGGAGGGCGTCGTCACCGGCGACTCGCTGCTCGTCGGCCGCTCCGCCCGCCAGGTGCGGCTGTCCGAACGCTTCCAGGTGCGCCTGCTCGCGGTAAGCCGCAGCGGCGAGCGGATCACCAACCGCCTGCGCTCGCTGCTGTTCCAACCCGGCGACGTGGTCGTCCTGCGGGGCAAGCTCGAGCAGATGCCCGACACGCTGGGCGACCTGCGCGTGCTGCCGCTCGCCCAGCGCGACCTGCGGCTCGGTCGCGGGCGCCAGGGCTTCGTGCCGATCGCGGCGCTCGCCGCCGCGATGATCCTCGTCGCGCTCGACCTGCTGCCGGTCGCGATCGCGTTCTTCGGCGCGGCCGTGCTGCTGATCCTGCTGCGGACGCTGAGCCTGCGCGAAGCCTACGAAGTGATCGAGTGGCCGATCCTGATCCTGCTCGGCGCGCTGATCCCGATCAGCGACGCGATCCGCACCACGGGCGGCACCGAGCTGATCGCGGGGTGGCTGTCCGCCGCCACGTCCGCCCTGCCGACGATGGGGTCGCTTGCGCTGATCATGATCGTGGCGATGGCAATCACGCCCTTCCTGAACAACGCGGCCACCGTGCTCGTGATGGCGCCGATCGCGGCGAGCCTGGCGCATGCGCTCGGGCGCGCACCCGATCCGTTCCTGATGGCCGTCGCCGTCGGTGCGGCCTGCGACTTTCTCACGCCGATCGGCCACCAGTGCAACACGCTCGTGATGGGACCCGGCGGCTATCGCTTCGGCGACTACTGGCGGCTCGGCCTGCCGCTGTCGATCCTGGTCGTCGTCATCGGCGTGCCGCTGATCGCCTGGGCATGGGCACCCTGACACGGGCTGCCGGCGGGCAACGCGATCGACAGGACCAGGCGTCCGTCGGCGGTGCGCGCGCCGTCGATCGGCACGCCGTAGACGCGCGACAGCGTATCCGGCTCGACGAGCGAGTCGACGGCACCGAAACGCATCCTTCCGTCGGGCAGGTAGACGAGCGCGCGCGTTCCGGCGCGGCGCGCATGATTGGGGTCGTGCGTCGAATAGACGATGCCCAGTCCGTCGGCGGCGAGCGAGGCCAGCACGTCGAGCACGCGCCCCTGGTTGCCGAAGTCCAGGCTCGTCGTCGGCTCATCGAGCAGCAGCGTCGAAGCCTCCTGCGCGAGCGCGCGCGCCACCGCCGCCAGCTGCCGCTCGCCGCCCGACATCCGCGACAGCGGCCGCGAACGGAACGGTTCCAGTCCGAGCCGCGCGATCGCGCGCGCAACCGCCGCACGATCGCTTCGCCCGGGCGCCGAGCCCGGCGCGAGCCGGCCCAGTCGACCGAGCATCACGTACTGCTCGACCGTGAACTCGAAGGCGGCGCCGGGATGTTGCGGAACCCACGCGACGCACTGCGCGAGCTCGCGCGGCGAGTGCCGTTCCAGCGGCCGGTCGCCCCATCGCACGGAGCCGGAGACGGGCCGCACGATGCCCAGCAGCGTACGGAACAGCGTGCTCTTGCCCGAACCGTTCGGTCCGAGCACGACGACAATCTCGCCCGGACCAAGCACGAGATCGATCGGTTCGGTGATCGCGCGGCCGTCGTAGCCGAAGGCGAGCGACACGGTACGCAGCAGTTCACTCATTGCGCGCGCGCACGAGCATCAGCGCGAACAGCACCGGCGCACCGATCAGTGCGGTGAGCACGCCCGGGGGCACTTCGGCGGCGGCCAGGTTGCGGCCGACGGTGTCGATGACGAGCATCAGCCACGCGCCGAGCAGCATCGACACGGGCAGCACGCGCGCGAACGACGCGCCGACGAGCAGGCGCGCGGCGTGCGGAACGACGAGCCCGATCCAGCCGATCACGCCCGCTGCGGCCACCGTCGCGCTCGTCGCGAGCGTCGCGCCGACGACGAGCGCCAGGCGCAGCACCGGCAGGCGCACGCCGAGCGCATGGATCTCGTCGTCCGACAGCGCGAGCGCGTCCGCGCGCCATCGCATCAGCACGAGCGGAGCCACGCCGACCGCGCCAAAGACCGCGAGCAGCGCGAGATCGTGGCGGGTGATCGACGCGAAGCTGCCGAGCAGCCAGAACGTGATCGCCGGCAGCTGGGTGTACGGATCGGCGAGCGTCTTGATCAGCGCGATCAGCGCGCCGAGCACGCTGCCGATCGCGATGCCGGCCAGCACGAGGCTCAGCGTCCGGTCGCGCAGCGGCAGCAGCGTTCCGACCGAGTAGACGATCGACACCGCCACGAGGCCGCCGACGAAGGCGGCGCCCTGGATGGCGAACACGGTCCACCCGAGGAAGATGCCGGCGACGGCGCCGAGCGCCGCGCCCGCCGAGACGCCGAGCAGGTCGGGCGCGGCCAGCGGATTGCGGAACACCGACTGCAGCGCGACGCCGGAGGCGGCGAGCGCCGCGCCGACGGTCACCGAAGCGAGGACGCGCGGACCGCGAATCTGCCAGAGCACCGTCTCGGACATCGCGCCGCCGCTGCCGTCGCCGGTCGCGCCGCTGCCGAGGACGATCTGCAGCACTTCGCTCAACGGCAGCTCGAAGCGGCCGCTGCCGAGCGCATAGAGCATCGTGACGACGAGCGCGGCGACGAGCAGCACCGGCACCCACCACCACGACGCGCGCCATCCGCGCAGCGACGAAGGCACGGCGATGCTCATCGCGCCGCGGGCGCCGGAGCCGTCATCGTGCGCCGTCCAGCAGCCCGCGCACCTGCGCGAGCGTCGGGCGACGGTGATACAGCCATTCGAAGACCTCGGCGATCCGTTCGTCGAGCCGGTACCCGACGCGTCCGGGATGGAACACCGCCGACAGCCAGACGACGCCGACCAGCCGGTTCAGCGCCGGCGGCGCGTCGAACCAGCCGAAGGGCAGGCGCGGAATGCGCAGGACGCGGCCGGCGCGCACGGCGTCGAGCCGCGACCACACCGGGTGATCGGCGAGCTGCGCAGCGAACGAAGCCTCGCTGGCGAGGATCCACTGCGGCCGCCAGGCGAGCACCTGCTCGAGCGAGACGCGTGCGAGATTGGGCGCCTCGACGCGCGCGACGTTCACCGCGCCGACGACGTCGAGCACCTCGGCATTCAGTGCGCCGGCGGCCGCGGTGGCGAGACCGTCGTGCCCGCGCGCGAAGTACACCCGCGCTCGCTCGCCCTCGGGCACGCGCGCGCGCATCTCCGCGGCCGAATCGAGGATCGCGTGCACGCCGCGCGCAAGCGATTCGGCACGGGCCGTCACGCCGAGCGCGCGTCCGAGACTGCGGATCGTCTGCTCGGTGCGATCGAAGGCGCCGTCGAACAGCAGGTACGGGACGCCGGTCTGCTGCTGCACCTGGTCGGCGAGCGACACGTAGGTGGGTGCGACCGAGCCGACGTCGACGATCAGCTGCGTGCGCATCGCGAGCAGCGCTTCGAGCGCCGCGGTGGAACCGCGGCCGGTGAGCCTGCCCAGTTCGGGACGCGCGGCCGCATCGGGCAGCAGGAACGCCGCCTCGTCCTCACGCACGCGGCGGCTCCATCCGAGCAGCTTGTGCGGCGCCAGGCAATAGACGAACACCGATGCGGGCGGACCCGCGGGAAAGACCCGCTCGGGACTCGACGCGAGCGCGACCGACCGTCGCGCGTCGTCGGTCAGCGTCGCCGCGGCGCGCTCGCGAGCCCGAAGCGTGCGGTTTCCGCACGCCAGGCCGGCGCCGACCGCCAGCAGCGCGCGCAGGGAACGGCGGCGAGGAATCGACGCGCGCCGCCGGTCATCGCGCAGAGCCGAATCCGTGCTTCGCGAGGATCGCCTGGCCATCGGCGGAGAGGATAAACCACGCCAGGCGCCAGGCGGGCTCGGGCGAGCCGCGCATCACCGTCAGGCCGTATTGCGCACCGACGGCGAGCTCGGGCGGAATCTGCACCGAGACGAGCTGCGGGAAGTCGCGCCGCGCGACCAGCGCGTTGGTGCAGTACGTGAGAAAGACGTCGGCCTTGCGCGTGGCGACGAGGTCGCCGTAGACGCTGCGATCCTTCGGCGGCACCGGCGAGTTCGGCCCCCCGGTGAGCTGCAGCGCCTTCGCTTCGAGCGCCGCACGCGCGCCGGGGCGCACGGCGTCGGCGCGTTCGAAAAGCGCCCACGCGTAGTCCCCCGAAGGATCGGCCTTCGGCGTCGAGATGCCGAGCTTCAGCGACGGATCGAGCATGCGTTCGAGCAGGTTCGACGACTGCACGCCGGTGTCGCTGCGCGTGAGCGCGCACAGCACGTTTCGCGTGAAGACGACCGGCGCAACCGCCCTGCCCGCCTCCGCGAGCGCCTGCGGATGCCCGACGTTCGCCGATGCGAAGACCTGGGCGGGCTCGCCCTTGGCGATGCGCTCGCGCAGCAATCCGGACGCACCGTAGACACGCGCGACCCCGACCCCCTCGCGCCGCTCGAACTCGTCGGCCGCCTCGTCGAGTGCGCCGCGAAGGCTTCCGGCCGCGTGCAGGGTGACGGGCTGCGCCAGCGACACCTGCGACGAGACGATCGAGCAGGTGGCGACGGACAGGGCGAGGAACCAGGGATGGGCGCGCAGCGGCGAGGGCATCGGCGCGATCCTCCGGAAACGTGTGTCTGCGAGAATAGACGCACCCATGCCGCGCATCGATATGAAGCTCCATGCATAAGTCCTCGGGGATCGTCGGCGTCGAGTTCCGCTACGAGTTCGCGCGCGAGCCCTCCACGCTGCTGCGAAACACGTTCTTCGACGTACTCGGCGCGGTTCGTCACGAGGGCTCGATCGCCGCCGCCGCTCGCGCACTCGGCCTGTCGTACCGACACTTGTGGGGCTACCTGAAGGACCAGGAAGCGAAGCTCGGCCGCCCGCTCGTGCACTGGGACAAGGGGCGCGCCGCGCGACTCACCGAATTCGCCGAGAAGCTGCTGTGGGCCGAGACGCGCATCCGTGCGCGCCTCGCCCCGCAGATCGAGAACCTCGCCGCCGACATCGGCCGCGAACTGTCGACGGCGTTCAACGACGAGGTGCGCATCGCGCGCTGCGTGGCCAGCCACGACCTCTCCCTGCCGCTGCTCAAGAACCTGTGCCGCGAGCGCGAGCTGCTGCTCGACCTTCGCTTCGAAGGCAGCCTCGCGGCGCTCGAGGCGCTCAACGAAGGACGCTGCGCCTTCGCCGGAATCCACCTTCCGCTGTCGCGGCCCGACCTCGCAACGCGCGGCTCGCACGTGCATCGCACCTTCGCACCGTTGCTGCGCCCTCGGCGCCACGCGATGCTGCGCGCGGCCAGGCGAACCCAGGGCCTGTTCGTCGCACAGGGAAATCCGCTGCGCATCGGCGAACTCGACGATCTGCCCCGGGTGCGCTTCGTCAACCGCGCACCCACCGCCGGCACGCGCGTGCTGCTCGACGAGCTGCTCGAGCGGCACCGCATCGACCCCGAAACGATCGACGGCTATCGACACGAGGAGGCGAACCATCTCGCGGTCGCCGCCGCCGTCGCCGCCGACGCGGCGGACGCCGGCTTCGGCATCCAGGCCGCCGCCGCCGGAAAGAGCATCGACTTCGTGCCGCTCGTCGTCGAGGACTACTTCCTGGTGTGCGCCCGCGAGGACCTCGAAGGCGCGGCTGCACAGGAGCTGATCCCGCTGCTGTCGTCGCCCGCGTGGCGCGAGCGGATCCAGTGCCTGGCCGGTTATTCGGCCGCGGGCGCCGGGGAGGTCGTCGGGCCGGGTGCCGTCCTGCGCTGGTGGCGCTGAGGCGGGCAACGCGTCCGGCGGAATGGGATCGTCGGAGCGCAGCGGTGCTCGCCGGAGCGCGGCGGTGGTCGTCGGAGCCGAGGGGTGATCGTCCGAGCGTGGCGCCGAGGGCCGCAATGGAGCGCTGGCCGTCGAGAATGTCCCGCCAAGCGGGAGAAAGCGACGACGCCCGCTCCCGCCCAGGCCGAATATGCCGAGTATCGGGACAAACCGGTCGCGCAAGCCGTAGCCCGAGCACAACCTCCCGAAAAGAGGGAGAAATCGTCGCGGCTCAACCGTAGCGGCGGCTCAACCGACGCGACACCTCAACCGACGCGGCAAAGATGTGCCGTCAAGTCGTGCAAAGGGACAGACAGGGCCAAGAGGTCGGGCTCGTCAGGCGACAAGCTTCATTGCCGCCTTCTTCTGCTCGCGCAGCGGGTCCCTGTCGTGGTGCGGTTGTCCTCCAGCCAGGTTTCGTGGATCTCGGCGCATAAAGCTCGAACCAGCCGCAGGCATGACTGCTCGTTGGGGAAGCTGCGAACGACGCCCGTTCGTCGCTTGTGATCTCCTCGTTCACGCGCTCGAGCAGGTTCGTGCTCTTCAAGTGCTTGTGGTGCTGGCGCGGCAGCCGGTAGAAGGTCAGCGTCTGCCCGATGTGCTCCTCGGCCCAGTCGGTGAGCTTCGGATAGCGCTGCTCCCAGCGCTGAGCCACGCCGAGAGGTCGGTTTGCGCCCCCTTCAGGTCGCGCCGCTCGTAGATCCAGCGCAACTCCTGCAGGCAGTCGTCGTCGGCCTTGCGCGGCAGGTGATCGAGCGCGTTGCGCAGGAAGTGCACGTAGCAGCGCTGCCAGGCGGCCTCGGTCAGCAGCTCCGCCACGGCCTTGCGTAAGCCCTCGTGGTCGTCGGAGACGACGAACTCCACACCGTGCAGGCCGCGCTCCTTCAGGCGCCGCACGAACTCCTTCCAGCTGGAGGC
>Ga0079224_100004160_pt1 | contig 18557 bp, 16 predicted proteins | sample Stecom2015_FD_80414 | JGI IMG/M metagenome (GOLD analysis project Ga0079224, IMG submission 80414) | Agricultural soil microbial communities from Utah to study Nitrogen management - Steer compost 2015 | ecosystem: Environmental > Terrestrial > Soil > Agricultural land | place: USA: Utah... | reverse complement strand
GCAACCTGCTCGGGTATCGCACGGCCGAGGCTCGGCTCCCGAAACGCCGCAGGCGGCGCGGCACCCGCGGCGTCGCCGTCGAGCGGCCGCGCGAGCGCGCGCTCGATGGTTCGGAAGACGAAGTCGTGCACGAGCCGTGAATCGCGAAAGCGGATCTCGAGCTTCGCAGGATGAGCATTGACGTCCACTCTGCGCGGGTCGAGCGCGAGAAACATCACGAACGCCGGGTGGCGCGACTGATAGAGCACGTCCTGATACCCGAGCCGGACCGCATGCCGCAGCAGCTTGTCGCGCACGTAACGGCCGTTCACGAACGTGTACTGCATGTCGGGCTGCGTCCGCGAGAACGTCGGCGCGGCGAGCCAGCCGCGCAGCGCGAGCCCTTCGATCTCGTGCTCGACGTAGCGGGCGCTCTCGAGGAACTCCCGCCCGCAGAGCTCCGCGACCCGCGCCTCCTCCCCGGCCCGGTTGCGCGCGGCGGGCAACGCGAGCACGGCCCTGCGGTCGCGCTTCAGGCGAAACTCGACGTCGAAGCGCGCGAGCGCGAGGCTGCGGACGACCGCATCGACGTGCGCCGCCTCCGTGCGGCCGGTGCGCATGAACTTTCGCCGCGCCGGCGTGTTGTAGAAGAGATCCCGCACCTCGACCGTCGTGCCGGGCGGATGCGCGGCCGGGCGCACGTCGCCGAGCTGCCCTCCGTCCACGGCGATCCGAAAGCCGCTGTCCGTCGACGCCGTGCGCGACGTGAGAACGAGCCGGGACACGGACGCGATGCTCGGCAGCGCTTCGCCCCGAAACCCCATCGAGACGAGCGCCTCGAGATCGGAGAGCGTCGCGATCTTGCTCGTCGCATGCCGCGACAATGCGAGCGGCAGCTCGTCGGGCTCGATCCCGCAGCCGTCGTCCGCGATCCGGATCAAACGGCAGCCGCCGTCCTCGATCTCGATCTCGATGCGGCGAGCGCCGGCGTCGAGCGCGTTCTCGACGAGCTCCTTGACGACGGACGCCGGGCGCTCGACGACCTCGCCTGCGGCGATCTGATCGATGAGCTGCGACGGCAGGATGCGGATGGTCACGCCGCGCATTGTAGGCGCGCGGGAGAGGAAATGGGGCCGGAGCCCGTCGGCTCCGATCCCCGAGTGGCGACGCGGCGAGTCGACGTCGAGGGACGGCGTTGCGCGGCGGCCCTCAGCCCGACGGGATCGTCAGCACCTGCCCGACGCGGATCACGTCGGACTTCAGGCTGTTCGAGCGCTTCAGCGCAGGCAGGCTCACGTTGTAGCGCTCGGCGATCTTCGACAGCGTATCGCCGCGGCTGATCACGCGCTGCACGGGCACGATCACGCGCTCGGCCGGATTCTGCGCGAGGAACGTATCGGGCGGCGCGTGCGTCTGGAAGTAATCGAGGATGCCCGCGTAGAGCGCGCGCGCGAGCTGCGCCTGGTAGTTCGCGTCGTCGAGCGCAGCCTCCTGCTTCGGATTCGAGATGTACGCCGTCTCGACGAGCACGGACGGCACGTCCGGCTGCTTAAGCACGAGAAACTGCGCGCGCTGCACCTGGCGCTTGCGCATCGCGGTGACCGTGCCGAGACGGTCGATCAGCCGCTCGCCGGCCGCCGTGCTGGCGCTGATCGCCGCGTTCTGCGACAGATCGAGCAGCACCTGGCGCAGCACCGGATCGTTGTCGGGCAGGGACACGCCGCCGATCGTATCGGCCGCGTTTTCCCGCGCGGCGAGGCGCCGGGCGACCTCGTCGCTCGCGCCCTTCTCGGAAAGCACGTAAACCGTCGCGCCGAGCGCGCTCGCATCGCGGTATGCGTCCGCGTGGATCGAGACGAACAGATCCGCCTGCGCCTCGCGGGCGATCTCGCGCCGCCGGTTGAGGTCCACGTAGTAATCGCCGTCCCGGGTCAGGAGCGCGCGCACGCCAGGCTGCCGGTCGAGCTCCGATGCGAGACGCCGCGCGATCGCGAGCACGACGTCCTTCTCCCGCACGCCGCGCCGGCCGCTCGCGCCCGGGTCCTCGCCCCCGTGCCCGGGATCGATGACGACTACGAGATCGCGTCCCCGCGCCGGCGTAGCCGCGCGCTTGACGACCGGCGCCGCCGTGCCGGGCTCGAGGTCGATCACGAGTCGATGACCGTACTGCTCGTTCGGGGGCAACAAGAAGCTCTTCGGCTGCACGGACCGCTGCAGGTCCAGCACGACGCGCAGCTCCCCGCCCGGACGCTCGCCGGTCCGGATCGACGACACGAAGCCCTTTGCCTCCGGCAACGTCAGCGCGCGGCGCGCCGACGTGCGCTGCAGATCGATCACGATGCGGTGCGGATTGGACAGCGAGAAGACGCGGTGGTCCGCCGGCGCCGACAGGTCGAGAACGACCCGAGTCGCTTCGGGGCCCGACCAGACTCTGACGCCCTCCACTTCGGCTGCGCCGACCACGCACGGCAACGCGATCGACACGAGCCACGCCGCGAACGGAGCGAAGGCCCGGATGCGCACGCTAGCCTCCCTCGAGGACTGTTCTTACTTATGTTATCGGCCTTTCTATCGGCTTTTTCTCTGTTTTGCAATAGGAATGAGTAAATTAGCTGGCCTACCTAGAAAGGAACTGAGCTGAACGGCCGATGAACGGCGGGGCGGCTCAGCCCGCCGCGAGGAGATCGACGGCCTCGGCGCCGCGCGCCGTCCTTGCCGCCGCGCGCGCTCTCCGGGAGGAAGGTCCCGCGATCTCGAGCGCGATCTCGACGTCGGCGAGCGCGTGCAGCGCGGCCGAGCGCTCCGGCCACTCGACGAGCAGCCAGGTCGCGGGCTCCGCGAGCCAGTCCCGCAGCCCGAGGTTGTCGAGCTCGTCTTCGTCGGCGAGCCGGTAGAGATCGAGGTGCACGAGCGTGATCCCGGCCTCAGGAAGCGGATAGTGCTCGACGAGCGTGTAGGTCGGCGACGGAACGCGGCCGCTGTAGCCGAGCCCGCGCAGCATTGCCCGGACCCACGTCGTCTTGCCGGTCCCGAGGTCGCCGCTGAACGCGACGACGAGCGGCGCGATCCGCGCCGTCGCCCAGCGCCGGGCCGTCTCGCCGGCCGCGGCCGCGAGCGCGTCCTCGGACTCGAAGAGCTCGACCCGCGCCGACGGCTTGCCGTCGCCGTCGCCTACCGCATCGTCGGCCGTCATCGCGGATTGGCCCTGCTTCGCAGCGCCGGCAGCAGGTCGCCGGCGACCATGCCGCGCTCGCCGCCGGCCGCCGCAGCATCGTCGCCGGCGAGCGCGTGCAGCAGCACGCCGGCCCGCGCGGCGAGCGGCAGGTCGCGAAGCTGCGCGTAGAGGCCGCCGAGCACCCCGGACAGCACGTCGCCGGTGCCGCCGGTCGCCATGCCGGGATTGCCGTAATCGCAGACCGCTAGACCTGCGGATCGATCGGAGGCGGCATGCCCGCTTCCGTTGCCGTCGGCGGGCCGCGCGGTGCCGACGAGCGTGCATGCGCCCTTCAGCACCGCCGCCGCGTCGTAACGAGCGGCGAGCTCACGGACTGCGGCCGCGCGATCGGCCTGGACGTCGGCGATGCTGCGCCCGAGGAGCCTTCCGGCCTCCCCCGGATGCGGCGTCAGCACCCAGTTCCCGCGGCGCTCGGGAGCCTCTGCGAGCAGGTTCAGCCCGTCGGCATCGACGACGAGCGGCCGCTCGCTTGCGAGCACGCGCCGAAACAGGCGCTCCGCCCATCCCGAGCGGCCGAGCCCCGGACCGATCACGACGACGTCCGCGAGCGCGAGGAGCGGGTCGAGATCGCTTGCCGTCTCGACGGCTCGGCACATCAGCTCGGGCCGGCCGGCCATGACGGGAACGACGCTGTCCTTGAAGGTCGCGACGTAGACGAGGCCCGCGCCGACCCGAAGTGCCGCCTCCGCTGCGAGCCGGATCGCGCCCGGCATCCCGGGGCCTCCGCCGACGAGCAGCACGCGGCCGTTCGCGCCCTTGTGCGACGTGCGGGCGCGGCGCGGCAGCGCGCGCTGGAGCACGTCGGGCCGAAGCCGCTCGAGCGCGGGCGCCGCGCTCGCGGCCACGTCGGGCGGAATCGCCAAGTCCGAGAACTCGAGCTCGCCCCGATAATCGGGCGCCTCGCCGAGAAAGAGCCCTTGCTTCAGGCCGACGAACGTGATCGTGACGTTCGCGCGCACGGCGACGCTCATCACGTGGCCCGTGTCCGCGTGCAGTCCCGACGGCACGTCGAGCGCGAGGACGGGGGCGTTCGACGCATTCACCTTCTCGACCGCCGCGGCGAGCTGCCCTTCGACCGCGCGATCGAGACCCGTGCCGAGCAGCGCATCGACGACGACGTCCGGCACGAACCCGCCATCCCAACCGGATGCGAACGGCCCGGCCGCGATCCCCGCGTCGCGGCACGCTAGCCATGCCGTCTCCGCGTCGCCGCGAAGGCGCTCCGGCGGCACGACGGCCTCGAGATGCACCGACAATCCGGCCTCCCGCGCAAGCCGCGCGACGACGTAGCCGTCCCCCCCGTTGTTGCCCGCGCCGCAGAGCACCGCGATCTTGCGCGCGTCCGGCCAGCGCGCCTCGAGCACGTCGAGCGCCGCCCGGCCCGCTCGGCACATCAGCTCGTAGCCCGGGATGCCGCGCTCTTCGATCGCGATCCGGTCGAATGCGCGGACCTGCGCGGCCGTATAGACGGCTGCCGGGAGATTGTCGCGACCGCTCTTCACCGCGCCATTATACTGGGGCCTTCCCCCGCTCCCGCGCGCCGCTCACGGCCCGCGCTCGTCGAATCCGATGCACCGTCACGCCCTGTCCGATGCCGAGCTCGAGGCGCTCGCAAGCGAGATCCGCGAGCGGGCCGCCGCGCTCGGCTTTGCGAAAGTCGGGTTCACCGGGATCGATCTTCGCGACGACGAGCGCCGGCTCGCGCGCTGGCTCGAGCTAGGGCGTCACGGCGAGCTCGACTACATGGCGCGGCACGGCATGAAGCGGACCCGTCCGGCCGAGCTCGTGCCCGGAACGATCCGAGTCATCTCGGCGCGGATGGACTACTGGCCCGCGGACGCCGAGGATGCGCTCGCAACGTTGCACGACGGCAGCCGCGCTTACGTCTCCCGTTACGCGCTCGGCCGCGACTATCACAAGGTGGTGCGCAAGCGCCTGCAGAAGCTCGCCGAAAGCATCGAGGCGCGAGTCGGCCCGTTCGGCTACCGCGTGTTCACGGACAGCGCGCCCGTGCTCGAGAAGGCACTCGCGAGAAACGCGGGGCTCGGCTGGATCGGCAAGCACACGAACCTGATCGACCGCGCCGCCGGCTCGTACTTCTTCCTCGGCGAGATCTTCACGGATCTGCCGCTGCCGGAGGACGCGCCGGCGACGGCGCATTGCGGCACGTGCACCGCGTGTCTCGACGTGTGCCCGACTGGCGCGATCGTCGCGCCCTACGAGGTCGACGCGCGTCTTTGCATCTCTTATCTGACGATCGAGCTGCGCGGCTCGATTCCGGAAGCGCTTCGCCCGGCGATCGGCAATCGGATCTTCGGCTGCGACGACTGCCAGCTCTTCTGTCCGTGGAACAAGTTCGCGCGCCCTGCCGCGCTGCCGGACTTCACGCCGCGCCACGGGCTCGATTCGGCGAGCCTCGTCGAGCTCTTCCGCTGGAGCGAGGACGAATGGGCGGCGCGCACCGAGGGCAGCGCGATCAGACGCGCCGGCTACGAGGGATGGCTCAGGAACATCGCGGTCGCGCTCGGCAACGCGCCGGCCGATCCGCGTATCGACGCGGCGCTCGCCGAGCGCGCCGAGCATCCGTCTGCGATCGTGCGCGAGCACGTGCGCTGGGCGCTCGCGCGGCGGCGCGTCGCGGAACGCAAGTGACCAACGCGCCGCGCGGGTCACTCCGAGCGTGATGGGGCTCCGGGCTCAGCGGCTCGTGTTGTCGATCAGCCGCGCGCGGCCGAGCCGCGCGGCGCCGAGCACGATCAGCTCGTCGGCCTCCGCGTCGACACGGGGCCGGGCCAGATCCGCCGCCATGCGGATCTCGACGTAGTCCGGATCGAAGCCGGCGCGGCGCAGCGACTCGACCGCTTCGCGCTCGAGCGCGCCGTAGTCCGTCGCGCCGCCGGCGAGCGCGGCGCGCACTTTCTCGAGCGCACCATGGAGCGCGGGCGCCTTCGCCCGCTCGTCGGCCGTCAGATATCGATTGCGGGAGCTCATCGCGACGCCGTCCGGCTCGCGCCATGTCCTGCCCGAAACCACTCGAGCGTGCATCCGAAGATCGGCGATCAGCCGCTCGAGCAGCACGAGCTGCTGGTAGTCCTTGCGCCCGAGGACGAGCACGTCCGGATCGACGATATTCAAGAGGCGAGTGACGACCGTGGCGACGCCGTCGAAGTGCCCGGGCCGGCTCGCACCGCACAGCTCGTTCGCGAGCGGCGGCAACACGACCCGCACTGCGTGCTTCGTGCCGAACGGATAGATTTCCCGCTCGTCCGGCACGAAGAGCAAATCGACCATGCCCGCGCCGGCCAGCCTCGCCTTGTCCTCGTCGAGCGTGCGCGGATAGTGCTCGAAGTCCTCGCCGGCGCCGAACTGCGTCGGATTCACGAAGATCGACATTACGACGCGATCGGCAACCTTGCGGGCGAGGCGGGCGAGGCTCAGGTGTCCTTCATGTAGATTGCCCATCGTCGGCACGAGCGCGACGGTCTGATGGGCGGCCTGCCAGCCCTGCACCTGCTCGCGCACGTCGCGCACCGAGGAGTGGGTCTCGAAGCTTGCCAATGCGGGCCCTCGTTGGCGGGGCCGCCATTGTACAGGACGGCCCGCGGCGCCAGAGACGCGGCCCGAACGACGGCGTCAGAAAAATGGAGTCAGGCACCATTTTTCCGGCGTAGGCAGCATGACGCTGCTGTTTGCTGCGTCGGAAAAATGGTGCCTGACACCATTTTTCCACCCCTCACCCGATCGCCTCCGCCGCCGGATTGTAGTAGTGCCGCCCGTGCCGGATGCGCAGGATCATCTGCAGCAGCTCCTGATAATCCGTGTCCCGATGGATCGGATCGATGGACGCCGTGTTCACGATCAGAAGCGGCGCCGCATCGAAGTCGTAGAAGAACTTCGCATACGCTTCGCCGAGCCGCTCGAGATACTCCTGGTCGATCGCCTGCTCGTACCCGATGCCTCGGGACGCGACCCGGCGCATCAGCACGTTCGCGGGCGCTTGCAGGTAGACGACGAGATCCGGCTTCGGCGGATCGAGATCGAGCGTCGCGGCGACCTGCTCGTAGAGCTTCAGCTCGTTCGGGTCGAGGTTCAGCTCGGCGAACAGACGGTCCTTGTCGATCAGGAAATCGGCGATCCGGACCGGCGAGAACATGTCGGTCTGGCGGATCTGCTCGATCTGCTGCGCACGCTGCAGCAGGAAAAAGAGCTGAGTCGGCAACGCCGCGTAGCGACGATTGCTGTAGAAGCGCTCGAGGAACGGATTCTCGTCGGCACGCTCGAGGATCAGCTCGCTCGCAAAGCTCTGCGCGAGACGCTTCGCGAGGCTCGTCTTACCGACCCCGATCGGCCCTTCGATGACGATGAAGCGCGGTCCGTCGACCGATATGACGCCCTGGCTGTCGCTCATGATCCGGTGTTCCGGGACCCCATCGGCCCCGACGCGACTTTAACGGATTAGGCTCCCCGCCGGGCAGTCAGGCCGCATCGATGCTTGCAGCGGTGCGCCGTCGGGCGCCGCCGCGGCGGCGACGCCCCTGGCGTCTGCGCTTGCCGTCGCCGAACGCCTCGCGCCGCTCCTCCGGAGACATCTCCTGGACCTTGGTCCAAAACTCCGCGATTTCCTCGTCCACCTCGCCGCATCGGCCGCGCAGCACGAGGAAGTCGTAGGCCGCGCGGAAGCGCTTGTGCTCGAGCAGCTTCGCCGCCCGCGGACCCTGCCGGTTCGCGAAGCGCGGCTGCATCGTGATCATCTCCTTCATCGGCCCGCTGAACCGCTTCGGCAGCGTCGTGTTCTTCTGCTGCTCGCCGACCGCGCGGTGAGCCGCCTCGGCGAGCGCGAGCACCGGGCCGAAACGCTCGCCCTCGAGCTGCTTCGCGAGCCGCTTGATGACGGGCCACAGGAAAACGGCGTAGAGGAACGTGGGCGTGACGGGCTTGTCCTCGCGCACGCGTTGATCCGTATTCGACAGACCGAGCCGTACGAACTCGAGCGCGGCATCGCCGTCGGGCCCCTGAAAAACCTGCTCCGTCTGCGGGAAGAGGTAGCCGAAGAGGCCGTAGCGCCGCAGCAGCTCGAACGACTCTACGGCGTAGCCCGACTGGAACAGCTTCAGCACCTCGTCGAAGAGCCGGGCCGGCGGCACGTCGGCCAGCAGCCTCGCGAGGCGGGGGATCGGCTCCGCGGTCTCGGGTGCGATCGAGAAGCCGAGCTTCGCCGCGAGCCGGACCGCACGCAGCATCCGGACGGGGTCTTCGCGGTAGCGCGTTTCGGGATCGCCGATCAGGCGCAGCGTTCGGTTCTCGATGTCCTCGAGGCCGGTGGTGTAGTCCCAGAGCGTGAAGTCGGCGATGTTGTAGTAGAGCGCATTGACCGTGAAGTCGCGCCGCCAGATGTCCTCGTCGATCGTGCCGTAGACGTTGTCGCGGAGGATGCGGCCCGACTCGTCGTGCTGCCGGTCGTCGTCCTCGCCGTTACCGGTCGCGCGGAACGTCGCGACCTCGACGACGTCGCGGCCGAAGCGCACGTGCGCGAGCCGAAAGCGGCGTCCGATCAGCCGGCAGTTGCGGAACAGCCGGTCCACGTCCTCCGGCAGCGCATCCGTCACGACGTCGAAATCCTTCGGATGCCGGCCGAGCAAGAGGTCACGCACACCGCCGCCGACGACGAACGCCGAGTACCCGGCGTTCTTGAGCCGGTACAGAACCTTCAACGCGTTGCTGGAGATGTTCGCCCGGCTGATCGGATGCTCGGCACGCGGGATGATCTTCGGCCGGGGACGGGGTTGGGTGTCCGTGGAGTTCAAAAAGCTTCCGTATATTTAACCTCGATGCAAACATGGCTATCATAGCAGCCCTCGCCGAGCCTAGGCACCCAGCGCTCCCTTCGTCTAGCGGTCTAGGACGCCGCCCTCTCAAGGCGGAAACACGAGTTCGAGTCTCGTAGGGAGCGCCAATCTCCATCAGCGGCAGCACGGCTTTATCGCGTCGTCGGCTCTCGATCGACCCGTGCGGTCGCCGATTCGTGACTTCGATCGCGTCGCGCAGGACCGCATTCTCGTAGCATCGAAGACGCCCGAGCGCACCCTGATGAAGGGTAATGGTGACTGAGCAGCTTGCGGTGCGACTCGGGCTCACATCTGGATCGGGGAGCCATGGGGAACGTAGGGCGGAGAGTCGTCGTGAGCCTCGATGATGATGACGATTTCGCGGCGAGCTTCGTACTGAGCCGCGGAGAAGTCGATGCCGCCCTGGCCGCCGAGCGGCCCGATTCCGAGACGACGACGGCCGCTCCAAAAGTCACCGCCCCGAGCAGAACCTACCTCTACGCAGGCATCGCCGCAGCCGTGCTGCTGCTTTTCGGCGCGCTCGCGTGGTTCGCGCTCTAGCAACTAAGCCGCGGCACTCAACGCAACATCGGGCGATCCGCCGGCAGTCCGGGCAGAACGGACTGGCTCGGCGCATGCTCGGGGAGCTTCGGCAGCCCAGTCGGCATCGGTAACGCAATCGGCCCCTCGCCGCGCACGACGCTCTCGCGCAACGCCCTGACCGCTTCAGCCATCTCCGCTCCCAGCTCGGCGCCTCGCGAGCGCGCATCGGCCGCTATCGCGAGACGGTCTTGGGATGCCGCGGCTTGCAGGGGAGCCAACCGGACGCGCGTCGTCCGGCGCTCGTTCGCCTGCCCGAGCCCGGGTCGGTTGCGCTCCGCCGCGATGCTCGAAGCCGTGTCCGGAAGCGCAAGAAGCTCGCTGACGGGCACAGGCAGCTCGAGCGCTTCGCTACCGATCAGCCGCATCGTTGCCTCCGGGTCGAGCTCTTGTGCCGTGGCCGCCGTCGAGACGGCAGCGGCAATTGCCGCAACCGAGAGCATGATCCTGATGACGGGAATCATTTCGTCGCGTGCGGCCTGGTCCGTTGTTGCCTGCGGGCCCCGATCGGACCCTTGCATCGAATAACACGAAACATTGGGGCACCGGTTCCCGACGATTTCACCGTCCGACGACGTTGCTGCCACGACTTATGGAAAGTCGGCGAGGCTTCCCTATCGGAACTGCTTCGTCACGCCGAACGAAATCCGCTTCCTGCGATAGGCAACGGTCTCGACCTTCGAATCGTTGTCCTCGAGCTCGACTTCCGCATTCAAGAGCCAATCGTCGCCGAGCGCCCTCGTCGCCGAGAGCCCAACCTCGGCAAGCTCCTCGATTCGCGGTTCGATCAGGTCGTCGTAGCGGGAGCGGCGCCGGGAGATCTCGATATCGACGAGCCAATTCGGGCCGAGGTCCCGCCGATACCGCGCGGCCCATCGGCTGCGGCGCGGCGAGACGGTGGCGGCGTCTCGATCGTTGCGCTCGACTGCGTGCGACAGCGTCAGCCGGCCGAGCGCTCCGCGGCGCTCGAGCCGTGCCTCGAGGATACGGCGATCGCCCGCGAAGAATGCATATCGCGAATCGCCTTCGTGAATCTCGTCGCGAGCGTACCGAAGCTCGAGGGCGGACCTTTGCCCGATGTCGCGCGAGACCCGCGCAGCGACGCCAAGGCGCCGATCCAGCAGGCCGCCGTCGAGCGTCGTCCAGGCGAGCTGCGGTCCGGCCTCGACGCGCCAGCCCCCGCTCGTCCATTCGTAAGGCACCTCGATCCGAACCATGTCCTGGTCGAACATCGAGGCCTCCGGATAGCGCAGCACGTAAGCGCTGCCGTCGACCCGAACACCGAACTCCCCGACCGGCCGGCTCAGCAGCGCCCAAAGCTCGATGAAGCGGCTTTCGCCGGACTGACCGTCGGGTAGAGGAATCTCATCGGCGAGCAGGAGAACGTTGTCGTCGTAGCCGAGCCGAGCATCGACGAGAACGAGCGGCGCGGGAGCGGGACGCGAGCCGGCGGCCTTCGTCTCGAGCTCGAGCTGCGAGCGAGCGAGGCTGACGATCGTCTCGTCGTTCGTGCTCGCAAGCGCCGTGCGAAAGTGCCGCATCGCTCGCGCGGCGTCGCCCTGCTTGAGCGCGACCAGCCCGAGGTTGTATTCGGCGAGGCCGCGCATGTCCGGGTACCGCTCCGCGATCAGCGCGAAGGCGGCGCCCGATTCGGCATAGCGACCGAGCTTGTAGCGGCAAACGCCGATGTTGTAGTGAATGGCCGGTCCATCGAGCCCGGCCGAGAGCGCCGCCTCGAAGTGCGCAAGCGCGAGCGCAAAATCGCCCTCGGAGAATGCCGCCGTGCCCGCGGCGAACGCCGCGCTCGGAGTGAACGTCTCACCTGCAATGACCGCGCTTCCCGCTTGCGCCCATCCGAGCACGCAGAGCGCTGCGATCGTTACGCCCTTCCGCATTCGTGTCGTGCCCCCCATGCCGCTCCGTGCCGAACGGCGCCAGTCTAACTCGCGGCAGCCGAGCATCTTGATGTGAACTGCGTCATCGTTTTGCGACAAAGACCCGATTCGAAGTGCGTTTGCCGGAACCGAACCAGGCTCCGGTCGTGTACGGATAGAACGCCGGCGGCCTCCGCTGCCGCCGCGCTCGCGAAGACGATCTGCACAGGAGTGACCATGAAGGGATCTATTCGGAACCTTTCCGCTGTCGGTTTCGCCGCCCTCGGCATCGGCGCATGCAGCAGCGGCGGAGACGGAGGCGCGAACCTCAGCGCAGGCGCGACCGGGCAGCTATCGCTCTCGATCACCGATGCGCCGGTGGACGGTGTGCAGTCGATCTTCGTGCATTTCACCGGCGTGAGGCTCAAGCCGCAGAGCGGCCCCGCTATCGACATTCCGCTCGTCGATGCAGACGGCAATGCGCTGACTCGAGTGATCGACATGCTCGAGCTCACGCACGGAAAGTACGAGGATCTATTCCTCGACACGGAGGTTCCGGCCGGCGTCTACAACTGGCTCGAGCTGAACGTGCTCGCCGACGCCGGCGACCCGAACGATTCTCACGTCATGGCGAACGGCGGTCAGTACGAGCTGCGAATTCCGAGCAGCGATCAGAATGGGCTTCGCTTCGTCAGCCCGTTCACGGCGACGGCCGATCGGCAGACGCATCTGCTGCTCGACTGGGACATGCGGATGGCGCTGATCCAGCCGCCGGGACAGGGCGGCGCGTACATGCTTCGTCCGGCCTTTCGGCTGATCGACCTCACGGAGTTCGGAATCCTCACCGGTACCGTCCCGGCCAGCCTGATCGATGCGGCAGGCTGTCTCGGCGACACGACCCTCGGAACCGGTAACGCGATCTATGTCTACGAGACCTCGGATCTCCTCGACCCGAACGGAAACGCGCTAGAGCCCGGCGACATCGGCAGCGGAACGGCGCCTGTCGCAACGGGCGTCGTCGAGCTCGACGCCGACGGCACGTACTCCTTCAGGATGATTCTCTCGCCGGGCGAGTATCGCGTCGCATACACGTGCGACGGGGAAGCGGACAACGTCGAAGCCGTCGACGATATCGGGCTCCTCGTCTCGCCCGGGGAAGTCGTGATCGAGCACGGGAGCACGGTCGATGTCCCGTTCCAGGTGCCATAAGTCATCCCAGCTGCGGCCTCCGAGCCTCAGGGGCTGAAGCGCCGAAAAAAACCGGGAACCGATCTCTCGGCCGGACGTGTTAACAGCTAAAGGCGACGGTACCTGAAAACATAACAAGCGGGTCGGGCACGATCCCCTCCCCCGGGGAGCCAACGGGGCTGGGCTCCTCGGGGGCGCCCGACCGAAGCCGAGACGTCGAAGCCGAGACTTCGATCACCGCGTACCGCCCCCGGTCGCGCCCGGAACGGGCGAACTGCCGCCGACCTCGCAAAACCTTCTCTGCCGCGCGTGACGTAGTGCGCAGAACCGCAAGCCTTTTCGGCATTATGGTGAGCGCTCCGGGCTACTCGCAGCGAGCGGATCTTTTCGCGGCACGGCTCGATTCACATTGCTCGACACGGGGGCACGTATGTTTGAGATCGGCAAGAAAGGCATGGACAAGGGGCAAACCACTATGACGCGCGATGAACAGCCAAAGACGCACTCGACTCTCGCGGAATCCCCGAAGCGCCCGGCGGGCGTGCGGGAGGTCGCGGTCATCGGTCCGTCGATTCGCATCGACGGCGATCTGCGGGGCGAGGAGGACCTGCTGATCGAAGGCGAGGTCAAAGGCACGGTGACGCTCAAGGACAACCGCCTGATGATCGGCAGCCAGGGCCGCGTGCGCGCGAATGTGTATGCCCACTCGATCGAGGTCGAAGGCCTGATGGAAGGCGATCTCTACGGCACGGAGCGGGTCAACGTGCACAAGAGCGCGCAAGTGAAGGGCAACATCATCTGTCCGCGCGTCAGCGTGGAGGACGGTGCCCGCTTCAAAGGCACGATCGACATGGATGCGGAGTCCGTCGAGGCGGCGCTCGGCTCGAAGCGCGGCAGCGTCGCGTCGCTCAGCGGCGGGAATCGCCCGCACCAGCAGCAGGGCCAGGGCTCGAAGCCCGAAGCGGCCGTCGCGGCCGGCGGCGCGAAGGCCGACGCGGGCTGATTATTTGCAGCCGGGGCGTGACGGGCGCCCCGGCTGCCGTCCTCGACGCGATCGCGCGAAACCGCGCGCCTCAAGAGCCCTCGCCGACCGCGAGCACGGCCCAATCCCGGACCGACAGGCGGCCGACGACGCGCGCTCCGTCGTCCTCGGGCCGCAGTACCAACGTCTCGCCGTCCATTATGTCCGCGGCCGCTTCGCCGAAGGCCGCTTCGATATTCGGCCGATGCGTGATCAGCAAACGATTCGTGCCGGCCGCCGGCGGCTCGGCCGCCTTGCCGCGCAGCCAGTCGGCGCTCTCTGCGCCCGGCGCAAGCTCATCGACCGCGCTCGCGTCGTAGCCGAGATAGGTTGCCGTCTGCTCCGCGCGCAGCGTCGGGCTGCGCAACACCTCGCCCATCTCGATGCCGAGCTGCCTGAATGCGAATCCGAGCGCCGTCGCGTGGGCCTGGCCGATCTCGTCGAGCTGGCGCTCGCCCGGCGCGCCGGCCGGGCCGCCGCGCCCGCCGCCCCGGCCGCCTCGATTCCCGCCGAAGCCGCGCTGGCCCTGCGCTTGATTCGCGGACGGCTGCGGCGCTCGCGTGTGCCGCATCACGAGCACGTAGCCGCCGTCGCGAAGCATCTCGGCGACCGCTGCAGGATCCGCCGCCTCCTGGCCCCATGCGGAGCCGACCGAAGCGGCGCCAAGCACCAAGCTCAACACCGCGAGATGCGCGGCACGAGCGAAACCCGAAATCACCGTCTGCATGTCGATGCCTCCCCTTACCCTCGCGCCGAGCGCTTCTCGTGATTAACGGAACGCCTCTCCTCGCGCGCGGCCGCGTCGCATCGCGCCGATCCTCGCCGCGCTGTCGCGCCGTGCGCACCTCAGGATGAATCCTATTATAAGAACGCCTCAGCGCCGCCAGAAAGCGGGCGTCAGCAGCACGAGAAAGGTGAAGATCTCGAGACGCCCGAGCAGCATCGAGAACGCCATCAGCAGCGTCGACAGAGCGCTCATCCCCGCGAACGTGACCGCGACGTCGCCGAGCCCGGGTCCCAGGTTGTTCAACGACGTGGACACGGCGCCGAACGCCGTGACCTGATCGACTCCGTCGAGCATCAGCGCGACCATGAGCACGGCGAACACGGCGACGTAGACCGTGAAGAAGCCCCAGATGCCGTCGATGATGCTCTCGGGCACGAGCCGGCCGTCGATGCGAACCGGATTCAGCGAGCGGGGATGTATCAGACGACGGACATGCACTGCGGCCTGCCTCGCGAGGATCACGACCCGGATGACCTTGAGCCCGCCCGAAGTCGAGCCGGCGCAACCGCCGATGAAGCTAGAGAAGATCAGCAGCACGGGGAGCGCGAGCGGCCACAACGCGAAGTTCGCGGTGGCGAAGCCGGTCGTCGATATCACCGAGACCACCTGGAACGCGGCGTAGCGGAGCGATTCGAGCAGACCGCCGTATTGATTCGTGACGTAAAGCACGCCCGCGACGAATATTGTCAGCCCGGCGACGGTGAGCAGGAACGCGCGCGTCTGCGTGTCCTGCCCGTAGAGGTGCAAGCGGAGCATGCGCCAGGCGAGAAAGTGCACGCTGAAGTTGATGGCCCCGATCAGCATGAACGTGATCGCGATCGTCTCGATCAGCGGGCTGTCGAAGTAAGCCATGCTCGCATCGTGCGTCGAGTAGCCCCCGGTCGCGACCGTGGCCATGCCGTGCGCGATCGCGTCGAAAGCGTCCATTCCGGCGAGCCAGTAGCACAACGAGCAAACGGCGGTGAACGCGACGTACAGCTCGGAGAGCCGGCGGGCGGTGCGCGCGATCCTCGGCGTCATGCGCTCGTCCTTGAACGGCCCCGGAACTTCCGCCCGATAGAGCTGCATGCCGCCGATGCCGAGCATCGGCAGCAGCGCAACGGAGAGCACGATCACGCCGATGCCGCCGAGCCATTGGAGCTCCTGCCGATACAGCAGAATCGACCTCGGCATCAGGTCGAGTCCCGTCAGCACGGTCGCGCCGGTCGTCGTGTAGCCCGAAGCGGACTCGAACACGGCGTCGGCGAACGATACGTTGAGCACAAGCATGAACGGCACGGCGCCGAGGAGGCTCATCGCCGTCCACAGTAACGCGACGATCGCAAAACCGTCGCGCGTGCGTATCGTCGTCTCCCTGCGGCGCATCGGCCACCAGAGCGCGAGACCGATGACGGCGGCGATCGCGAACGTGAGCGAGAAGTGCCTCGCTTCGCCGTCCCCGTGAAGCAGCGACACCGCGAGCGGCGGGATCAGCGTCGTGCTGAACAGCATGAACAGCACGCCGAGAGTTCGAATTATGACGGTAAGCTTCAAGAACGACCCTGGAGCCCCATGGGCGGCGGGTATTCTAACAGCGGCCCCGCCGGACGCGCGGAGAACGGAAAGCGCCTGCGCCCCTGCTAAGATGCCCGCACGGAAGAAGAAACCTTAGGGGAGTCACCCAATGCAAACATCGACCCAACGCTCGCTTTGGCGAAAAGCGTCCGGCCTCGCGATCGCAAGCGCCGGTTTGCTCGCCACGCTCGCCGCATCGCCCGCTTGCGCGCAGGACATCGCACAAGGCACGATCGAGCGAATCAAGGTCCATTCGCCTTCGATCGAAGGCAACCTGCAAGGCAATTCGGCGGAGCGCGACGTGCTCGTCTACCTGCCGCCGAGCTACGCCGCGGACGAGAATCGCCGCTATCCGGTCGTATATCAGCTGCACGGATGGCTGCCCGGCGCCGAGCAATGGGCGGGCATGATCGATCTGCAGGAGAGCACGGATCGGGCGCTCGCGGCCGGCGCGCGCGAAATGATCATCGTCGTGCCGGATTCGCTGACGATCTACGGCGGCAGCATGTACTCGACGTCGGTCACGAGCGGCGACTTCGAAGGCTTTATCGCGCGCGATCTCGTCGCGGAGATCGATCGGCGCTATCGCACGATACCGGAACGGCGCAGCCGCGGCCTGTCCGGGCATTCGATGGGCGGCTACGGCACGCTCCGCATCGCGATGAAGCATCCGGAGCTCTACGCCGCGTTCTACGCGATGAGCTCATGCTGCGTCGCGCCGTTCGAGGCGCAGGGGCCCGCAATGGAGCAGGCGGCAGCAGTCGAAACCGCCGAGCAGGGCAAGGAGGCGCCGATCTTCGCGCGCGTGCAGCTTACGCAAGCCTCCGCATGGTCGCCGAACCCGCAGAAGGCGCCGCTCTATTTCGACTTTCCGCTCGAGAACGGCGAGGTCAACGAGCTGGCGCTCGCAAAGTGGAATGCGAACGTCCCGCTCGTCATGATCGACCAGTACATCCGGAACCTGAAGCGGTACGATGCGATCGCGCTCGACATCGGCCTGCAGGACGGACTGCTCGGTCAGAATCGCGAGCTCTCGCAGGTATTGACGGCGTACGGCATCGAGCACTCGTTCGAAACGTACGAGGGCGACCACACGAATCGAGTCGCGGAACGCTACGGGCAGCACGTGTTGCCGTTCTTTTCCCGCGTGCTCGACTTCGAGTAAGACGAAGGATGTCCGACACCCTTTCCCCAGGTGTCTGACACCATTTTTCGGCCAGTCAGCAGCAGCTGCACCGCGATGGGCCGTGGCCTTCGGCCAGCACGCGCCCGGCGGCGTCGACGAGCGTGAGACGAAGGGTGCGGCCGTCCTCGAGCCGCAGCACGCAGTCGGAGTCCGCGAGCCCGTGCCGGTCGGGAACGTTTTCGATCCCGACCCGGCCTTCGATCCTGTGGAGGCCCGGCACCGGCATTCCGGACGCAGTCACGGCCTGAAAGCGCCTCACCTCGTAGCGCACCCCGGGCAAGACGCGATCGCGGACCGTGATCTCGCCTACGCCGACGCACTCCTCGACCAGTCGCAGCACACCCTCGCCTACGGCCATCGCCCCTCCGCCCTTCGCGAACGCACGGGAATGATAGCAGGCGCGATCACGGCCGCCGGCGGCGAGCCGACTTTGCGAACTGGGTCCGGGCCGCTGCCCGCCGACCGCCCTAGACTCGGAGCGCCCTACCGACCACATGCTTGGATGACAACGATCGCGACCCTTCTGATCGCCGCCGCGGTAGCCGTCGCGTGCTACGCCGCACGCGCAAGGATGCGCGGCCGTGCCGGCCGCCGCCCGAAAGCACCGTCGCAGCAGCGCGGCGTCGACGAGACGGTCCGCACCGCGCGCTTCTCGGCCGTCGAGATCAGAACCGCTCTGGACAGCTGCGCGGCCGCGCAAGCGCTCGTCGGCGAGGTTTTGCTCGCCTCCCAGGCGCCCGTTCTGCCGTTGAAGGGCTGCGACCGTCCGTGCCGATGCGCGTTCACGAAGCTAGCCGACCGACGCCAGGAGACGCGCCGCTGGTCGGGCGAGGGTATCGCAGCGTTGTTCTATAGCGCCCGGGAGCGGCGAAGCCGCGGAGACCGGCGCCGGTCCTGAGCGCTTCAGCCCCGCTCGAGCATCCGCTCCTCGGTGACGATGACATCCATAGGGATGTCGTGCGGCTGCGGGTAGATCGTCTCCAGGCGCCCGATCTCGTATCCGACTCCGATCGCGAACGGCCGCGGCGACAGGCTTGCGAGCGTTCTGTCGTAATAGCCGCCGCCGTAGCCGAGGCGGTAGCACTGCCTGTCCATGCCGACCAGCGGTACCAGCAAGACCTCCGGCCGCACCGGATCTCGCTCGGCCGGAATCGGAATGCCCCACACGCTTTGCCGGGTCAGCCGCGAGTCGAGCGTATAGCGGTGAAACTCCACCGGCGCATTCTTCTCCACGACGACGGGCAGCGCCGACGTGAACCCGCGCTCGAGCAGCGTCTGCACGAAGGGCCGCAGATCCGGCTCCCCTCG
>Ga0079224_100004159_pt1 | contig 18562 bp, 11 predicted proteins | sample Stecom2015_FD_80414 | JGI IMG/M metagenome (GOLD analysis project Ga0079224, IMG submission 80414) | Agricultural soil microbial communities from Utah to study Nitrogen management - Steer compost 2015 | ecosystem: Environmental > Terrestrial > Soil > Agricultural land | place: USA: Utah... | reverse complement strand
GGCGTGCTGCGTCGAAGGACCTCGCGATCGCCAAGCACGAGGAGTGCCAGTTTGCCTTCGATGCTCGTCGAGGAACCTTCCTCGGGTGCTTCGCGACGCGACCGAAGGAAGGCGATCCGCTCGTCCGCGCGGGCGCGATCGAGCTCATCCAACGTGAGCTGAAATCAAACTTCGAACGAGTCATGGTTGACATCTGGGAAACAGCGCTTCGCGTCGCGGCCACCGTCATTCCGGAGCTCGCCGCCGCGGAAACCGCGGGGAGTGGCACAGGACTCCTTCGGCCCATCACGACTCTTTCAGCCCATCGAGAAACGAAAGAACATGGACCCCGTCGATGTCCAGCATCCCGAACAACAGCCGGAGAGGCAGCCCCGTCGCCGCCCGGTAGTCCGCAACGAGCTCCTGCTCGACCCCGTCACCGAGCGGCTGCGCTCGCTGCGCGACGCGCTTTGGGCAGCCAGGCAGGGGGATTTTTCGCTCCGCCTGCCCGTCTACGAAACGGATGAGACGCTTCTGAGCGAAATCGCGCTCGCCTTCAACTCCCTGCTCGAGCAAAACGAGACGTTCTCGCGTGAGCTCGATCGCGTGGCACGTCGTGTGGGCATGGAAGGCCAGACGAGCGAGCGCGCCTCGCTCGGGCCGGCGGGCGGTGCCTGGGCGAAGATGGTCGAGACCGTCAACTCGTTGATCGAGTCCATGGCACTGCCCAGCTTGGCGGTGACGCGCTTGCTCGAGCAAGTCGCCGACGGGGATCTGTCGCGCGAGATGCCGGTTCATCTCGATGGGCGACCGCTCCAGGGAGAGTTTCTTCGCATGGGGGCGACCGTCAACCGGGTCATCGCCTCCCTGCGGCGCGTGAACGCCGGAGTCTCCAAGGTCGTGCGGGAGCTCGGGACGGAAGGGAGGATGGGCATTCAGGCCAGCGTCGAGGGGCTCTCGGGCACGTGGAGGGACCTCTGCGAGGACGTGAACCTGCTCTCCGCGAAGCTGACCGATCAGGTCCGCAACATCGCTCTGGTCTCGAGGGCCATCGCGAACGGAGATTTGTCTCAGAAGATCACCGTCGAGACGCGCGGCGAAATCCTCGAGCTCAAAAACACCATCAATGCCACCGTCGATCAGCTCCGCTCCTTCGCGGCCGAGGTGATCCGGGTCGCTCGCGAGGTCGGGACCGAAGGCAAGCTGGGAGGCCAGGCGGACGTCAGAGGGGTGTCGGGGGTTTGGCAGGAGCTGACGGACAGCGTCAACGGGCTGGCCGCGAACCTCACCTCGCAGGTCCGCAACATCTCGCAGATCGCGAGCGCCATCGCGAAGGGCGACCTCTCGCAGAACATCACCGTCGAGGCGAAGGGTGAGGTCCTCGAGCTGAAGAACACGCTGAACTCCACGGTCGAACAGCTGCGCTCGTTCGCGTCGGAGGTCACGCGCGTCGCGCGCGAGGTCGGCAGCGAGGGGCGCCTCGGGGCCCAGGCCGACGTCAAGGGCGTCTCCGGCACGTGGAAGGACCTCACGGACACCGTCAACATGCTCGCGGGCAACCTGACGGATCAGGTTCGAAACATCGCCGTCGTCGCCACCGCGATCGCGAACGGCGACTTGTCCACGAAGATCACCGTCGCCGCGAAGGGCGAGATCCTGGAGCTGAAGAGCACCATCAACGCGATGGTCGATCGGCTCCGCACGTTTGCCGCGGAGGTGACCCGCGTCGCGCGCGAGGTCGGCACCGAGGGCAAGCTGGGCGGGCAGGCCGACGTCAAGGACGTCTCCGGCACCTGGAAGGACCTCACGGACAGCGTGAACCTGATGGCCCGCAACCTCACGGACCAGGTGCGCGGGATCGCCAAGGTCGTCACCGCGGTCGCGAACGGCGACTTGACGCAGAAGTTCGTGGTCGAGGCGAAGGGCGAGATCGCGGCGCTGACGGACACCATCAACAGCATGACGGCCTCGCTCCGGACCTTCGCCGATCAGGTCACCACGGTCGCGCGCGAGGTCGGCATCGACGGGAAGCTCGGCGGTCAGGCGCGTGTTCCGGGTGTCGGCGGCACGTGGCGGGACCTCACCGACAACGTGAACATGCTCGCCGGGAACCTGACCAACCAGGTGCGCAACATCGCGTTGGTCGCGACGGCGATCGCGAACGGGGACCTGTCGCAGAAGATCACGGTGGAGGCCAAGGGCGAGATCCTCGAGCTGAAGAACACGCTCAACGCGAAGGTCGACCAGCCCCGGAGCTTCGCGCGGGAGCGCAGCCGCGTCTCGCGCGAGGTCGGGACGGAAGGGAAGCTTGGCGGCCAGGCCAAGGTCCCCGGCGTAGCCGGCACGTGGCAGGAGCTCACGGAGAGCGTCAACTCGATGGCGCTCAATCTCACGAGCCAGGTGAGAGGCATCGCCCAAGTCGTCACGGCCGTCGCCAAGGGCGATTTGGCCCGGAAGCTCGTGCTCGAGGCGCGCGGCGAGATCGCGGCGCTCGCGGACACCATCAACGACATGACCGCGACGCTCCGCACCTTCGCCGATCAGGTCACCACCGTGGCGCGCGAGGTCGGCATCGAGGGCAAGCTGGGCGGACAAGCGAAGGTGCCCGGCGCCTTCGGGACCTGGCGGGATCTCGTCGACAACGTGAACCAGCTCGCCGGCAACCTGACGACGCAGGTGCGCGCCATCGCGGAGGTGGCGAGCGCCGTCATCAAGGGCGATCTCACGCGCACCATCGACGTCGAAGCCCTGGGCGAGGTGCTCGCGCTCAAGGATACGATCAACCAGATGATCGGGAACTTGCGCGACACCACGCGCACCAACAAGGAGCAGGACTGGCTCAAGACGAACCTCGCGAAGTTCTCGGGGATGATGCAGGGGCAGCGCAGCCTCGAGTCGCTGGCTCAGCTCATCATGTCCGAGCTGACTCCCGTGGTTTCGGCCCAGCTCGGCACGTTCTTCGTCATGGACATGGACGACAATCGGCCGACCTTGAAGCTCCTGTCGAGCTACGGGTATCGGCACCGAAAGACGATTTCGAACCGTTTCTTGCTCGGCGAGGGCCTCGTCGGTCAAGCAGCCCTCGAGAAGCAACCCATCCTCGTCACGAACGTTCCGGAGGACTACGTCCCGATCTCCTCGGGTCTCGGCGAGGCCCCCCCGAAGAACGTCATCGTGCTGCCGATCTTGTTCGAAGGACAGGTCCGCGGTGTGATCGAGCTCGGCTCGTTCGAGCGCTTCAGTCCCATCCACGTTACGTTCCTCGAGCAGCTGACCCTGTCGATCGGCGTCGTCTTCAACATGATCAGCGCGAGCCGGAGGACCGAGGAGCTCCTCGAAGAGCTCAAGCGCTCGAACTCGGAGCTCGGCCGACGCTCGTCGGAGCTCGAGGAGAAGGCGCGGCTGCTCGAGGTCAGAAACCGCGAGATCGCCGAGGCGAGCGCGAGCCTCGAGGAGAAGGCGAATCAGCTCGCGCTCGTGTCCAAGTACAAGTCGGAGTTCCTCACGAACATGTCGCACGAGCTCCGCACGCCGCTGAACAGCGTCATCATCCTGGCGGGGCTGCTCGTCGAGAACGCGGAGAAGAACCTGACGAACGAACAGGTGGAGTACGCGAAGACGATCCTCTCCTCGGGGCGCGATCTGCTCGCGTTGATCGACCAGATCCTCGATCTGTCGAAGATCGAAGCGGGCCGGATGGAGATCGAGCGGCGCCGCGTGCCCATCTCGGAGATCGTCGCCTACGCGGAGCGTCACTTCCGGCCGGTGGCGAACCGGAAGAAGCTGAGCTTCCGCACGAGCGTCGCCTCCGACGTCCCGCCGTCCATCGTCATCGACGAGAAGCGGCTGCAGCAGATCCTGAGGAATCTGCTCTCCAACGCGTTCAAGTTCACCGAGTCGGGCTCGGTGGCGATGCGCATCACGATGGAGCGGGACACCAGTCGGTTCCAAAGCTCCGCGCTGCGGCGCGCTCCGGCGGCCGTTGCCTTCGCGATCGAGGACACGGGGATCGGGATCGCACCGGAGAAGCAGCAGGTCGTCTTCGAGGCCTTCCAACAGGCGGACGCTTCGACGAGCCGCCTGTACGGAGGAACCGGCCTCGGGCTGACGATCAGCCGGGAGCTGGCGAGGCTCTTGGGCGGCGAGATTCGATTGGAGAGCGTGTTCGAGCGGGGAAGCACGTTCACGCTGTTCGTGCCGACGACGGCCGAGGATGCGTGGTTGCCGCCCATGGAGCGCGGGGAGCAGGGCGCGGCTCGAGAGCCCTCGCGGGCCGCTGCCGTCGCGGCCTCGACTCCGGAGCAGCGCGCCCCCGTCGGGGCCCCGCCCCCCGAGCTGCGTGCGCCCGGCCTCGCGTCTGCGGCTCCACCGGCCGAGGTGCCCGCGCGCAGCGTGGTGGCGCGACCCGCCGAGGACGACGAGGACCTCCGGGAGCAGACCGTGCTGGTCGTGGACGACGACGTTCGGAACTTGTTCGCCGTGGCAAGCCTGCTCGAGCGTCATGGAATGACCGTGCTGTCGGCCGGGACCGCGAAGGAGGCGTTCGAGGTCTTGGATCACTCCGGCGACGTGGCGCTCGTCCTGATGGACATGATGATGCCGGAGATGGACGGCTTCGAAGCGACGCGTCGATTGCGCGAGGACGCGCGCTATCGGGATCTGCCCATCATCGCGCTCACCGCGAAGGCAATGCCCGGGGATCGCGAGAGCGCGCTGGCCGCGGGCTGCAACGATTTCGTGCCCAAGCCGGTCGAGCAGGAGCAGCTCTTGAGCGTGGTGCGGCGCTGGCTCGACGGGCGACCGAGGCCCAGAGCGTGACGGCCCAGCGCCCCGTGGGTGGCGATCGCGCGGTGGAGAAGTGCCAATGAGCTCCGAACGAAGCGCTCCGGTGAACCTCTTGCTCGTCGACGACAGGCCCGAGAACCTCGTCGCGCTCAAGGCCATCTTGAACCGCCCCGACTACCGCTTGCTCACCGCGAGCTCCGGCGAAGAGGCGCTCCGCATCGCGCTGCGCGAACGCCTCTCCGTGATCCTGCTCGACGTCGTCATGCCGGGGATGGACGGCTTCGAGGTCGCGCAGCACCTGAAGCAGCTCGAGCGGACCCGCACGATCCCCATCCTCTTTCTGACCGCGGTCGCGACGGACGTCCGGCAAATCTATCGCGCGTACGACGTGGGCGCGATCGACTACCTGGTCAAGCCGCTCGACCCCGAGGTGGTGCAGAAGAAGGTGGCGGTTCTCGTCGCCCTCGATCGGCAGCGCGAGGAGATCGAGCGCCAAGCACGGCTCTTGCTCGAGGCAGAGCGGCGGGATCACGAGCTTCGCATGGCCGAGCTCAGGCTGGCGAGCGACCGGCGCTATCGCAAGCTCGTCGAGGGTATCGAGCACGTCGTGGCGTGGTCCGCGGACGAGGCGGGCCGGCTGACGTTCGTGAGCCGGAAAGCGCCGGAGATCCTGGGCGTTCCCATCGAGGACTTCTCGGAGCCGGACTTCTGGAACCGGCACCTGCACCCCGAAGATCGGGACGCGGTGCTCGGGCTGTTCCAGCGAGCGCTGGCAGACGGCAACGACCTGGCCGCGAACCACCGGATGATCGCCGGGGACGGCGAGGTCCGCTGGTTTCACACCGGCGTGAGCCGCGACCAGAGTCGAACGGGCAACCCGGAGCTCCACGGCGTCTCCGTCGAGGTGACGGCTCTCAAGCGCAGCGAGGAAGCGCAGGCGCTGCTCGCGGACGTGAGCAGCATCCTCGTCGAGTCGCTCGACCATCGCCGCATGCTGCCGGAGCTCGCGGCCCGGCTCGTTCCGGCGCTCGGCGACGTGTGCCTCATCGACGAGGTCGTCGGTCCTTCGGCGACTCGGGAGGTGGCGAGCGCCTATTCGAAGCGCGCCTTGGACGCGAAGCTCGGGGCTTGGAAGCGGCCGGAACCCCTCGAACGCGGCGCGACACCGGACGTGGATCGCGTCCTCGCCTCCAGGAAGGCGGAGCTCCATGCCGACGCCACGAACACGGCGTGGCTCGCGGCCGCGCTGGGACTCGAACGGGCGGAGCCGCTCGAGCAGTTCAGGCCGGCCTCGTGCCTGTTCGTTCCCCTGTATGCGCGGGACCGGGCTCTCGGGCTGATGACGCTCGTCTCGAGCGCGCCGCGGAAGCTCACGACGCACGACCTGGCGCTGGCCGAAGAGGTCGGTCGGCGCGCGGCGCTCGCCATGGAGAACGCGATCCTGTACGACGAGGCGCGTCGCGCGGTTCGGGCGCGCGAGGACGTGCTCGCCGTCGTCTCCCACGATCTGCGCAACCCGCTGAGCGCGATCGCGATGAGCGCCGGCGTGCTCGAGAGGGCCAAGGCCCACGGCGCGGACGACGAACGCACCGAGCGGCTCCTCCAGACCATTCGTCGCTCGGTCGAGCAGATCGAGCGCCTGATCAGCGACCTGCTCGACTTCGGCCGCCTCGAGGCCGGTCAGTTCACCATCGAGCCCGCGGTCCACGGGGTGCGCGGCCTGCTGCAGGAGAGCCTCGAGATCTTCGCTCCCTTGGCGACGAAGAAGGGGTTTTCGCTCGAGACCCACGCGAGCGAGGAGCTCTCGCTCTGCTGCGATCGAGGACGCGTCCTTCAAATCCTGTCGAACCTGCTCGACAACGCCGCCAAGTTCACCCCCCGCGGAGGGGCCGTCACCGTGACGGTCGAACGCGCCGGCGACACGGCACGGTTCACCGTGTCGGACACCGGTCCCGGAATGACGGAGGAGGAGCTCTCGCGCATCTGGGAGCGCTACTGGCAGGCGAGGAAGACGCCGGGGAGGGCGGGGGTCGGCCTCGGCCTCTACATCACCAAAGGGTTGGTGGAGGCACACGGGGGCCGCATCTGGGCGGAGAGCAAGGTCGGCGAGGGGACCCAGTTCCACTTCACCCTCCCGCTCGCCGATTCCACGCCGGTGCCGGAGCGCGCGAGCGCGCCGCGCGGGCTCTCGGTGGAGTCACGGCCATGAAACCGTGCGCGCCGTCCGCGCGCGGCGGCCCCGCGTTTGCTCGGGTTCCGGCGCGTCGGAGCGGCGCGAACCGGGAACTTCTGTTATAGCCGTCGGCCGGAAATGGCCCATCCTGCCTCACTGCTCGCCGATGCCGTTCGTAAGGCGGTGGTCGATGCGTTCGGCCCAGAACACGCGGGCGCCGATCCCGCGGTGCATCGCTCTGCCTTCGCCGACTACCAGGCGGACGTCGCGCTCCGTCTCGCGCGCGCGGTGAAGCGGCCGCCCCTCGAGCTCGCCGAGCTCCTCGCGCAGAAGGTCGAGGTCGCCGGGGTGTGCAGCGAGGTGCGGGCGTCGCGTCCGGGCTTCGTGAACTTCACGCTCGAGCGGGCGTTCCTCGAGCGCTCGGTGGAGACGTTGGCGCGAGACGCGCGGGCGGGCGTGCCCCCCGCGGAGCGACCGGAGACGGTCGTCATCGACTATTCGGCGCCGAACGTCGCCAAGGAGATGCACGTCGGCCACCTGCGCACGACCGTGATCGGCGACGCGCTCGCGCGCTTGCTCGAGTTCCTCGGTCACCGCGTGATCCGGCAGAACCACATCGGGGACTGGGGCACGCCGTTCGGCATGTTGATCGAGCACATGCTCGACATCGGGGTCGGCGCGACCGACGAGCTCGGCCTCTTCCAGTTCACCGAGTTTTACCAGGCAGCGCGCAAGAAGTTCGACGAGGATCCCGCGTTCGCGGATCGCTCGCGGAAGCGCGTCGTGCTCCTGCAGCAGGGGGACGCCGAGACACTCGCGCTCTGGCAGCGCCTCGTCGATGCGTCGCGCGTGTACTTCCGCGCCGTCTACGACAAGCTCGGCGTGCTGCTCGACGACGCGGACATCCGTGGCGAGAGCGCGTACAACGCCGCGCTGCCGGGCATCGCGAAGGAGCTCGAGGAGCGCGGCATCGCGCGCGTCGATGATGGGGCGCTCTGCGTGTTCCTCCCGGAGTTCACCGGGCGCGACAAGGAGCCGCTGCCGCTGATCGTCCGCAAGCGCGACGGGGGCTACGGCTATGCGGCCACCGATCTGGCGGCGCTTCGCTATCGGGTCGAGACGCTCGGCGCGACGCGCCTGCTCTACGTGGTCGGGGCCCCGCAGCACCAGCACCTCGCGATGGTGTTCGCGGCGGCGCGCAAAGCGGGCTGGCTGCCGGACTCGGTGCGCGCCGAGCACGTCGCGTTCGGCTCGATCCTCGACGAGAATCGGAAGATGTTCCGCACGCGGGCGGGGGAGAGCGTCCGCCTGCTCGCGCTGCTCGACGAAGCGATCGAGCGCGCCGACCGCGCGATTCGCGAGAAGAACCCGGAGCTCCCGGAAGAGACGCGCAAAGAGGTGGCGCGTCAGGTGGGCATCGGTGCGATCAAGTACGCGGACCTGTCCACGGAGCGCATCAAGGACTACGTGTTCGAGTGGTCCCGCATGCTCGCGTTCGAGGGCAACACGGGGCCGTATCTCGAGTACGCGCACGCGCGGCTCTGCTCGATCCTCCGCAAGGCGAGCGAGAGCGGCGTCGTGCTGGCGTCGGAGTTGCTTCGCGGACACGTCCCCGACGGCGTGCGCGTCGAGCTCGCCGAGCCCGCCGAGCGCGCGCTCGCGCTCGAGCTCCTCGATTTCGCGGCGGCGGTCGACGCGGTGGGCGTGGCGCTCCAGCCGCATCGGCTCTGCTCGTATCTGTACGAGCTCGCGAACAAGTTCACCGCGTTCTACGAGGCGTGCCCCGTGCTGCGCGCCGAGAACCCGGCGCTCCGTGACTCGCGGCTCGTGCTCGCGTTCGCGACGGGCCGCGTGCTCGCGACGGGCCTCGGGCTGCTCGGCATCGCGGCGCCTGCACGCATGTAGTCCGGCGTCGATGTGCCGAACGGGCGGCGCCAAATCGTTTGGCGTCCTGGCGATCTGACTCAAGAAATGACCATGGCGCGGAGGGGGAAAGCGAGGGAACAGGATCTCTCTCGCACCTCGCGCTTTCGGTCGTGACGGTTGGCGGCACGCTCGTGCAAACTGGACGACCAGAACGCGGCGCACCGAGTCGCTCGAGCACCTTCTCGGAGGGGATCTTTGGTTTTCTCGCCACCATTCCTGCGAAGCCTGGGTTTGGTGGTCGTGTTCGCTGGGATCGTCGGTGCTCCGGCGGCGGCCGAGGCAGAAATCGCCGATCCGGCGGCGCGCGCCGTGGCACGACAGCTCGGCTACGCGGGCGTTCAGGCGTACCAGGAAGGAGATTTCGCGACTGCCTACGACAAGTTCGAGAAGGCGTACGACGTGCTCCAGGTTCCCACTCTGGGGCTGTGGTCGGCGCGCTCGATGGTCAAAGTCGGCAAGCTCGTGGAGGCGTCCGAGCGCTACCGCGAAGTGCAGCGATTGAGCGCCGTGGACGGCGACATCGAAGTGCAGCGCCGCGCGCAGGCGGATGCAGCGGCCGAGCTCCGCGCGCTCTTGCCCCGCATCCCGATGTTGACGATCGCGCTCGAGAACGCGGAGCCGTCCGAGATCGCGCTCTTCGTCGACGAGAGGGCGTTCGCGGCTTCGCTCGTCGGCGAGCCGCTGCCCATCAATCCGGGGCGCCACGTGATCGAGGCGCGCCGCGGCGAAGAGCGGGTCACGGCCGAGGTGGTGCTCGAAGCCGGCGAGCGTGAGCGCACCGTGCTCGTGTTCGCTGCCAAGGCGGCGGCGGTGCCTCCGCCTGCTCCCCCCGGCGCGCCGCGTCCGCAGCCGGCACCTTCGACTCCGCCTCCCGACGCGCGGATCTTGGAACCCGTTCCTCCTTCGATCGAGCGCGGGCCCTCGATGGGGCGCACGCTCGGTTGGGTTGGCCTCGGCCTCGGCGGCGCCGCGCTCGCGGCGTCCGGAGTCAGCGCCGGGTTCGCGCTCGACGCGAAGCGCGACCTCGACGGCAGCGCGCAGTGCGTGAAGGGGCGCTGCGGCCCTGCCGAAGCGGACCGCGTGAGCGACTACCGGACCCTGCGCACCGTCTCGACGGTGAGCTTCTACGCGGGCTCGGCGTTGGCTCTTGGCGGCGCCGTGCTGCTGCTCACCGCGCCGACGACGGAAGAGCCTGGCGTCGCGCTGACGGTGGGTCCGGGCTCGGCCTGCGTCCGTGGGAGGTTCTGAGGTGCGGGCTCGCTCTGCGCGGCGATCGAGCGTTTGGTGGTTCGTGCTGATTCAGAGCTGCCTGTTGCCGGAGATCGAAGTCGACGAAGCGCTCGATCGAGCGTCGGGGGGAACGATGGGCGTGGGCGGCTTCGCGGCAGCGGGTGCTTCGCCGAGGGCCGGTGGTGCCGCGGGCGCGGCGGGCGACGCCGGCGGGGAGACAGCGAGCGCTGCCGGCGACGGTGGGGCCGGAGCAACCGCGGGCAGCGGCGGCGACGGGGGTGGCGTCGCGTCGGTCGCGGGGAGCGGCGGAGCCGGCGGCATGGACGGCGGGGCGAGCGGTGCGGCCGGGGCGGGCGCGCGCCCCTGCGATCCGGCATTCCCCCAAGATCCGCTGGCAGGGCTCGATGCGTGCCCCGACGGCCACGGCTGCGCTCCCGACGGTGACGGCGAGAGCGCCTGCTTCGAGCAGCCGGGCGAGGGGGCCTGGGCCGTTCCCTGTTCGGAGACGGAGAGCGACTGCGCGCCGGGCCGATTCTGCGACGCGGAGCTCGGGTACTGTCGGCCGTACTGCTTGAGCGATTCCGAGTGCCAGGCGGTCCGTCCGTTCCGCTGCGCGCCCTTCGACGAGCTCGGTCGAGAGACGCTGCGCGCCGCCGAGCACGAGGTCGGCGTGTGCGAGGCGTGCATCGAGGAGTGTGCCGGGAGCGACAACGGCGAGTGCGAAGACGGAGGGCCGGGCTCCGTGAGCGCCGCGTGCGCGTTCGGAACGGACTGCATCGACTGCGGCCCGCGTTGACGCAGAACGAGCGCGCACGTGCGCGCTCGGAATCCCGAGCCTCAGAATCCGAGATCGACCTTCGTCTCGCGCGCGGATCGACGCGCACGCGCCGGCGCCGTCGCCCCGGTGCTCCGCGTCGCGCCCTTGCGCGTTTCGGAGCGCGTCGGGGTTGGCTCGGGCGACGTTCGGGAGAGCGTCGTGGACGGCCTCGGATCGCCCACGGTCACGATCGGCGTGCTGGAGCGCACACCTTCTTCGGCAGGCCGCGCTGCCATCGTCTCCGGTGCGCCGCGCGCCGGAGACGAATGCGGTGCGCTCCCCGATTTGCTCTTCGCGCGTTCGGCGGTGGCCGCCTCGTCGGGCCGCGCCGCCTCGGGCGAACCCGCGGCGCCACCCGCAACCCGCAGGGCGACGAACGCGCCGCTCGTGAGCAAGAAACCGAGCAGCGCGCCCGCAAACACCGTCCTGCGACGCGGTCGCAGCGGTGCCGCCAGCGCTTCCTCCTCGAACAGCGTGCGCTCGGTCAGCGCGAGCTCGTCCGTCACGACCGTGTCCGCGGCCGACGGCCGCTCGCGCAGCGAGATGCGGGAGGACTCCTCCGTGAGCGGATCGAGCGCCTCCGGCTCGCAGAGGCGCCGAAACTCCTGCGCGGCGTCCTTCGCGGACGAAAAGCGGGCGGACAGGTCACGCGCGCAGGCCTTCGCGAACCACTCGTCGAAGCCGGCGGGAACCGGTCCCCACTCGGACGGCACGGGCATCGGCTTGCTGCAAATCGCGAGGAGCACCGTGCTCAGCGCCTCGCCCGTGAGGGGCCGGCGGCCGAGCAAACACTCGAACGCGATCACGCCCATCGCCCAAATGTCGGTCCGGTGATCGACGGTGCGCGCGGCCTCCGCCTGCTCCGGGCTCATGTAGTAGGGGGTTCCGAGCAGGGAGCCCGCGCGCGTGCCGCTGTTCGAGGGTTTGTCGGGATCCTCGACGGGCGCTTTGGCGATGCCGAAATCGAGGACCTTGATCAGGTCCTCTTCGTCGTTCGTCGTGATGAACACGTTCTCCGGCTTGAGATCGCGATGCACGATGCCCGCGTCGTGCGCGCGGGTCGCGGCCCGAGCGATGTGGAGGAGGACGCGCGCCGTCTCCGCGGGCGACAGCGCTCCGACCCGTTCGAGCCGCTGCGCCAGGGATTCCCCCTCGAGCAGCTCCATCGCGATGTACGGCACTCCCTCGTCGACCCCGTAGTCGAGGATCTGCACGACGTGCGGGCTGCGCAGCGCGGCCGCCGCGCGCGCCTCCCGCATGAAGCGCGGGTAGGCCTCGGGGTTCTTGGCGAGCTCCGGGTCGATCAGCTTGATCGCCACCGGAGAGTTCAGGGTCAGGTGGTGGGCCTGCCAAACGGAGCCCATCGCGCCCCTGCCGAGCGGGTGCAGCAGGCGATACTTGCCGGCCAGCACTTCGGGCAGGCTGGAGGACTCCATTACCGCTCAGGTTAGAGCCGGAATCGAAGGGCGTAAAGGGAAGCACCCGGGCGCGCGAGCGGCGCGAGACGGTGTGCCGATATCGCACCTCGCGCCCGCCGACGGAGCCGCTCCGCTCCGACGGGTGCTCGCCTTCAGCGCCGAATCGGCTCGCGCTATTTGCAGAGCGGTATCTGCCGTTCCGGGCAGTGGATGCGCACGTGGAAGTGATCGTCGTGCGGTGACGAGTTTCGGGGTTGCCGCAAGAGGCGCGCCGCCGCGGGGGCGTACTTCTTGAACAGCGGGCGCGCCTTGGCGAACTCGAGGAGGCGCCGGCGGAGGTGGGCCGCGACGAAGACGTGCTGGATCGCGGCGCGCTCATCGCGCAGCCACATCTGAACGAGCAACCAGTTCCGGTAGTCGTCGAAGCGCAGCCCGCTGCCGTTGCGCGCCCGGCCCTTCGCGTCGAAGGCCACGAATTTCCGGAGTGTTTTCGGGTTGCCGTCGCGGTCCACCACGAAGAACCCGACGTCCGCGTCCCGCCCGCTCTGGTGTGATTTGTGCCCGGGGAGGAACCCGCCGAACTCGCTCGACAAATCGCCGACCAACAGCCGCGCGCCGGGCGCTTCGCGCGCCATCTGCCGGGCGCTGCGCTGGAGCATCAGGACGAGCGCCGGGTGCCCGAACGCCTTCTTCTCGCTGCCCGTCTTGATGAGGAGATGCTCGTTCGAACGGAGCCGCTTGGCGCGGAGTTGAAATCCGTGGGCCGGCGATCCGACGGACAGCGACATCAGCGAGAACGGAAGCTTCCGGTACTTCTCCGGAAGATCGGCGTCGGTCCGCTTCTTCGCGACGGCGAGCGAAGCGAACGCGAGCGAGGCAAGGACGACGAGCGTTCCGCCGCGTACGCGCATCGGCAACCGATGTTGCGTACGACGAGACGTCAGTCAAGCCGGATCGTTGCTGCGCCGACCATTGCCGCGGCGACGTCCTTCGGGACGCGGCGGGAACACGCGTCGATCGAGCGGCGCACGGCGCTCGATGAGCGAGCGACGCCCGTCCGCCTCGGTGAACAGCGCGCGCAACGCTTCGAGATCGGCCACGCCGTTGCGCTCGACGCACTCGGCGTGGGATTGGCAAAGCGCGACGATGCGCGTTCCGACGAGCAAGCGTCGCAACCGGCCGCGCGTCGCCCCGGCGTGTCCGGAACGAACACACACCTCGCACCCCGAACTCGCCGGGAGAGGCCTCGAGCGACGCTCCATGCGGCCGACCTAGGCCGGGCGCGCTTTCCGGGCCAAGTTTTCGTGCCTTACACGCCCGCTTCGCCCCGCAGCTCGGTGGCGCGGCCCTCCACCCAGGCGATCACGTCGTCTTCGACGGGGCGCCCTACGAACGCGGAGAGCTCCTGGATGCCGGTGGGGCTCGTCACGTTGACTTCGATCAAGCGCTCGCCGATCAGGTCGAGGCCGACGAACCACAGGCCGTGCTGGCACAACACGGGGCTCACGTCCGCGACGAGCGCGGCCTCGCGGGCGGTGAGCTCGGTCGGGACGACGCGACCCCCCGCGTGGATGTTGGCGCGCACGTCGTCTTCACGGGGCACCCGCAGGATCGCGCCGAGCGGGGCGCCGTCGAGCACGAGCACCCGCTTGTCGCCGGTGCGCACCGCCGGTTGGTACTCCTGAACGAGCGCGGGGCGGCGCCCCTCTTCCGTCCACACGTCGATGAGCGAGCGGCAGTTGCGATCGCCGCTCGAAAGGACGACGACGCCGCTTCCGCCCGCGCCGTCGAGCGGCTTGAGCACGGCCGTGCCGCCCACCTCGTCGACGAAGGCGAGCATCGCGTCGCGATCCGCGCTCACCAGCGAGCGCGGCATGTGCTCGGCGAACTGGAACGTGAAAAGCTTCTCGTTCGCGTCGCGCAGGCCCCTCGGGTCGTTCACCACGAGCACGCGAGACTTCACGAGGTCGAGCTGTTGGGTTGCCCTCAGATACGGCACGTCGAAGGGCGGGTCCTTGCGGAGCAGGACCGCATCGAAATCGAAGAGCTCGATCGTCCGTTCGCTGTCCGCCGTGAGAAACGGCGGCCCCGCGTGCACCGTGAGGCGCCGCGCGCGCGCGTGCACGGCGCGCCCGCGGTGGCCCAAATGGTGCAAAAGGCAGTGCCACACTTCGTGGCCTCGCCGTGCCGCCGCGCGCATGAACGCGAAGCTCGTGTCCTTGTCCCAAGCGAGCCCCTCGAAGGGGTCCATCACGAACAGAAAACGCACGGCGGGAGTGTAGACGGCGTATGCTACGCCGGCCATGGGCCGTGCGTTGGCTTTCGTGTTTTCCTTGATGCGCCGAGGAGCGGGTTTCGGCGTCCTCGTCTTCGGCATCGTCGCGGCGCTCGTGCTCCTCTTCCCCGGAGGGCGCGCGGGCGCGGCCAGCCCGGCGCGCATCGCGGTCGCGACGGAGCATCCGCTCTCCACGGAAGCAGCGCTCACGATCCTCGAGCAGGGAGGCAACGCGGTGGACGCGGCCGTGGCCGCCGCGCTCGTCGCGGGCGTCGTCAACCCCGTCTCGAGCGGCATCGGCGGTGGCGGCTTCGCGCTCGTGCTCCGGCCCGGCGCGCGAACGCCCGAGATCCTCGACTTTCGCGAGACCGCCCCGGCGGCGGTGGACCGCGCCGCGCTCGACAGGCGGCCCCTGCCCCCCGAGGAGCGCGGTCACCTCGTCGGCGTGCCGGGTGAAGTGAAGGGGTTGCACGAGCTCGTGCGCCGCTACGGCTCGAAGGCGTGGCCCGACGTCGTGGCTCCCGCCGAGTCGCGCGCGCGGCGCGGCTTCGCGGTCGGCAAGCACCTCGCGCGGGTGCTCTCCGGCAAATTCGCCGGAGCCCTGAAGAACGATCCCGGGCTCGTCGGTCTGTACTTCCCCGGCGGGCGACCGGCGCTCGAAGGGCGGGTGATCAAGAACCCGAAGCTCGCCGCGACGCTCGGGCGCATCGCGGCCGAGGGCCCGTCGGCGTTCTACGACGGCACGATCGCGCAGGACCTCGTCGAAGCGACGGCGAGCGCCGGCGGCACGCTCACGCTCGAGGACCTTCGCGGGTACTCGGTGCGCGACCGGAAGCCGCTGCGCGTTCGCTACGCGGGCCACGACGTGTTCACGATGCCGCTGCCGTCGGCCGGCGGCCTCCTCCTCGCGCAGACGCTCCTGCTCTTCACGCCGGAGGAGCTCCGGCGCCTCGGCTGGGGCACGGGTCCGTTCATGCACCTCGTCGCGGAGGGGTTTCGCGCGGCGATCGCGGATCGCTTCCAGTACGCGGGCGATCCGGATCTCGTGCCGGTCGATGCGCAGCGCTTGCTCGACGCCGAACGCCTCGCCGAGCGACGCCGGAAGATCTCCCTCGATCGCACGCACGCGATCCCGCGCTTCGTCGGCGGGGATCACGGCACGCACCACCTCTCCGTGATGGACGCGAACGGGATGGTGGTCTCGCTCACGACGACGGTGAACCGCACGTTTGGCGCCAAGATCGTCGCGCCGAAATCCGGCGTCGTCCTCAACGACGAGCTCGACGACTTCACCGAGCCGAAGGACCTCGCCACGCTCGGGTTGCCGCACGGCCCGAACCTCCCGCGTCCCTTCGCGCGTCCCGTCTCGAGCATGACGCCCACGATCGTGCTCCGCGACGGAAAGCCCGTGCTCGCGCTCGGCGGCTCGGGCGGCATGACGATTCCCACGAACGTCACGCAGCTCTTGCTCGGCGCGCTCGTCTTCGACATGACGCCGGAAGCGCTCGTCGCGGCGCGCCGCTTCTACGTGGTGCCGCGCGGTCCGACGATGTTCATCGAGGCCGGCGCCGAGCCCGCGCTGCTCGAGGACCTCGCCTTCCGCGGCGAGATCGTCGCCACGATGCCGTTCACGACCAGCGCGGTTCAGCTCGTCGCCCAGCGCCCGGACGGCGCTCACGCCGCCGCAGACCCCCGCAAGCTCGGCAGCGCTGCCGTGCGGGCGCCGCGGGCGACTCAGTAAATCGCCGCGACGAGCTCCGCCGTCTCCGCGTCGGTCAGGTCCGTCGCGAGCGCGTAGCCCACGCCGCCGTGCTCGGTGGCACCGATCGAGTAGCCGCGGCGCATGCCGACGTACACGGGCTCGCTGCCGACGAGGCGCTGCTCGAGGCGCTTCTCGATGGGGAAGCGCGACGAGTCGTAGACGTACACGGTGACCCGGTGGTTGCCGAGCCGGTAGCGCAGGGACGCCGCGCGCTGGTTGAGCACGGGGACCACGCTGGCGCCTTCCCACTGCGCGCCGAAGTGCTTCAAGCTCGGCACGCGCACGGGCACGCCCACCTCGCGCTCGGCCTGCGGCAACAGCGAAAGCTCCGTGAACTCGGAGCGCCCCCGCACGTGGTGCTCGACGAGCTCTTCCAAAAGATCATCCACGCGGACGGGATCCACCTGGGCGTAGGCCGTCGCCCGGCGCTGCTCGCGGCGCTCGGGCCCGGTGGAAGCCGCCCACACGAGCGTCAACGCCGCGGCGGCCGCCATCGGCAAGATCGTGCGGAAGCCGAGCCAGTGCCGCCGTTCGGCGCGCGCGGCCGCGAGGCGTTCCCACTCGCGCTCGCGAGCCGCGGCGAGCGCCTCGGCGACCCGTGAACGAAACGCGTCGCTCACCGGCGCGGTCTCACGGACGCGGCGGCGCAGGCTGCGGCGCATGGCGTCCCCGAAGCGGACGCGCTCGACGCACAGCCGGCACTCGAGCAGGTGCTGCTCGACCTCCAACATCTTCTCGGGGCCGAGCTCCCCGTCGGAGAACGGCTCGAGCAAGGGCGCGATCGACCGACACGCTTTCATGCGATCGCTCCCTTCTTCGCGCGGAACTGCTCGAGCTCCACGACGGCGTCGGTGCTGCCGATGTTCTCCTCGGGACCGACGATGCCGAAGGCGCGGGCGTGTTCGTAGAGGCGCGCCTTGAGCATGCGACGCCCGCGATGGAGGCGGGACATCACGGTCCCAATCGGGCAGCCCATCACGTCGGCGATTTCCTTGTACGACAGATCCTCCACGTCCGACAGCACGACGGCCAGTCGGAACTCCGCCGGAAGCTCGTCGAGGGCCTTGCTGATCTCGGCCTCGAGCAGCGGTCGCAGCGCCTGCGACTCCGGGTCCCGCATCGACTCGATCGTCGAGGCGCTCACCCATCCGTCGGCCAGCGGGTCCGCGTCGGGCCCGTCGAGCACGCTGCGCTCGAGGCCGCCGCGGCGATACCGGTTGATGAAGGTGTTGGTCAGGATCCGGAGCAGCCACGCCCGGAGGTTCGTCCCGGACTCGAACTGCTCGTTGGCACGGATGGCCTTGAGGACCGTGTCCTGCACGAGGTCCTCGGCCTCCGGGCCGTTGCGGGTGAGCCGCGTCGCGACGGCGAGCAGCGAGGGGAGGTGGTCGAGCACCTCGCCTTCGAAGTTGCGGTTCGTCGTAGCGCGCTGCTTCATCCTTCCTGAGCTCATCCAACCGGTTGGCAGCCGGAGCTATTCCGGTTTCGCCATGCCCTCCGGCGTGAGCCCGAAATCTAGGTCGGGCCCCCGGCGCGGTCCAGCGACCGGGTGCGTTCTCGGGGGTCCAGTTCCGGCTCGGACCCCCGAAAACGACCCGACGCGAGCTACTTCGGCGTCGCGGGTGCCGCGCCCCCCGGAGGAGGTGGCGGCATCTGCTGCTGATCGCGGTCGCGATCACCGAGCCGTCGTTCGAGCGCCTCGACGCGCTCGGACAAGCGTCGGACGGCCTGCTCGAGATCTCGGAACGCGGAAAAGTTCGGCAGGACCGTACGGATGCGCTCGTCGATGGCGTTCTGCCATTGCTCGAGCGTGGCCCTGAAACCCTTGCCTTCCTTGCCCTGCATATCCTCTTCTCCCATGACTTCTGCGCCCTCCGTCCCTTCCTCACCCGGCATGAGCTTCCCGAAGGGCCCATCCCGAAGCTGCGAAAGGATGCGTTCGCCGCGATGTCGGATGAGCGCCTTCAGCGTCGCCAAGGGGATGGCCCGCGGGCGGGCCCGTAGCTCTTCCGAGATGATGAGGGCGAGCGTCACATCTGTCTTGTCTTCCTTCGTTGCATTGTCGATGATCTGCACGTCCTCGCCGGCCCGAATCATCTCCGCAATCTGAAGGAGCGTGACGTAGCTGCTGCCCTTCGTATCGTAGAGCTTGCGGTTCGAGTACCGCTTGATGATTCGCCGTTGGGACGGAGGCGTT
>Ga0079224_100004158_pt1 | contig 18562 bp, 10 predicted proteins | sample Stecom2015_FD_80414 | JGI IMG/M metagenome (GOLD analysis project Ga0079224, IMG submission 80414) | Agricultural soil microbial communities from Utah to study Nitrogen management - Steer compost 2015 | ecosystem: Environmental > Terrestrial > Soil > Agricultural land | place: USA: Utah... | reverse complement strand
CCCGAAGGTCCATTGTCCACCACGGGATTGAACAGTGCCAGCGCTGCGGGTACCGGACTGACCGAAAGGTCGTCGTGGGGATCGTTGAATTTTTCGACAAATGCGGTTGCAGCTGCCAGATGACCGCCGGCCGACCCGCCAGCCGCAACGATCCGGGCGGTGTCGATATGAAACACCGATGCGTTTGCCTTGATGTATCTCATTGCAGACTTCGCGTCCATCAAGGACTCAAACGGCGTGGTTCCATGTCTTGAATTCACCCGGTATTCCACCAAAAAGCAAACCATCCCCCGATCTGAAAAGTATTCGGCATGCGGTTGAAACTGCTGTGTACGGCCGCCGTTCCAACCACCTCCGAAAAAAAAGACCATGGCCGGACGGGGGTCGCCGTGGTCTGCATCCGGAGGACGGAAGACTTCCAGGGAGAGTTCCAGATTGCCGATCTGTTTATAGATAACTTTCTCAGGGACCGGCCCGATATTCAGGAGTACGGAAGCGATAAGCAGGAATTTCATCATATCATCATAGTCTGTTAGCGGTTCTTTTTCCGTTGGTTAACCCCCATGTCCTTTGCCCAGGCGCTGTAAACGTTCAGGAGTTCTTTTTTCAGCTCCGGCTCCCGGGTACTCATATCGTGAATTTCCACCGGATCGGTTTCCAGGTTGTACAGCTCCCACGTCGTGCTGTTTTGCCCCTGGACCAGTTTCCAGTTCCCTTTTCGGATTGCTTTGGACCCGTAGTGCTCCCAACAGAGGATCCGCTCCGGATCGGTGTGTTCTCCCCTGATCGCCGGAAGAAGGCTTTCCCCGCGAAGGGGTTTGATCTTTCGGCCGGCATATTCTTCGGGATAGGTCGCGCCGGTCACGTCCACGACGGTTGCCATGATATCCATCACGTGGCCAGTATGTTTTCTGATCACCCCCTTGTCGGAAATCCCTTCGGGCCAGTGAACAATCAACGGGCTTGCGATACCGCCTTCGTAGGTCCATTGCTTATATTGCCGATAGGGCGTGTTGGAGAGGAAAGCCCAGGGCTCGAGGTAAGCCAAATAGGATCCCCGTTGGCCGGGCTGTTTCGCAGGATCATGAATTTTCTGGGCGCCTACATCCACGGCACAGGCGCCGTTATCGGATAGAAAGAAAATAAGGGTATTATCCAGGGCGTCATGCCGGCGCAGCGCTTCGAGCACTTCGCCGATCCCTTGGTCCATCCGGTCAACCATGGCGGCATAGGCTTCCATCCTGGCGGCCCATTCTTTCTTATCAGCATCCGGCAGATCATCCCAGGCAGGAATGCTTTCGGGCCGCCGGGGAAGTTCATACCGGCCGTCCACGAGTCCCAACTCCCGTTGACGGGCGAACCGCCGGACCCGCAGCGAATCCCAGCCTGCGTCATACATACCCCGGTATTTATCCATGTCTTCTTCAAGCGCATGCAAAGGCCAATGCGGAGCAGTATAGGCCAGGTATAGAAAAAAGGGGTTGCTCTCCGTTGTCTGATGGTGTTCATCAATAAACTTCACCGCATGCTCGGTAAAAGCATTGGTCATATAGAACCCCTCGGCGGGCGGTGTCCAGGGCGTGTCGTCCTGAACCATCTGAAGCACGCGCGGCACCTGGTCGATTTCGAAATAACTGCTGGCTCCATTGATCAGTCCAAAGTACCGGTCGAAGCCTCGCTTCCTTGGCCAAAAGTCGGGCCATTCGCCCACATGCCATTTGCCGGACAAGTAGGTACTGTATCCCGCTTCCCGAAGCACTTCGGCAATGGTAACACTTTCAAGGCTCAAATATCCTTGATAAGGCCCACTTTCAGGGATCTTATCGCCATGCCGGACCATGCCGCCGATCCCTGCCTCGTGAGGGTATAATCCGGTCAGCAGCGAAGCGCGTGTGGGGCAGCAACGGGCTCCATTATAGATGTTCCGGATCCGCAGTCCGTCCGCCGCCAGGCGATCCAGATTAGGCGTTTCAATTTCACCTCCGTAGCAACCGATATCCGAATACCCCATGTCATCGGCCAGAATCACAAGAATATTGGGACGGGAATCGGTTTTGTCTTCCTTTTCCATAGAACACCCGCCTGCCAGAATGGCTACCGCAGGAATGAGCAGGAATACGGTGTTGAGTTTCAATTGCATGACAGCTTATTCGTTTAGTGAATTAATGTACTCCGCAATTTTTTTTAGATCGGCTTCCGGGACATGGCTCATCGGCGGCATTTCGGTCGCGTAGTCGGGCCAGTTCTGCGGTTGGGGACTACGGATCAGTTCCACGATTTTCTCCGTGCTGTACCCGCGCCGGGCAATGTCTTTGTATGCGGGTCCGACCTGTCGTTTATCGGGATTATGACATGCCACACAGGTATGTTTGGCCAGCAGCCCCTGCACTTCGGAAAAAGAAACAGCCGGAGCAGATGGGTTATTTTTATCCGCGGTCTGGCCAGCCACGCCTGCGGCCGAAGCAGTTCCTTCCGCCGATGTCGGTCCGGAATCTGCCGGAACGGCGTCCGCAACGGGGTCGTTCAATGTGGACAAATTCCTCGTAATAAGCTCCCCCGGGGAGAGTTTGGGACCTGCAGGAACGGCATGCAACGTATAGAAAGCCGCCGGATGAAGCAGCTTATGACCCTGTTCCCGGTCCCGCACCCCTTGCGGAATGATCGTATAAACATAATGGGGACGAAGTTTATCAAGCACAATCCGGACACGCAGGCCGTCTTCCGAAAGCTTGACGCCCAGAACCTGGCTACTTTCCTGATCCACTGGAGGACTGCCATACACGGGGTGGTATTTATACGTAAAACTCATGACCTCATAGGAAGCCAGGTCTCCGGCCGTCTCCGGATCGATGGGCCGGGTAAATTCGATCTCAAACCCATCGGGCATAGCCCGGACCGCCTTCATCTCAAAAGGTGTTTCACCTGTCCACACCAGCCTTTCGAGTCCTTCGCTGGCATTTCCCGCCGAACCCCAGCCCCGGTTGGTCTCCCCCACAAATAGAGAACCGTCGGGAGCCCAGGCCAGACGCAACACGCCCGACTGAAAGCCGCTTCGGAAGGCGAACGCCGCACCCTGATATTCGTCGTTCACTTTTTCAAGAAAAACGCGGGAGATCATGCTCATCCCCTGGTCACCCACCAGAATCTGGCCTTCGAACGGTCCGAAATACCCTTCCGGTATTTTAACCGGCTCGGAATTGGAAATCCCCAGTATTCCATGGGGCAGCCACACCGCGGGTAGGCGCATGGAGGGGAAAAACTTCCGGACAGCATGTGCAGTCAGGTAATTTTCCTCGTCGGGAATATTTTCCGGTTTGATGTACTTGCCATTGGGCTTTTTTTCTTCCCGAATATCGATCCTTGAAACAAATTCTTGATAGGTAAGCTTAACCGGTGATTCAGGTAGATGGGCCCATTTTAACCCGGCCGGGTTGCCGGTAAAATCGCCTTTACGTAAATGCCATAATCCTCCCGACCCGATCCAGTCGCCTTGATTTTCGGTATAGAAGAGTTCCCCGTCGATAAATCCAAGACCGGCGGGGGAACGCATACCGGTTGCCCAGGGCTCCATATTGCCATCGGGCGAAATCCGCAGGGTCCATCCTCTCCACGGAACCCGGCTGTCGCCGCGCCACCATTGCTCCTTCCAGAAACCCACATTGGTTGTCACAAAGAAAGAGCCGTCCCCTGCAATCGCCGGCCCGTAGCTGTATTCGTGATAGTTGCCCGACAATGGCCACGCGTACACGGTTTCATATACGTCAGCACGACCATCCAGGTCGGTGTCAACCAGACGGGTCAACTCACCGCGCTGTACGCAGTACAACGCGCCATCCTTCCATGCCAGACCAAGCACCTCGTGCAGGCCAGAGGCGAATTTGCGGAAAAAAGGCGATCGGCCCGTGGGGTTTTCAATGACATACACGTCGCCACGGCGGGTAGAAACCGCCAGGTTTCCGTCCGGAAGCACAGCCAGACCACCCACTTCCAAAAGTACGCCTTCTGGAATCCGTACCTTTCTAATCTTGAAAAAATCATTCTCCACGGGGCGTGACTGGGCGCTGGCCTCCAAACCCAATCCGGCAAACAGGCCAGCGAATCCAAGTATTGTAATATATAACTGCTTCATTAAAATAATATCGAATAGCTGATCTCTTTATTAAGGGGAAGAAGGAGTTCAAGCGCTCCGTCTTTCCTCCGTAGAATTGGCTTTGCCCGCCCCCCGACGCGCACATACCATACGTTGTCGCCGATCAGGTAGAGACCGGGTCCGATTTTCCGGATCTGCCCGGCACGGGCCACCAAATGGTAAAGTGGGACATCGTCCTGCTGCGTTCTTTTTACCGTGATTTTCCGCGCAATGCCAATACCCTGGTCCAGCGCATGCGGGGCATCGGTAATTTCAACACCCCAGGTCCGGTACCGAAAAACCGGCTCGTTTTCCGTTCCCATCAGGTACCCCAGGCATTTGAATCCGCTCCCACTCGTATCGGAAGGCCAGTCTGCCTGTGGAGACTCCAGTTGCGCGACCGAAGGAACGGGGGAACCCAGAAACACCGGATGCGTCCGGGGCCGGGAAGAACCGTCGCCGCGGGAGTGCCACATGGGGGTGGCATCGAGAAAGCCGCCGCGCCATACCTGAAACAACGAGCCGTTGTCCAGATCATACGTATAATGTGCCTGCTCTTTGCTTCCGGCTGAAAGGGCGTGGACGAGGCGTTTCTCTCCGGGAATATCCATAAAGCTTCGAAGCGTTGTATTGGCGTCCGCGTTCACGTAAATGGGAGCGGGTGGACGCCCCCCGACGTCTGCCTTCGGCTTCCCTTCCGGACCGTACCGCACGACACGGATATTTCGGAAGGCGACCGCGCCCTGGCTGCCTAGAAAGCGTAGCGGACCCAAGGCCGCCTCCTCTTCAGGCTCACTTCCCCGGGCCGGTCCGGGCAAAATCACATTTTCTTGAACGAGCGTTCCGTTAAGGGTTACCTCCTCAATGACAGCATCCCTGATCTTCCGCCCGGTAGCATCAAAACGGGGGGCTCGAAATGCTATTTTTATTGTCTGCCAGAGCCCCGGCGCACGGCTCGCATTCAGCCTGGGCGGACGCCCTCCGAATCCCCCGGACGGACCCGCAGCATTCCCATAGCCGGAAATACCGCCGTTATCGTTTGCAGTCAGATGCCGCGTGCCCCAGGAATCCGAAAGCCGCACTTCATAACGTCCCTGAAGCCAGATCCCCGAAGTCGAGCCCCGGGCAAGCTGGTATTCCAATTCAAGGTCCATATCACCGTATTCGCTTCGGGTATACAAGTCCGTACCGGCCTTCCTTTTTCCCGGAAGGTGCACTAGAACTGATCGTCCGGGCGTAACGGCAAATGCGCCCCCGCGGTCTGGATTGGCATAGACACCGCCTGCCAGCTGCCAGGAAGGGCCCGGATTCCGGAACGCCGAAAGGTCTTTTATTTCTTCTATAGTCTGTGCTTGGCCCGTTAGGGAAGCCAGCGCCGCCATCGCGGCAATCCAAAATCTTTTCTGCATAATCCAAAACATGCTGCTAATCCGAAGCTTTGTTCAATATCTGCCACTCACGCGGCGCTTTAAATCCCGTTCTTCCTTCTTCATAGGGAGGAGCTGTCCGGTCTGAGCGTATCCGGGCGAAATCATCGAGCGCGCTGTTCAGCTTTTCAAGAATGGCCGGATGTTGGTCTTTTACGTCCATTGTCTCGCCGGGGTCGTTATCAATCGCAAAAAGCAAATCGGTCGGACGACCTTTCGGACCGGCACGCAACAATTTCCATTGCCGGCTGACGATGGCTCCGTTGCCGAGGTAGAACAATCGATCGTCCCACTTTCCGGTTCCCTTCAATACGGGAAGCATGCTTCTTCCGTCCAGCGGCTTCCCGCCCCGGTCGTCTACCCCCGCCAGATCGCAAAGGGTGGGCAGCATGTCCACGTAGCCGGTTACCTGATCCACCACCAGGCCGCTGGGAAGCGCTCCGGTCCACCGGATAATGGCCGGCACCCGCACGCCGCCTTCCCATTCGCTCCCCTTGGTCCCCCTCAACGGACCGTTGTTGCCCCCGCCTTTGGGATGACCTCCGTTATCACTTTGAAAAACAACCACGGTATTGCTGTCGATCCCCAGCTCTTCCAGCGCTTCCAACACATGTCCAATGCCTCGGTCCATGGCGGTTACCATGGCCGAATAGGTTTGCCGGACGGTATTCCCCCGGCCTTTGCTACCATACCCGTTCGAGCGCCCGTTGAACAGCGGCTTATTTTCATCGAATCCATAAAGTAACAGGTCCTCCTTCTTGGCCTGCAGTGGCGTGTGGGGCGCGTTGTAAGCCACATACAGAAAGAACGGAGCATCGCCCTCGGCGCAATCGCGGATGAATCGGACGGCTTCCTCGGTAATCAAATCGGTGGAGTAACCTTTATCATAGGATGGCCGGTCGTTACGGTGCCAGTCCAGCTCCCCTTCCCGCTTATGGGTGAAATAATCGATATTTCCATTTAGATGCCCGTAATAATGAGTAAAGCCACGGTTCAAGGGGTGGAAATCCGGTACGCCATGACCCAGATGCCATTTTCCGACCAGTCCCCGATGTGCGTATCCCGCCCGGGCGAGTAATTCCGGGAGGAATACTTCACTTGTATCCACTCCAAATTCGCTCCAGGGAGGGATAACCGTTTCCCGCAGGCCGTACCGATCGGGGTATCTTCCGGTCATCAGACCCGCACGGGTTGGAGAGCAGACCGGGGCCACATAGTACCGGTCCAATACGACACCCTCCCGCGATAAACGGTCGATATTAGGTGTCTGAATCTCACTTCCATGATAGCCTACATCTCCCCAACCCATATCGTCGGCAACGATCAGAATGATATTAGGTTGAGACTTGGTTACTCCCTCCTGGCTGCGTACGCAGGAAGCACCGGTCCACAGCATGGCTATCGTGCAAACTATAACTAGTCTGGTCATTATTTTTCCGTGTTGTTTTTTTCCTGTTCCAGGATCGATTTCAGCAAGCTGACCCGTCGTGGATGCGCATCGTACACGTTTTGTTTTTCACGTGGATCTTTGGCGATATTATAAAGCTGTCCCGGCGTTTCCGCGGGTGGTTCGAACCGCATTGACCACCCTCCGCTGCCGTCGCTGTCAATGTATTTCCATTTTCCCATTCGGATGGACAGGGTTCCGTCTCCGCCCTGATGGATGGTAAATTTCCGTCGCTCCATCCCTGTTTGCGGGCCATCCAAAAGCAGGTTTGCAAAGCTGAAACTGTCGGGTCCGGCATCGGGAGGCAGCTTGTGGTTGGTTATCTCGGCGAATGTAGCCATCAGGTCATTAAGACAGATGGTGAACGACTCTTCCCCCGGCATGATCTTTCCGGGCCAGCTGACAACAAAAGGCATGCGGTGGCCGCCTTCCCACACATCGGACTTCCCTCCCCGGAAAATATGATTGGCAGCGTGCTTGGGATAGGCCTTCTGCTGTTCCGGCAACCAGATTGCGCCGTTGTCACTTGTAAAGACGACCATGGTGTTTTGATCCAGTGACAGGCTGTCGAGCAAGCCCAGGATATCGCCCACCACCGCATCGGTATGCATTACAAAATCGCCGTAGGGACCGGCGCCGGACCGGCCAGCGAATTCCTGACTTGGAAGCAGCGGCGTATGGGGGCTGGTCAGCGGAAGATACAGGAAAAACGGCTTGTTCCGGGCGGTGGCTTCGCGGATATAAGCTTTGGCCTTTCCAGCCAGGTGGTCGAGCGTTTCTTCAATGCGAAAACTGGCCGATGCCTTCCCTTTTCTCCAGAAACGCCCTTGGTCGTCGTTGGCTTTTGACATGGTCACGATTTGCGTATCCGTACACCATCCGTTTTCGAGATACACGTAAGGCGGCATGTCCAGCGAGGCGGGTAGAATGTAACTGTATCCGAATCCCAACGCATCGGGACCGCCTTGAACGCGCTGCGTAAAATCAAGATTGGTGTCGGCAACCTCGCGGGTACTATCAAGCGGAGTCCAGGATAGTCCCAGATGCCATTTGCCGATTACCGCCGTCTGGTAACCCGCTCCTTCCAGGAGGTCGGCAATGGTAAACCGGTCACTTTCAATCAAGGGCGGCGACGATCCCCGGAGCACCCCTTTTTTCATCGGCGACCGCCAGGAGTACCGGCCGGTAATAAGGCCGTACCGGGTGGGTGTGCACAGGGCCGAGCCCGAATGCGCGTCGGTAAATACCCGGCCGGAGGCAAACAGCCTGTCAAGGTTCGGTGTAGGAACCTGGCCGCTTTTGCCCAGGTAGTTCACGTCGCCGTAACCCATGTCGTCGACAAGAATCACCGGAATGTTTGGCTTTTCGCCTTCCTGCGCCTTCATCCCTGTAATTGCCCGCCGCAGGGTAGCGATCTGTTTTCTTTCCTTTGTCTTCAAACGGCGTTCATCGACAGGACGCCGTTCTTCAGGGTCCTCAGCCCATTGGTATACCGCCCCCCCGTCATACACCTTCCATCGCTTATCCAAGGCGTAGCGAACCGCTTCGGAAGGGATTCCTTTCCTTGTATAATAATTGTAAACGTAGGGACGTTCAGCGCATTTTCCGCCGGTCAGACAACCGTAGAAACTAATCCCGTCGAATACATCGTTTGCGGGCAGCGGGAACGAAGCGAGCTCAGCCAGGGTGGGTACCACATCGGTAAAATCCACCAGCCGGTCCGACACGTTCCCCGCGGGGGCATGACCTTTCCAGTAAGCAATCAAAGGAACGTGAATGCCGTTCGTGTTGGTCTGTCCCTTTCCACCCTTCACCGACTGTCCGTTCATCATGGAAACCACCCGGCGGTGCGTGCCGTTGTCGCCCGTAAAAATAATAACGGTCTCTTCGGCAATCCCCAGCCGCTCGGTCGCCTGTACAATCCGGCCCACGATCTCATCCATGTATTCGACCATGTTTTTAAAATACGCGGTATCGTTCACCCTCTTCCCGCCATTTTGGGCAAAGGCCTTTCGACCGGGAACCGGCTCAAAGGGAGAGTGCGTAAGCACCATGGGATAGTACACGAAAAAGGGTTCCGCTCCGGCGCTTTGTTTCTCCATAAAGGAAATGACCTGCTCGCAGAAAATGTCCGGACCGTACTTCCCTTTTGTGTCCTTCATCAGCCCTTCCGGCGTCCGGATTACGGGATCCTTGTAACGGGATTGTCTGGTGACAACCTGCCAGAGGACGTAGTCGTCGAAACCGAAATGCGTCGGCCGGGTCAGGTCATCCCAACCTGGCCGTTGGGTTTCAATGCCATTGAGCTGCCATTTGCCCGCAATGAAGGTCCGGTAACCTGCCTCCTTCATGTAATTGCCAAACGTTTTTACACCGGGGTGCATGTAGCCAAACTCCACATAATTCCGGAAATTATATTTTCCGGTCATGATGGTCAGGCGCGAGGGCGTACACAGCGGAGTGGAAAATGCGTTGGTAAAACGCACCCCTTCCTGGGCGAGACGGTCAAGGTGAGGGGTTTGATAGCTGGTACCACCGTTACAGCCCAGCGTCTCATACCCTAGGTCGTCCGCCATAATCAGAATCACGTTTGGCCGCCGTTCCTGGCAGAACGGACGACCCGGAAACAGGCCAGTCAGCAAGGCCAACAACAACAGCCCTTTCCATGATAAATTGAACATATGTTAATAGGTTTTATTCGTTTACCACGTATATATCGCGGCATCACCCTCCTGCAGGAGCAGGCCTTCTTCGGCGTTCACCTCATGACCGCTTTTCAGTACACGGTTTACAGGACCATTGAATGTCAGCTCCAGTTCCACCGGGTTCTCCGGATCGCGATTGACCACCACGAGGTAGGTATCGGGGCCGTTTTCGATCAACGATACCAATAGGCCATCCGAAGCCGAAACGGACGTCACCGGCGTGTTATCCAGCTCATTCCCCAGCTTTTTCGTGCCCACTGGGATGTTACTCCCGGTATGGCGCACCCACTTCACCGTCGCGCCCTGAAACACATGGGACAGATTGACGATTTCTTCGTTAATGGTTTTCAGGCGGCCGTAGGTCGGCGTCTTCTGTCCTTCCCATGAAATGGGCGCGGAATAAAAGTAGTGTCCCATGCCGTTGGGTTCATCCGACGGTTTCGCCTGCCAATAAGTAAAATGCTCGATTCCCTGCGCGCCATACGCCAGACTGCAGAATACGTGATAGCGCAGGTGACCCATGGTGGGATCGGGATGAACCCGTTTACCCACCCGGTGATGCGTTGTCATGGTGAAAGCCCAGAATGGGATTTCCCGTTCTATCGAAATATCCCGGATCACTTCCAGGTTTTCGAACATCGACCGGTCAATGGTGAGGTCCTCCTGGCCGTCAATGTAGTACAAGGGATAGTTGTCAAATGAAAGGTAACGCGGCTTGACCCGATCCAGAAAATCGTGCACGTAGGCAATGTAATTGGGCGTGCCTTGTCCAAAAATAGGATCGGGGTGCGTGATCCGCGGCAAATTCACGTACACATGATGTTCGCTATCGATGGCTCTAAACCGCTCCGACATTTCCCCGTAAAGGGGGAAAATATCGGCATCGGGTTCGTCGCCGAGATAGTAACCGTCAAGTGCAGGATGATCCTGAAACCGGTTGACGACCCCTTCCGGATCGTCGAGATTCCTTCTACAGGGCAGAATCACCCGGATTCCGGCTTCGGCCGCGGCATCCAGCAATGCTCTTGATTGGGGTAGATTCAGCATCCGCCAATCCACACAGTGGGTGATTCCGGCATCTTTCATTTCCTGAAAACGCTCGGCTGAAGTCAGTTCCTTGGGAAAGATTCCCCATGCAACGCGGGGTATCGCATCTTCTGGATTGTCCACCGCGGAGGTACCCAGCCAGTCAGACGATTCCACCAGCTGCTCCTCTTCTCCCGGATCCGGCGAGGGATCCGGCGAGGGCTCGGGAGACATAGTCGGGTCGTCTTTCTGGCAGGCCACCAGCAAAAGCGCCCCTGTCAGGCAAAAAATGAATGATTTTAGCTGTTTTTTCAATTGTTTCATCACGATGGCTCCTTTCATCACAAGTGATGCAAACACGGGTTAATTGGAGTATCCCGGATTTTGCGTCAATTCGGCTTCGGTATTCTTTTCAATTTCACTGTAGGGAATCGGCCATAGATTCTGGTGGTCTTCATAGGTATTTCCCACTTCCGGGTTATACTTTCTGGTCCGTTCCACCAGTTTTCCGAGACGGGTCAGGGTCAGTAGCCGGAACTCTTCCGTGTACAGTTCCCGGAGCCGCTCGTCCAGAATATAATCGATATCCACTTCGGACGGATCAACATCCGGCGCGTTGGAGCGCCTGCGCACCACGTTGATGTCGTTTGCGGCGCTCCCCTGGTCTCCCATACCCAAATAGGCTTCCGCCCGAAGCAGGTAGGTTTCAGCCAGCCGGATGCGATAATGATCGCGGTTGGTGACCAATCCTCCTGCCGCGCTTGAGGAAAGCAAGGAGCCGGTTACCGTCTGATCGACGTTCCATACGTCTTTCGGATGATCGCCCAACGAAGCGATTTTGGCCATCAACGGGAAGAAATCCCGGGTTGTATCGGCGTATCGGTTCAAACGGATCGGGACATTGTCGGCCAGAATCCATTTCCCGTGGTGGGCGGAAACCGGGTTATTCACCTTGAAGTCGCGGACAATGTTATGACTCGCGTTCCGGATGTCGTCTTCCCCGCTCCTGGCCCACAGCCCGTTGTAAAAATAATGGGTCAATCGGATCTGGCCACCGCCACGTCCACCATAATAGGTGTTTGGATGAGGAATCACATTCACGTCCTGACGGATGGACAGCGACCACAGTCTCGGAGCGAATATCAGTTCATAACCGCTTCCCCCGGCCGCTCCCCCATCCACATTGTATTCGAACGGAAGTACCCAGATCGCTTCCGTATTGCCCGCTGACCGGGCTTGGTTACCTTTGCGGAAAAGATCCCAGTATACGTCTCCTCCGGACGCCCAGGGGAAATCGGGATTTACCGGATCGTTCATCCGGCGTCCGAACCGCTCGGTCATCAACGCGGTAGCCGGATGGTCGATTACTTCGCTGGCCGCGTCAACCGCTTCCTGCCATTTTTTTAACGAAATATAGGTTTCGGCCAGCAGGTGATAGGCGGCCAGTTTGTTCAACCGGAAATCGCCTGCCTGGTCGATGTCGGGCAGATGGGCGGCTGCAAAGCTGAAATCCTCGGCGCATTGTTCATACACTTCCTCCCTGCTCGCCCGTACGTAATCCCGTTTGGGGCTTAGGGTTTCCTCCAGTACAATGGGCACGCCACCATATAGGTCGGCCAGGGTCTTATGCATCAAGGCTCTGAAAAAACGGGCTTCTGCTTTTACTTTCGTTTTCTGATCCTCGGTAAGTTCGGTATCGGGATCGTCCGCGCGACCAATGATCACATTGGCGTCGTAGATCATCCGGTAACAGGGTTCCCAAACTGCGCTGAATACAAACCCCGCAGTGGGAACGATCCGTTTGGAAAAATCGGGAAACTCCCCAAGCCCCCCATCAGAGAACACCATGTCGGTGCCCTGAAAAAGAATCCGTGGCGGAGCACCCTGATTGCTGCCCCGGTAAAAGGTTCCTCTGAAATCATCGTAAATGCTGTAGAGGGCCGCCTCGAAGTGAGCGGGCGTGACAAAGGAATTCTCCGGTGAATAGAAGTCCAGGGGTACCTCATCCAGCAGCCTGTCACTACAGGAAGCGAACGATAAGGTAGCCGCAAAGAGGGCAGTCTTTATGATATGTTTGCTTGTTTTCATCGTGCGTAAGTTTAGAATCTGACTTTTAACCCCAGGGTGTAATTCCTCAACACCGGCCGACCACTGCGATCCACGCCGTCGCCGGTTTCGGGATCCCAGCCCGGCCATTTAGTCCAGGTGTAAAGGTTTTTCCCGTTAAAGAATAGTTGGAGGTTCTTTAGTGATAACCTACTGAGGACTTCCTGTGGAACATTGTAGGTCAGGGTTACGTCCTGGAGGCGAACAAAGGTTCTGGGAACAAAGCGCGCGGCCTGAAGCCCGCTTGGAATATTGATGTATAGCCGCTGGTATTTTGCATTGGGGTTTTCGGGGAGCCAATAATCTAGTCCGGAGGGGAACATGATATTGAACAAGCCCTCCCCATTAATGGAATTGAACGAATTCATATCGTCCCTGCCGAGGTAATACTTTTTGTTACCCAGTACTGAGTTCAGGAAAAAGCTTAAGGTAAAGTTCTTATACCGGAACTCGTTCTGAAGCCCGAACCGAAGCAAGGGATCGCGGTAACCCACGATCGTACGGTCGTCAGGCGTAATTTCACCGTCTCCGTTTATATCCACGATTTTATAACTGCCCAGATCTGCCGTGGAAGGAATATCCTCGCCCAACTGCCAGAGTTCTCCGTTGGTCTTCAGGCGGTAAAGCGCGCTCAGCGGTTCGCCAATAAACAATCCTTCGGAAATCAGGTCGTCTTCCCTGCCGTCCCCGTCGTTGTCGAAACCCAGTAATTCCCGGAGTTCGTTCCGGTTCATGGACACGGCCAACTGACTGCTCCAGGTGAACGCATTGTTATCGATATTTATGCTCGAGAGGGAAACCTCCACTCCGTGGTTATGCAGCTTGCCGAGGTTATCCGGGAAAGAGGTGTAGCGTGAAATCCCGGGCAGGTCCACGTTATACAACAGGTTCGTCGTATTGCTATTGTAATACTCAATGCTACCGCTTAGCCTGCTGTTCAGGACGGAAAAATCCAGGCCGAGATTGATCCCGGTAGTGGTTTCCCATTTGAGGTTCGGACTGGCCAGGCTGTTGATGCGAAGCCCGTACACCGGGTTCCGGTTGTCGTCCAGGTAGGCGTACCGACCTCCCACCCGGGCCAATGTCTGGTACCGGCCAACGGTCCGGTTTCCGTTGGAACCGTAGGTTGCCCGGATTTTCAATTCGTCCAGCCAGTTGATGCGGCCTTTCAGAAAGTTTTCTTCGGTAATTACCCAGGCAACGGCGGCTGAAGGAAACACCCCGTATTTGTTGTTTTCGCTGAATCCGGAAAACCCATCGCGCCGGAAGGTCCCGGTGAACAGGTATTTGCCCGCGTAGCTGTAAAACAAGCGGGCGGCACTGTACAGGCTGGTTTCTTCCCACGCACCGGAATTAACCGATTGGTTGAGCGATTCCCCGGCTTGAAGCCGGTTGTATCCCAGCACCGGATCAACGAAATTCGTGGCAACGGCCGACGTATTGGAACCCTTGTTCCGTTCGATTCCGTACACCAGGGTCAGGTAAATCGAATGATCCCCCCCGAAGGTATTCCTGTAGGAGAGGATATTGTCGTTCGACCAATTGACCGTCGTTCCGTGATACTTGCTTCCCTGACCCTGAAAATTGGCCAGCTCTTCCTTGAAAATATATTCGTTAATGAAACGCGAGTTGTTCGAATAATTGGTCTTGAAAGACAGGCCCTCCAGGAATGGAAAATCAATTTGCGCATACACGTTGCCAAACAGGTTCAGCCGTTTGCTGTAGAAGTCGGCCTGGGTAGCATATAACGGATTCAGCGTACCTACCCCGCGCGGGGTTTCCACAAGACTGCCGTCTGCTTTGTAGGCAGGGGCGTAAACGATGTGATCCCATACGTCCGTAGCGCTTACAGTGGGTCCCAGGTCATTGCTCATGGTAAGAAAGCTCTGTAGCCCGACGGTCAGCCAGTCGTAAATCGAATTATCGATATTCACGCGGGCATTCCAACGATCGTATCCTTCATTGATGAGGTAGCCTTGTTCCTGCGTATAGCCTCCCGAAAGAAAATACTCGGTTTTACCGACCCGGTTGGAAATGGAAAGGTCGTGGGTGTGGGTAAATATCCGATCATTGATCAGCAGATCATGCCAATTGGTCACCTGTCCGTTGCGGTACGCATTGACCTGCTCATTATTCTTAAACCAGACACTGGGATCGTAGTCCGGATTCGGTTGGAGATAACCCGATTCTTCCGTGCGGCTGTTAAACAGATCGGCGTCCTTGATCCGTTGAATGAATTCCTCCGGTGATTCCGGGGTAAAGGATTTTGCAGGCTCCTGCAGCGAGTACCGGCTGCTGAATGTCAGCACGGGCTTCCCATCCTGGCTTCCTTTTTTGGTGGTAATGATGATGACCCCATTGCTGGCCTGGGAACCGTAAATGGCCGCTGCACTGGCGTCTTTCAACACGTCGATGGATTTGACATCGTTTGGATTGAGGTCAATGTAATTTCCTCTGAAAATCACGCCATCCAAAACGATCAGGGGCTCAGTTGTTCCCGCGATGGAATTCCGCCCGCGTATCGAAACGGACGGAGAACGGCCTGAACGGTTCACCTGACCCACATTCAACCCGGGAAGCGCTCCCTGCAGGGACTGGAAAACCGATACGTTCGGCCGCTCCTCAAACGCTTCCTCGCCAATGCTGGAAACCGCCCCGGTCAAATCGGATTTCCGCATGGTACCGTAACCGACCACAACGATCTCGTCCAGGTCCTCTATGTCCGCTTCAAGGACAACAGAAATATTGGTCCGACTATTCAAGGGCACCTCTTTGGTCCGAAATCCAATTAGACTGAAGGTAAGTATGGCATCGCCGTCCGCGATTTCCAGCTCAAACCGCCCGTCCGGATCGGTCACGGTCCCTTCCTGCGCACCCTTGACATTCACGTTGACTCCCGGAAGCGGGCTTCCCACACTGTCGGTCACCAGGCCGGTAATCAGCATTTGGGCGGAAACTGCGCGTTTGGCGGATGACGACGCTGCTTGTTGCCCCACAGGGGGCACTTCTTTAAACACGACAAAGTGTTCTTTCAGAACATAGGTTAGGCCCGTTCCCTCAACCAATTGGTCCAGGACATCCTTCAATGGCGCCTTGTGGGCTTGCAATCTGACGGTTTTCCGGGTATCAAAACCGGTAATTTCCATCAGTACGTCGTATCCGGTTTGCTTTCGGATTTCCCGGAATACGGTTTCGTATGTCACGGTGCGGTCTTTCAGGGTAATATTCTGCCCCAGGGAATTCGCGCTGACCTGAACCAAAGAAATACAAAGAAGCAATGTAGTCAGCTTCATGGCTCTGAGCAGCTTAAGGGTGTAACCTGGTAGGTTACCACGTGGTTTAGTAAAATTTTTATACATTTGGTCTGTCTGTGTGTGGACAAAGCGGCCCTCTTCAACCACGGCCGCTTTATCCGGTTAAGAAAAAACTGAATACCGATGTTCTCAAACACAGGCATGGAAGGACTTCGACGGCAATCGAAGTCCTTTTTTGCCATCTCTCCTGCAGTCTACGATCTAGGGAATCTCTTTCTGTTTTCTTGTTGTCTTCATCGTAATATCGATTTAAGTGGTTAATCCTAAGGTGTTAATTTGCCTTTGATACGGTTACCGTCTTTCCTTTGATCTCAAGATTCACTGCCCCGGTGGCTTCCAATACTTCCAGAACTTTCGAAAGATGCTCGTAACGGCTTACTGAACCAAAGAACGCACGGTCTTTAAGCGCCTTGTCCGCGTATTCGACCTGGACATCGTACCAGCGGCCCAGTCTGGTCATTATGCTTTCAAGTGTTTCACTGTTAAACATGAAGTAACCGTTTTTCCAGGCAATGAAATCCTCCACATTCACTTTCTGCACCCGCATACCCGACTCGTTCAGTATCGCTTGCTCGCCGGGCCGGAGGATTACATTTTTTCCTGTGCTTGGATTAAGCTGCACCGACCCTTCAAGCAGGGTGGTTTTCACCGATCCGTCGTCCTCGTATGCCTGCACATTAAAGCTGGTCCCGAGTACCTTAACCTGCTGTCCATCGCTTTCCACAATAAAAGGCATGGAAGGATTATGCACCACCTCGAAATAGGCTTCGCCCTGGAGCTTGACTTTGCGGACCTGGTCGGTCTCAAATGTTGCAGAATACGTCAACGAAGAGGATGCATTAAGCCAGACTTTTGTTCCGTCGGGAAGAATCGCATGATACTGCCCACCCCGCGGGGTTGACAGGGTCAGGTAAGCCGGAAGTTCCTTTTCAAGCTCACTTCCATCAAGGTAGGTGAGTGACCCTGACTCTGTTTTAATACCCGCTTTTTCCTGACTTAACGCGATCTGCCGGCCATCACTCAAATGCAGCGTGGCACGATTCTTCCCGGGTGCGATGTCGGCAACATGCGCGGTGTCACCGGAATGCTGTAAATGCCGGTTATTAAGGTAATAAATAGCGGCGGCAGTCCCGATCAAAAGGAATGCGAGAACGGCGGCAACCCGGTACCACTGTGCAAAAAACTTCCATTTCCCTACACCATGGACGCGGTTGTTGATTTGTTCCCATAATTCTTCCTTCACATTGGAATCCGGCAATTGCCCAGGTAAACCATTCTCCTTAAACTGGGATAAATAGAAGCGCTCTACACGTAATTTTTCTTGCTCTGTAGATTCTCCGCTCAAATAACGCCTCAATAATTCGCGTCCTTTTTTCTGCTTCTCCATATACGATGATGCCGGTTTATATAAGTGACACCGCTCAAGGGCAGAAGATGCAGAAGAAAGTCAATTTTTTTTAATTTTCTTTTGTCACCGGAACTAAATCACTGACACTGAGTCGATAACACTCAGGGGTGGGACTAAAAACAGGTAGACGAACAATAAATCCTCCGGGGTATTGAGGCGGGCACGGAGAATCTGCAATGCATTGCTGATTTGTCGCTTTACGGTCTTTTCGGAAATATCAAGTTGCTCGGCGATCTGACGATGACTCAACAGGTCCTTGCGACTGAGTTCAAAGACCCGGCGCATTTTTAAGGGCAACGAAAGAATTACTTCCTCAATGGTTTGAAGCAGCTCCTTTTCATCCATTTTTTCAAAGGTGGTATTTCGATGTTCCTCAAGGTAGGAAGCAAATTTTTCCGTGTAGGTACGTCGGACTTTATTGTCGCGGATCAGATTCAAAACTTTGTTCCGGACTGCCGCAAATAAATAGGCGGATAGGCTACCCTTAACCTGAATATGCGTGGCGTGTGTCCACAATCGGCAAAATACATCTTGGACAATATCTTTCGCCTCTGCCTCGTCTCCCAACATTTTCCAGGCGTGGAAATACAACATCCCCCAATGCCGATCGTACAGTTCCCTGAATGCCCGGTGATCCCCTTTTTTTAACGCATCCAGTAAATCCGCTTCTATTTGATTACGATAAGAGGGCACGTCTGGTTAGTTTGTTGTAACTGATACTCGCTGACATTGCTTTTTAAACAAAACTAACAAATTAATCCATATCATTAAACAATGCACCCTTCGTGGCTACCAGGTTAATACGGGGAGTTCGATGGATCCTAAGCGAAGAGTCCGCCTGAAAAAAAAGACAGGCACCCGATGACCGGACCTGTCCTTTTGAGTGGGAGCTACTGGATTCGAACCAGTGACCCTCTGCTTGTAAGGCAGATGCTCTGAACCAACTGAGCTAAGCTCCCGGATTTGGGATTGCAAATATAGGAGTTGCCCGGCCATTCTT
>Ga0079224_100004157_pt1 | contig 18564 bp, 20 predicted proteins | sample Stecom2015_FD_80414 | JGI IMG/M metagenome (GOLD analysis project Ga0079224, IMG submission 80414) | Agricultural soil microbial communities from Utah to study Nitrogen management - Steer compost 2015 | ecosystem: Environmental > Terrestrial > Soil > Agricultural land | place: USA: Utah... | reverse complement strand
GTGTCCATGAGGAGCAGGTGGTCCAGCGGATCCAGAGGGGACGGGAGCGGCGACGCGACGAGGGCGCCGGGCTCACCCGAGTAGACGACGTCGTAGGGGCCGACGCCCCAGCCGTTGCCGCCGCGGGTGATCGCGTTGGTCATCGAGAACGTCACCGCGTCCTCGCCGCCCATCTCGATGTCGCCGAGCACGCCCGCGCGGACGTAGGGCAGGAGGAGGTAGCCGGACGCCTCATCCTCGCCCTCAGCGACGACGGCCGAGGACAGGCCCATCCAGATCTCCAGCGCGAACGCCTTGTCGATCTCACCCTCGGGGACGGTGAAGCCCGCGACGTCGCCCGCGGCGTCCTCGTAGGGCTCCGCGTTGGTCATGCCGGTGAGCAGGTCAGGGTTCACGCCACAGAACTCGGTCTCCAGCGTGAAGTTCTTGAAGCTCGGCGAGCCGGTCTCGTTGACGCACAGGCCGCCGGTGAACTTGCGCTGGGTGATCTCAGCGCCGTCCTCGACCTCCGAGGACAGGGTGACGGTCACGAAACCGTCGCCGACGATCTGCATCGAGTTCTCGTCGACGCGACCCGCACGATTCAGCGTGGTGAGTCGGTAGCGCTTCCCGAGGACGGGGGTGAACTGGTGCGTTGCCATGATGGGTATCTCCTCAGAGGGTGACGGTCGCGGAAGCGATCGGGCAGGTGTCGTAGCCGATGAGGTAGTCGCGCTGAGCGACGGCCGTCAGCTGGTTGTTGGAGCGGTCGAACAGCTGCTCAGGGGCACCGAGCATCTGTGCCTCCCCGCGGTAGGCGAGGACGGCGGGGGAGACGTAGACGGTCGTCCCGTCCGCGCTCCCATACCCGGCACCAGCGGCGACGGGGGTCCCGAGGAAGGTCTGGAGCTGTCCGCCCCGGACCTCCAGAAGGCTCTCGAAGAACGGCGCGAGCTGTCGGGGCAGATGAAGCACGCCCTTCGAGCCGTAAGACTGCGCCGCGTGACGCTCCAGGGCGCCCAGGACGCCCTTCGGAGAGGCATCGAGGCCCGTCACCGCCTCCGCGCCCTCATCGGCCGCGAGAAGGCCCCACAGGTGAGCCTCGACGGCGGCCTCCTCGTGACGCTGGAGGTCCTCGACGGCACGCTCCTCGATCTCCGCGAGGGTGATCCCGACCGGGGTGCAGGTGTAGGTCCCCTCGACGCTGATCGCGTCCGCCTCGCCCCACACGAGGGGGCGATCGGGGCGGTCGACCTCGGCGGGGTCATCGGTGCACCCGACCTCGTAGACGGCCGCGGGGCCGCACGTGGTGCCCGGCCAGGTGACACCGGTCAGCCAGCGGCCGGTGTCACGGAACGTCAGGGCGGAGAACAGACCAAATGCCACCGGTGCCCGATCAGGCGCGGTGACGATCGCACGAGTGTCTGCCATGTCGGCTCCCTTCTAGGTGAAGGGGGAGGGGCTCAGCGGCCCCTCCCCGGTGTCGGTCAGGCCCCGCCCGCCGCGGCCTCAAGGGCCGCCACGCGCGTGTCCAGTGCGGTCAGGTCCCCGTCATCGGCCTTCCCGTCGAGGGCGGCCTGGAGGCCGGTCACCTTCGAGATGTCGAGGTCGGGGATACGGGCGGCCGCCAGGGTGCCCGACGTGATGTCGGAGGCGGCGTGCGTGTGCCCGCTCTCCGCCTTCCCGTCGAGGAGTCCCTGCAGCGAAGCGATAGCCGCCTCGGCCGCGTCGACGACGGACCGCGCCTCGGCGATCGCCGCGACGATCGCGTTGTGGTCCTCGACGTGCGTCTCCTCGCCGACGACGGCAGTGTCGGGGAGGGTGGTGTTCCAGTCAGCCATGGTGAGTCCTCACTCTCGATTCGGCCGGTCAGGGTAGGGGCAGCCCCTACCGGGCCAGCTCAGTAGCTAGCCCGGTAGAGGTCCGTCATTCCCCCGCCGGATCCTCCGGGGTGCCGGGGGTGAGGTCGACGGTGTTCCCGCCGAGCTCGGCCTGGATGCCGGTGACGCCGGAGTCGTCGAGCGGCACGGTGATCACGCGGGAGTCGTGGCCCATCGGCACGACCGCGTAGCCCTCCTCGGTGAACAGAGCGGTGAAGTCGTTCTGCGCGAGGAGCGTCGAGTCGATGAGGGTGTCCATCGTGATGATGTCCGAGGAGCCCCGGACCCACGACCCGGCGGGGTACATGAGGAAGGACACCTCGCTCGGCCAGCCGGTGAAGGCCGCCGCGTCGAGGACGTTGATGTCCTGCCAGTTGTACACGAACTGCGGAGCGATGCCGCGTGCCGAGAACCAGCCGTTGATCTGCGCGTCGGTGACGCTGAGCAGCTCGACGCCGTTCCGCTTCGAGAGGTCGGAGCGGATCGCACCGCGGACCCAGAACGGGAACACGGCCTCCAGCGTGGTGCCACGGCCGAGGCGGTGGAGGTAGCGGACGTGCTCACCCTGGAGCTCGATCGCGCGGAGCAGAGGAGCGGTGGTGCCACCCTCGGTCGGCATCGCGACGGCGGTCGAGCCCGCGGCGACGGCGCGCAGGATCCGCGCGGCCATGCGGTGATCGTGCGCGATCAGGGCGCCGCGCACGGTGCGGGCGATGACCTCGGGGTAGCCCTTCTGCTGGAGCAGGCCCGCGGTGATGCAGAGGCCGTCGACCTCCAGGCGGAACTCCTCGAACTCGGGGCACTCGATGCGGTAGCACGGCTTGGAACCGGCGGTGTCGTTGCCGTTCCCGTCCGCGTCGACACCGTAGTTGCCCGCGATGTCCTGCTCCTCGGTGTAGTGGAAGCCGACGACATCGTTGAAGATGGTCGCGAAGTCCGGGCCGAGGGTGCGGGAGATGCCGCCGCGCGCCATGCCGACCTCGGGGAGGGAGAAGATCCCGTCGCGGGACTCCAGCTCCAGGAGGTCGTACAGGGTCTCGGACGGGGCGCACCAGCCACCGGCCGCCACGAGGCTGTTGCCCTGGAGGCGGGACTCGGACGTGGCACGGCGGAGGACGTCCTCGACGTGCATCGCGTCGTTGTTGCCGATCACGAGGTCGTCGGGGATCGGCTTGCGGATGGACATGACGCCCATCTGCTGGCGCACGGTCCGGCCGCCACGGTGGGCGGCGCGGATCGCGGTCTCGTTCACCGTCGCGAGGCGGCGGTTCACGATCTTGCCCGCGTCCGTGAAGTCGATGCCCTCACCGGAGGCGTAGCCGGAGCCCTCACCGGCGGCGAAGGCGATGTCCTGCATCCGGGTCGGGGTGCCGGTGTTCTCCTGTCGAGCCTTCGGGAGGTGGCGCTTCGCGCGGCTCATGGGGACGGAGATCGGGCCACGCTTGCGCGGCGCCGCGGCGGTGAGGGTCTCGGCGGCGGACTCGTCGTCCTTCACCTCGTCCTCGTCCTTCTCCTTCTCGGCGTCCTCGCCGTCGGCGGAGTCCTCAGCGGACTCGTCGCCGTCCTCGGACTCCTCGCCGTCCTCGTCCTCCTCGGACTCGTCGGCGGGGGCGACCTTGGCGGCGAGCTCGGCGGCGCGCTCACGACGCTCGTTGGCGGCGGTCTCGCGAGTCGCGAGCTCCTCCTTGACGCCCTCGATGCCCTCGGTGAGGGCCGCGAGTGCGGTGAGGTCCTCGTCGGTCAGGTCAGAGCCGTCGCCGTACATAGCGCGGAAGGCGTCGACGGACTGAGTATGGAGCTCGGCCACCTCGGCGTCGCTCAGGGTCCCGAGATCCTCGGGGATGGTGAAGGTCTCGTCCTCGTCGCCCTTGTCGGCGCGCTTGTCCGCGTACTGATCGGCGCGGGCCGCGAGGGCGGAGGGGGTGCGGTGAGCACGAAGGGCTCGCATGGCTACTCCTCGGAGTGTGGGGTGAACCGGTATCGGTCCCGCTGATCGTAGCGTGACCGCCCGAGGTCCACCTACCATGCCGGGCGCGATCATCGTAGCACCGCCTACGCGAGGGGAGTCTCCTCGACCCTCTAGCGCCCCTATGGCTATGTCTCCGGCCTATGCCCCAGCGGGACCCTCTCTATGGGTATGCCCGCGGCCGCCTTCGGCTGCGGAGCATACCATAGAGGTTCCCTGGGACGCATAGGTGCAGGTCAGAGAGGTTTCATAGCACTGCTCTATGTAGAGCCCCTGGTCAGACATAGATCCATAGGAACGGCGAGAGGACCGCCCCAGAGGCGTCATGCACCTCGGGGACGGCCCTCGCGTGTCGCGCTCAGCGCACCTCGATGATGGTCCCGCCACCCGCGCGTCGCTTCGCGGCCTCAGCCTCCAGGCGCGAGCCGAACGACTTCTGCCCCAGCCTGGTCTTGAGGACGTACTTGCTCGGCTCGGACGACTCCTTCGCCTTCACCGACGACGGGCCGAACGGGCGAGGGGTCTTCTTGCATCCACATGCCATGGTGATCTCCTTCGTAGTGGACAGTCTGTGGACGATCAGGGGAGGAGGTCCGCCGCGAAGCCGCGCACCCGCTCCTCGTTCAGCCGCCGCGCGAGCGCGTCAGTCGCCGCCCTCTTCTCGCGACGAGCGAGCTGCTTGAGGTAGCGCAGATCCTCCGTCGAGAGCGCCCCCTCCGTCCCCGGCCGCCGGACCTTCCGGGGCGGGATCATCCCGGACGCGACAAGCGCCTGCGTGTGCCCCGAGGCGCGGCGGCCCGACGGGCGCGGGACCGGGAACCCCGGCACGTTCACCGCGAGGGCCGCGACGAGCTCCAGGCTCCCGTTCACGCGCCGCCAGTCGCCCGACAGCGGGGCGCTGCGCATCGACCGAACCTGCTCCTCGGTGAGCGTCGAGCGCATCGCTCCCGCCACCCAGATCCCGAACTGGTCCTCCCCGGCCCGCACGTCCGCCGCGACGGTCCCGGTGTCGTCATAGTGAGCGAGGGCCGCGAGAGCCCGCTTCTCCTGCGAGGCGTGCCCGGTGTTCATCGTGAGGTGACCGACCGCGACCTCCTCCCCGTCCGACGTCAGCACGGCGCCCGTGTGGAAGTAGGCGTAGCCCGTCGCCGACTGCGGAGGGCTCACACAATCGTCCGGGTGGCTGATGTGGCAGGAGTCCCAGACCGCGAGGTGCCCGTACACGCGCCCGTCCTCGGTGACGCGGAGCGGAGTCGCCTCCGCGAGGCCCGGATCCTCGAACCACGCCGACGGCGGAGCGACGGGACCGCCCGCCTCGACGAGGGAGAGCGTCGACGTCTTCGCCGCCGAAGCGCGCGCCCGGATCTTCTTCGCCTCCCACTCCGCGACGGCCGCGGCCGCCTTCGCCGCAGTCTTCGCGCTCACGCGCGGCCCGCCCGGCTTCGCCGTGACGGTCCCGCCGCGCGCCCACCGCTTCACGGTGTTCACGGCCGACGCGATCGCACGGGACTCGGTCATCCCCTTCGCGATCAGGTGGTCCGCGATCCGGCGGATGTACTTCGGGAGGCCGCCCACGTCGTCGACCCAGTTGTAGGTCTCCTCGACGTCGTCCTCGCCGATCTCGTCGTCGGCGTCGAGAGCCTTGATCGCGTCGTCGTCCGAGAGCGCCTCGTCCTCCTCGACGACCTCGATCTTCGCCTCAGCGAAGGCGGGGATGCTCACGATGGTCGCGGCACGGATGCGGGCGCTCTTGGTCACGTGCACCTCGTCGTCCGAGGACATCTGGAGCATCACGACCTTCCCGTCGACGACGGCGCGAGCCTCCTGCTCACCGTCCTCGCCGTCCCCGGCACCGTCGAGCTGAGCCTCATGCGCCGCGAGAACATCCTCAGCGACGCGCACCTCGAAGCTCACGTCATCGAGGTCCATGCTCACGCCGTTCGTGATCCCCTCACCGACGACTCGCGCCGCCTCACGGCCCGCCTCGCTGGACGTGTCGAAGGTGCCGGTCCCGATGATCCGGCCGTCCTCCTCACGCTCGATGAACTGGATCGTGCCGACGACCTCGGCGCCGTCGTGCGCGCCGACGTCCTTCGCGACGTAGCGCAGCGGGATCGGGAGATCCTCCCAGCGGAGGGCACCCTCCTCGATCATCCGGCCGTCGCCGGTCATCGTCTGCTCCATGCCGATGACGCCGTTCCAGAGCACGAGGTCGGCGCCGTCATCCTCCGGCTCCGCCTCAGCCTCCTCGACGGCGTCCTCCGCGGCCTCGTCGACGATCTCCTGCTCATCCTCCGCGTCCTCCGCGAGGGTGTCGGTGATCGCCGCGAGGGCGTAGGTGTCGATGTCAGCGGCGAGCTTCCGCCCGCGCTTCCGGTCTCGGGGGTTCGTCATCTCCAGGTCCTTCCGTAGGGCGGATCGGCGGGCGCCGACCAGCGTGCACCGGCAGTTCATGACCTCGCCGGGCGGCGCGGTCGGGTCGCCGGGGTAGAGCATCCGCGCCGCCCCGACGATGAAGCGGTCCTCCAGCCGCACGGTCTGCCCGTGCGCGATCGTGTGCGTCGGGCGGACCCGCGCGTCGTGCCGGGAGACCCAGCGCTTCATCTCGAAGCCCAGGGTATCGAGCGTCCCCGCGACCTTGAGATTCCAGTTCTCCGTCGCGAGGGTCCGCGCTATCCGCGAGACGGCGACGCGGTACTTGCTCCGGCTGTCCCACCGGCCCGAGGACTCCTTCGGGATGAGCGTCGCGGAGAGGGCGCGCTTCGTCTTGTGCGCCGTCCACCCCTCCTCGCGCGCCGTCCTGAGCTGCTCCGTCACCTCGTCGAAGGCCCACGAGGGGAGGTCCGCGCCGTCCATCACGAGGCGCACCTGCCGGTCGTCCAGGTCCGTGTCCGCGGCGAGCTCGCGCACGGCTCCGTACCAGCGGTTCATCACCTGCGTGAAGGAGAACGGGTCCGCGACGAAGCGTCCGCCCTTCCCCCGCTCCGGGAGCTCGGCGGCGGGCTGAGCCCCGGCGGCGACGAGGGTAGCGGAGCCGAGGGCGGCGGCCGCGTCCACGATGACGCCGCGGAGGAAGTCCTCGACCCTCGCCGAGAAGGCCGCGTCGAGCGCGTCCTCGTAGCTCTGCCTCGCGTCGTCGACGGCGTCCTCGCTCGTGAGGTCGATGCCGTCGATGATCTCCTGCGCGTCGACGTTCACAGCGCCGCCTCCATCTCCTCAGCGCCCATCCCGAGGCGCGTCTCGAACCTGTAGCCGAGCTCCTCGACGTGGTGCGGTGTCCCCGTGATCACGAGGTCGTGCACGTACTCGTCGAGCACCTCGACGACGGCGGCCGCGTCCGCGCCGCACTCCTCACCGTGACGGGAGATGAGGATCGGGACGATGTCCCAGGCGCCGCGGAGCGCCTTCGTCGCCTCCTCATCATCGACCTGCCAGACGGTGTGCGCGAGGTGGAACGGCGAGTCGCCGATGATCTGGTAGCGGGACCGCTTCGTGCGGACGAGCCGCTTCCCCATCGTCTCCAGCACCTTGAGGACGAGGGTGTCCCCGACGGCGAGGAGCAGAGCATCACAGTCCACGGCTCAGCCCTCCCCGGGACCCGGGAGCTCTGCCGGATCCGCCGAAGTCTCAGGAATGCCGCCCGCGGGCCGCTCCTCGCCGTCTCCCGCGCTTTCGGACCCCTCGGCGTCCTCCGGGGCCGGGAGCGCCGCAACGCCCGCAGAATCGCCCGTGAGGACTTCCCGGATCTGCTCGACGAGGGTCGGGATGCCGGGATTCTGCGCGAGGGAGGGTGCAGCGCGGACCATGTCGAGGACGACGGCGAGGGCCGGATCATCCTCCGCCCGCTCCGTCTCCTTCGGCGCGTCCGTGTCATCGAAGCCGTGCGCGCGCCGGAGGACCGTGTCGTCGATGACGCCCCGCTCGTGGAGGGCGAGGGAGTCTGCGCCGAGGTTCGGCCGCGAGATGAGGTGGTCGACGTCGTACCAGATGACGTAGTCCTGCGCCGCGTCCTCGTCGACGCCCTGGTCGATGAGCGCGGGCCAGAGGAACTGCGTCGTCAGCGCGTCGCAGATCAGCGAGAGGACCGGCGCGATGTGCGTCTCGACGGTCTCCGACTGGACGAGCCAGCCGCCCCAATGGTTCATGTCCCCCGTCCCGAGGAGAAGCTCCGGCGGCGCATCCTGCCCGAGCGCGAGGCGGCGGATCGCCTCATCGCGGAGCTCCTGCGCTGCCGTGTCGAGGGGCTGGGAGAAGGTGAGGTGCTTGATCTTGTCGACCGCGTCGTCCGGCGCCGTCACGACGAGGGGGACGACGGCGGACGCGGAGGCACGGTCCGAGATCGGGGTGAGCATCGACTCGATGAGCGACTCGGTGAACTGGTCCTCGCTCTCGTCGACCCCGGCCTGCTCGGCGAGGGACCGCTGGATCGACTGAGGGACGACGAGGACCCCGGCCCCGGCGAGGCGCGAGTCGACCTGCGCGCTCACGTGCATGGTGAGGCCGACGAGCTCCTTGAGCACGGGGAGGGACGAGCGGGTCGGGGAGTCCGCCTCCCACCACTTCCGGGGGTGCGGCCGCCACACGCGGATGAGGTAGAGGTCGTCGGGGCTGTACTCCGCCTTCTCGCCCTCGTCGAGGGTGAGCTCGACCTTGCCGGTCGTCGAGTTCACGCTGACCTCGGAGACGGAGAGCATCCGCCACTCCAGATCCTCCACATCGACGTCGTCGAGGGCGGAGTGCTCCTCCTCAGCGTCCGCGACTCCTGCCGCCTCGCCGATCCTCTGCGTGAGCATGAGGCCGCCGGACGGGGCGGTGAGGTCGTCACCTGAGAGCTCGTCATCGGACGCGGGCGGGATCCCGACGATCCAGCCCTCGCCGGGGATGAAGAGGTTCACGGCGAGCCTGTTGAGGATCTGCGAGCGGCCCGCGTCGCTGGAGCCGAAGGAGTCGAGGAGCGCCTCGGCGAGGCGGGACGCGGGGGTGGCCGTCTCCTCGTTGACCCTCTCCGGCGCGTCGGCGCCCGGGGTGACGCGGCCGACGTAGAGGTGCGCCTTCGCGAGCTGTCCCGCGAGGTTCGTCGCGAGGAATCGCTGCTCACCGACGAGGTCGAACATGTCCCAGGCGTCCTCCTGCCACGAGGAGGTCCCGGAGCCGCCGGTCCGCTTCTTCTTCGTCTTGACGTCGGTCTCGCTGAGCCGCTTCGCGGAGGCGACGAGGGTGCTGAGCGGGGTCTGCTTCTTGTTCATCGGTCGGTGTCCTCATCGTCGTGGTCGAAGTCGCCGAGGCGGGCGCCGAGGTGCGCCGCGGCGTAGTTGAGTGCGAGGGCTCCCGCGCCGAGCCTCCAGGCCGCGGCGGCGGGGCCGGGGCGGCGGGTCGCGGCGGCGCCCGTGACGAGCACGGCGGCGCCGAGCCAGAAGCCGATGCAGAAGGGGCAGTCGAGGCCGCTCCGGTACTTCCACCACCACGGCTCCTGAGGCGCCTGCCCGACGTTCGCGGCCGCCCACAGCTCCCGCTCGGCGTAGCGATCCATCGCCCGGTCGACGGGCTCGTGGATCCACCACCGGCCGATGTCGTCGGTGATCACGAGGCGGGACAGGCGGGCCGCGGCGAGCGTGGCGAGCGGGATGTCGAGTAGGCGCATGTGCTCATGGTAGCGGCCGGGCATGGCGAAGCCCCGGCCACCTGTGTAGGTGACCGGGGCCCTGGGGTGCGCGCCTATCGCACCGCCGAGGCTAGCACGGGATCCGCGAGAGCCTCGGCGGGCGGGTCAGTACACCCCCGAAGTCACACCTCGGTCACGGGGTCTCCTCGTAGGGGTTGCGGGGCGCGTCGCCTGCGAATGGATCGTTGAACCAGCGATGCATCGACCGCTCGCAGTCGTCCCATGCTTCGGCTTTCGCGGCCTGCACCTCGGCGGCGATGATCGGGAAGACAGCGGCGGCGAGGTCACGGTACTCGTAGACGGTGTCGGGGTAGACGGCGGTGGGCCATTCGTTCCTGTGCCGCCCCTCGGGGTGCTGGTCGTAGTACAGCTCCTCCGCGATGCGTTCCTGTAGCGCGGTGGTGTCGGTGGTCATCGGCCGACCTTCTCGACGAGAGCGTAGCGACGCTCGGCGAAGGCGCGGTTGGTGAGGCAGAGGTTGGTGTCCGCGGTGGTCGCGGCGCGTCGCGTGGGCGAGAGCCCTCGGGGGGACGGTGCCTGGATCGACAGAACGGTGTGCCCGGCGGTTGCGGCGCGGCGGCGCTCCCAGCGGGCGCGGATGCGGCGGCGGACGGCCTCGGCGGCCATGTTGACCTCGGGGGCGGTGACGTAGGTGGCGGGGCGGATCGGCACGGTGTGCTCCTTCGGGGTGAGGTGAGGGCGGGCGCCGGGGTGACGCCCGCCCGGGGGTGGATCAGTACGGGAGGAGGTTCTGGTGGCCCTCGCCGACGGTCGCGAGGAGTCCCTGCGCGGCGAGGTACTCGCAGGAGTCGAGCGCGTCGCCGAGGGTGATCTGCTCGTCCCAGCCCTCCAGCTCGACCATGGCGCCGAGGTCGGCGTAGTGCCCGAAGAGGGTGATGGTGTGGAAGCCCTCGGTGCCCGGCTCGCGGGTGTCGACGAGCCAGACCTCCAGGGAGCGGGTGGTGTAGACCGTCCCGCTGACCTCGTGCGCGTACTCGACGGCCGGGCCGCTGAGCGGGAGGGTGAGGGTGAGGGCGACGCCGGGGATGGGGCCGGGCATCGCGGAGATGCTCTCGACGGTGAGGCGGACCTCGGTGGCGGCGGGGGTGGCGGTCATGGGAACTCCTCGGGAGTCTCGGGCTGGCGGGGTGCCTGCCCTGGTCCCCATACTGTAGCACAGTATGAGCACAGTAGGTCAAGTCGACCCGAGAGTGCCGCCCATCACCGCCCGCCCGGCCCCGGCCGACGCCGAACCTGCGCGAGCGCCGTCCGCCCCACATTCCTCTGCACCGCGGCCCCAGACCGGCCCGGCACCGTGATCGCCGCCCGACCCGTCTCCCGAAGCGCCGAGAGACCCTGCGTCAACGCATCGACCTGATCATCGTGCGCGTCATGCGGGAAGTTCCGAAGCTCGCTGAGCAGGTCGCTCACCCACTCGTTCCCCGGATCCGCCGGGAGCGGGAGGAAGACATTCCCCGACTCGATCTCCGGCGTCACCGCCCGAGCCCGCGCCTCCTTCCCCACAACCGCCTTCACCGGCTTGAGCCCGCTGATCTCCTCACGAAGCGTGTCGATGATCGCCGCACCATTCGCCGCCTCCTCGATGAACCGCTCATGCACGAGGTGCCCGTACGGCGACAGGTACGGCTCATCCCCGAGGCCCCACGCGCGCATCTTGTCGAGGGTCTGCGTGAACGACCAGCGGCCCCGATGCTGAGCGATGAGGAAGCGGTTCCCGCCCTGCCGACACCACCTCTGCCCGACGACGAAGTCCCCCTCCTCGGAGCCCTTGAACGCCGTGTCCCACGAGTCGATCCACCGGCCCGGCCGCGACGGGTCGAAGAGCACGACCTTCCCGTCATCCGTCACCCGCGCCGGATCCGTCGTCCAGTAGCGCCACCAGCCGACGTCGAAGATCGCACCCTTCGCCGGAGACGGCCGCTGCTGATACAGCGCCGCCCAGGCGTACGAGCCGACCGTCTTCTTCTGGTCATCCCAGCGGACGAGCGCCTCCTCCGGAGTCTCATCGAGGAGCGGCGAGATCAGCGGCTCCCCCGGCTCGCGGCCGAGCACGTCGTCCTTCTCCGCGATCGCCGGGAAGGAGATCACCTCCCACTCCGACGGGTCCCCCGGATGCTCCGGCGACCGGACGCGGCCGAGGAGGTCATCCTCATGCCAGCGCGTCCCGATCATCACGACGAGGTTCGGCGGCTCCAGGCGCGTGATCGCGTTCACCGTCCACCAGTTCCAGAGGTTCTCCCTCTGCTTCGCCGAGTGCGCCGCCGCGAAGTCCTTCACAGCGTCGTCGATCAGCATCACCTTGAAGCCGAGGCCCGTGATCGACTGCCCGACGGACCGGGACGTGACCGAGCCCTTGTCCTCCGTCTGCCAGTGCGACGCCGCGCCCGCATCCCGCGCGAGGCGGATCCCGTACGCCGCACTGTTCTCCTCGATGAGCCGCCGCACCTCGCGGCCCCACCCGATGCTCAGGGAGTCGCTGTGCGAGATGAGCCCGACCTTCCAGTCGGTGTGCCGCCGGAGGAGCCAGAGCGGGAAGTACGTCGACGTGAGCTGAGACTTCCCCGACCGGGGCGGCATCGAGATGAGGAGGTAGCGGTTCTGCCCCGCCTCGACATCCTCGACCGCCTGCCGCAGCCGATCGCTGAGGTACACGAGGTGATCCCGGAACCGGTACGCCGGATCGACCTCCCGCGCCTGCTCGATCGGGCCAGCGGGGAGAGCGGCAGACGCTCCGCTGACGGAGACGACGCGGAGGAGCGACTCGACGGCCAGGTCCGGCATCCCCTCCAGGGCGGCCGCGACCTCCTCGTCCGAGAAGCCCTCCAGCTCGGCCAGCAGATCCTCGTCGCTCACACTCTCCCCGCCGACGGTCACAGCGCCCCCGCTCCGGCCCGCTCCGCCGCCGCCTCGGAGGCGTACAGCCGCGGGGAAGCGCTCTCACCGCGCGAGGGACCGCCCCGGCCGCCGAGGAGCGTCCCGAGGACGACGCCCGCACCGGACAGGCCGATCGCCGCGAGGGACCCCGCCACGATCGCCGGGACCGTCCCCGTGAGGTTCCCGTACGCGCTCAGCGGCAGAGCGACGGCGAGGGACGCGATGATCCCCCAGAACGCGCCCCGCTCCGAGAGCTCCCGCCGCCACGAGAGCATGAGGACCGTCGGGACCAGTGTGCACGCCCGGAGGGTGCCGTAGAAGATGAAGAGCTGGACGACGGCGATGCCCGGGATGTTCGCGATCGCGAGGGCGCCGACGGTCAGCGCGATCATCGCGAGGCGAGCCCGTCGCACCACGCGGAGCTCATCGTCACCCATGCGCGAGAAGTCGTGCCCCGCGAAGGTGCTCAGCGCCGAGAGCTGAGACGACATCGTCGACACCAGGCCCGAGAACACGTACAGCAGGAAGAGGATGACGGTCCACTCGGGGAGCCACGCGAGGATCGCCGCGAGGTTCGTCAGCGACGGGTCCTCTGGGACCAGGCCGCCCCCGGCCGCGGCGAAGCCGAGCGTCGCCATGACGATCGGGACGACGGCGAAGATCCCCGCGCCGAGGATGAACGACCGGCGGACGTCCCGCTCCTCGACGGCCCACGCCCGCTGCCAGAACGACTGATCGCCGAACGGCCCCGAGAGGAGCCCGATCGTCGTGCTCAGCCCGAAGCCCCAGAACACCGCCGCGCCCGGCCCGGACGTGAGGGAGGTGTACATCCCGTCCGCCCCGGCGAGGCCCGCCCCGATCGTGCCCGGCCCGGCGACGACGGCGACGGCCGCCGCGAGGCCGAGGCCGACCAGCCCGATCACGAGCATCTGCAACCAGTCGGTCACCACGGACCCGCGGAGCCCCGCGTAGGCGGTGTAGCTCAGCGCGACGATCGAGAGCGCGAGGGTCACGGCGCCGAAGGGGATCCCCGTCAGCGCGGTCACGACGACCGCCCCCGCGAGGAGCTGAACCGCGAACGACGCGACGGCCAGCCCGATCAGCGCGATGAGGTAGAGCACCTGCACGCGCGAGGAGTAGCGGGCCGACGCGGCAGAGGAGAGCGTGAACCCCTCGGGGAACATCGCCCTCGCCCGCCGCGCGAAGAACGCGAAGACCACCAGGCACGCGACGTTCGGCACCGTGAACCAGAAGACACCGACCCAGCCGTGCTCGTACCCCTGCTGAGCGGCGACGAAGAGCGCGGGCGCCCAGATCCACGTCGCCGCGATCGAGAACGCCGCCTGCACCCAACCGAGGCGCCGCCCCGCCATGAGGAAGCCCTCCTTGCTCTCCCGCTCACCGGCCCGCGCCGGGCGCCGCGACGCGAGCCACGTTGCGCCGAAGAAGAACAGCCCGAAGGCCGCGATGAGCGCCCACCCGGCGCCCGGGGTCAAGATGTCCATGTCGTGTCCTGTCTAGGGGAGTCGCGGAACGCGCTGTGCGCCCGCCTGCGCTGATCGTAGAGCCCGGCCCGGGGCGAGCCCCGCTACTTCACCTTCACGTGGTACTCGGCCCGGTTGTAGCCGTCCGACGAGGAGATCATCCGGGCGAGGAAGTCCTCCCGCGAGAAGTCCGCGAGGCGGAACACCTCCTCCGGCTTCATGCCCGTCTCCTTCCCGATCTCCGCGACCGTCTTCCCCTCCGCGAGGAGCTCAGCGACGATCGCCTTCATCGGCTCCAGGAGGTGCGTGCCGCGGGCACGGTTGTGCGTGATCGTGCCGTAGACGTCCCCCGCCTTGTCGCTGTGCCGGACGCGGACGACGGGGACGAGCCCACTAAGGCGCGAGAGGAGCGGCTCCCGGCCCGAGACGGTCCAACGGTGGAAGCCGTCGATGATCGTCCCGTCCGGCCGGGCGACGATCGGGAGGGTCCAGCCGTTGCTCAGAATCGACTGCGTGAGGAGTCGGAGGTTCTCCTCGTTCACCCGGTTCGGGTTGTAGTCATTCGCTCGCAGCGAGTCACGCGGGACGAACTCCAGGCCCCGAAGCGGGGTGAGGAGGTCCGCCTCGTCGGCCGGGGCGGTGTCAGGCGTCGACGGTGAGGCCGACGGCTTGCTCACGCTGGTGCTGGTCATAGTTCTTCCTGCCTTCCGTGGCGATGCTTGAGAGGAGAGAGCGGTAGGACCGTTGCTTCGGGTCACCGCCGATGAGGATCTCGTGCGCGAGCTTCCAGTGCTTCGGGAGCATGTCGAGGCTGTTCCGCGCCGCCGTGCGGCGGATGAGCCGGTACTCCTTCCCCTTCGTCGGGTTCTCCCGCACCCAGTCCGGGTCCGTGAGGATCGCGAGGGTCTCCGCCTTCCAGTCGCGGGACTCCCCGCCCTGCTCAGAGCTTCGCGCCTCACCGCGGCCGCCGGACTGCCCGAACATCTCCGTGTCCCAGTAGAGCGCCGCGAGGTAGGCGTTCGGCTCCCGCGCGACGATCCGGTCCATGAGGTCCGGCTCGTACTCGTCCATCTTCACGAGGGACCGGGCCGTGTCGATCGAGAAGAACTGGCTGATCCTCATCTGCCGCTTCGTGCTCCCCGTCTGGTACAGGTGCAGGTACGTCTCGGGGAAGTCCAGCTCCTCGTCGCGGATGTACCTCCACACGTCCGTGTCCCGCCAGTCGAAGATCGGCTGGAAGAGCGTGTCCTCCGGCGTCTCCCACCGCTGGTCGAAGGCGTTCATCCTCTGGATCGACTCGAAGGACCGGACCCCGGCCATGCGGATCCCGTCCCGCATGATGCGGGGGAGGAACGTCTGGTAGTTCTCCTGCCGCCGCCTCAGCTTCGGATGGTCCGTGATCGCGAAGGACGGCATCGGGCGGCACCACACGTCCCGCTTCGTCGAGTCCCAGCAGATGAAGGACTCGTCGTTCGTGAGCTGGTTGAAGCAGTTGAAGTGCTTCACCTCGATGCAGTACCAGCGGAACTCCGCCCCGGCCGCGAGGAAGCGCCGCCGCCAGTCGCGGACGATCCGGTCGATCTCCCCGAAGATCGCCTCCTCGTCGACGAAGACCACGACGAGTCGCGACGGGTCGATGCGCCCCTCACGGATCAGCTTGTAGACGAGGTCCGCGAGGACGATCGAGTCCTTCCCGCCCGACATGCTGAGGTAGACCCGCACGCCGTTGCTGAACGCGCGGATGATCCTCCGCCGCGCCCCCTCGACCACGTCGTAGGTGAGGGGCTTCCGCTTCGTCACCATCCGCGGCCACACGCCGGGCAGACGTGCCCCTCCCGCTTGCGCGTCTCGACGGCGTCCGCGAGGGCGTCCCCGGCCGGAGTGCCCGTCGAGAAGTCCAGCTCGATCGAGGGGGCCTCGTCGCTCGCAGGGGCGCCGCTGCCAGTGAAGGACGGCTCGGGCGGGGTGCCGACGGTCGCCTGCTCGTTGTACTCGTCGACGTCGTCCTCACGGCCGAGCATCCGGTCACGGACGGCCGGGTCGATGGTGCCGTACTCCTCCGCCTCAGCCGTGATGTCCTCAGCGTCCGCGATGAGGGTGCGGAGCATGTCCGGGTCATAGCCGGGAACCTCGAAGTCGCCCAGCTCTGCGAGCATCGCCTCGACCACGTCGAAGTCATCATTCGACAGGTCCCCGGTCCGGTTGTCCGCGAGGACCAGCTTCGTCTTCTGCGCCTCCGTGAGCCCGGTCATCCGGTAGACGCTGACCTTCGACACCCCGGCCCGCTTGAGGGCGACGTGGAGGCCGTTCCCCGCGAGGATCACCCCATCCTCGTCGACGACGAGGGGCCGGTACTGCCCGAACTGCTCGATGGACTTCACCAGCTCGTTGAGCTGCTTCTCAGGGTGCCGTCGCGGATTCCGGTCGAGGGGACGGACGGTGTCGATCGCGACGAGTTCAGTCTTCACGTGGTGCCTCCAGGGCGCTGTTGGTAGTGGGGTCATCCTGCGCGGCGGTCCCGCGCCGGTAGCTGATCTGCTCAGCGGTCCGCTCGACGCTCAGCGTCCCGTCCCGCTTCTGCTTCCTGATCTCGCGAAGGCGCGTGAGGAGCACCTCGCGGGACGTGTCGACTCCGATCTCCTTCGTCACGCGCGGAACGCCCGCACGGTCGAGGATGCTGTTCGCCGCCCTCTGCCGGTCCGCTGAGGTGTCCGCCTGGACCATCTCTCGGGCGAGGGTCGCGATCGCCGGGTCGATGAGCTCGACGAGTCGGAGGGCGGCCTTCCGCTTCGCCTGTGGGGAGCTCCCGCCGTGCGTCCTGCACACGCGCTGGCCGCTCATCGCGAGGGCTCGGCAGGGCTCTCCGTTGCTTCGGCGCGCTGAGCACATCCTCTGCCCGTTCGGGCGGAGCCTCATTCCATGGTCGTCGACACTCTCGGGTCCCTGATCGCCGGTAGTACCGTGCTCTTCGTCGCTGGTCAGGGGCTCATGCGCTGGGCTCGACATCGGCCTCCTCCTTCGTCAGCTTGAGATAGGTCTCTAGCTCCGCCTGCTCGCGGAGGGCTTGGAAGACCTCGGGCTCGTAGAGCCGGAGCATCGAGTGCGTCGCACGGATGACGCCCTGCGCCCACCGGTTGCAGAGCTTGCACTGCGTTCGCTGCGACCCGATCCGGCCAGGCTCCCCGCGCTCAGCACACGCCGGGCACGGGTACTCCCGCGACCTCGCCGCCTGCTTCGCTCTCGCCATGAGCCGGATCCTAGCAGGGGTAGTACCGGGCGAGCGCCGGACCCGACTCGCCTCGACGGCCGGGCACGACGAAGCGGGCCGCCCCGTAGGACAGCCCGCTCGCCGGATCCGAGTCGCCTCAGCGCCCGGCCCGCGCCCGCGTGAGCGCGAGACCCGCCGCCCGGTGCGCCTTCGTGATCGTCGTGTCCTCCGCGGCGCCCTCGGCGACGAGGACGCGGCCGCGGGTCACGTACGCGCGGCGGGTCACGCGGTAGCGGCGGTAGCCGAGCTTCTCGGTCGTGGTCTCGATGTGCTCGTTCTGCATGTCCGGCTCCTCGGGTGCCTGCTCCCCGGCCTCTCCGGGGATGTGCTCATACTGTAGCACAGTCTAGGGGCGGCGGAGCACGTGCTCGATCCTCCTCACCAGCACCGGCATGATGTGCCTCACCTCCAGCTGAGCCCGGCGATGCACGTTCGGCATCGGCCCCTCGTCCTTCCATGCCTGGAGGATCCGCGAGAGCTCCCGGTCACGCCGCTCGAGGTACTCCCGCCGCTCCGGCGTGATCCCCGCGTCCCGCCGCCGCTCAGACTCCTCGAGCTCGCGCGCGAGGGCCGCGGACCGCTTCCTCTCCTGCCCGAGCGCGGACCGGAGCCTAGCGTTCTCCAGCGCGAGGGACTCCTCCGTCCCGTACGGCGTCGGCCGCTCCCGGCTCATGCCGGGACCGCCACGGCCTCGGCGAGGGTCCGCGCGCCACGCTCCCGGATCTCCTCGACGGCCTGGAGATGACGGGACGCTCCCATGACGCCGGTCACCGCCTGCCTCTCGAACATCGCGACACGCTCCAGGTGTTGCTCTACCGTCGCCTCACCCCATGTCGTGATCGTCCCGTCCGCGAGGCGGAACGACGCACCGAGGAGCTCCTCCGTCCACTGCATGAACTTCTCCGCGGCCGCCGCCTCAGCCTCCTGGTGCATCCTCGACTTCACCTGCCGCTCATAGTCGAAGGAGTGAACGCGAGGCGCTCGGGCCACGGCCGCGTAGTAGTGCGGATGCTCCCGGCCCCCTCGGTAGACCGCCTGCCACTCCTCCCGGTCCTGCTCGGTCCACTCCTCGAGGTCGAGCTTGTCCACCCAGCTCCTCGTCCACAGCCCCAGCTTCTCCAGCTTCTCGGTGATGCGGGCGGTGTCTCCGCTCATCCCGGTGCCCTCGTTAGCCCGGCGATGACGGGCGACATCCTCCTCAAGGTCCCCCTCGTAGGGGTCTCCCGGGCGCATTCTCTGGACCCTGTCCCTCATCTCATCCGCCCATCTCCACTCAGCGCTTCGGGCCTCCTCAGCCCTCCGCTTCTCGGCCTTCTCCCGCTCCTCGTCCTCTCGCTGACGGCGCTCCCAGTCCTCCTCACGGCTACGTGCTCGAAGCTCAGCCTGCTCCGCTAGGGCGAGTCCCTCCGCCCGCTGTCGGTCCGCACGAC
>Ga0079224_100004156_pt1 | contig 18564 bp, 14 predicted proteins | sample Stecom2015_FD_80414 | JGI IMG/M metagenome (GOLD analysis project Ga0079224, IMG submission 80414) | Agricultural soil microbial communities from Utah to study Nitrogen management - Steer compost 2015 | ecosystem: Environmental > Terrestrial > Soil > Agricultural land | place: USA: Utah... | reverse complement strand
GCTGGCCTTGCGCCGGCGCTGCGGCAGGTAGCCACCCAGCGCGCGGCGGCGCTCCTTCATGTACTGGACTTCCTCGGAGTCCTCGCCCGGGTGGTAGAACGGCACCTGGCCGTCGGCCAGCTGTTCGTCGCTGATCGGCAGGTTGAAGCGGTCGCGGAAGATCCGCACCGCCTCGTCGTCCATCTTCTTGGTCTGGTGGGTCGGGTTCAGTGCCTCGCCCGACGCGCCCATGCCGTAGCCCTTGACCGTCTTGGCCAGGATCACGGTCGGCATGCCCTCGGTGCGCACCGCCTGGTGGTAGGCGGCGTACACCTTGTGCGGGTCGTGGCCGCCGCGGTTGAGGCGCCAGACGTCCTCGTCGCTGAGATTGGCGACCAGCTGCGCGGTCTCCGGATACTTGCCGAAGAAATGCTCGCGGGTGTACGCGCCGCCGAAGGCCTTGCAGTTCTGGTACTCGCCGTCGACGGTCTCCATCATCAGCTGGCGCAGCTTGCCGCTGGTGTCGCGGGCCAGCAGCGGATCCCAGTAACTGCCCCAGATGGTCTTGATCACGTTCCAGCCGGCGCCACGGAACACGCCTTCCAGCTCCTGGATGATCTTGCCGTTGCCGCGCACCGGCCCGTCCAGGCGCTGCAGGTTGCAGTTGATGACGAAGACCAGGTTGTCGAGGCCCTCGCGGCCGGCCACCGAGATCGCGCCCAGGGACTCGGGCTCGTCGGTCTCGCCGTCGCCCAGGAAGCACCAGACCTTGCGGTCGGTCTTCGGCATCAGCCCGCGGGCCTCCAGGTACTTCCAGTTGCGCGCCTGGTAGATCGCCGCCAGCGGGCCCAGGCCCATGGAGACCGTCGGGGTCTGCCAGTAGTCGGGCATCAGCCACGGGTGCGGGTAGGACGACAGGCCCTTGCCGCCGGTTTCCAGGCGGAAGTTGTCCAGCTGGTCCTCGGTGATGCGGCCCTCAAGGAACGAGCGGGCGTAGATGCCCGGCGAGCTGTGGCCCTGGATGTACAGCAGGTCGCCCGGATGGTCCTCGGACGGGGCGCGCCAGAAGTGGTTGAAACCCACGTCGTACAGGGTCGCGCCGGAGGCGAAACTGGCGATGTGACCGCCCAGGTCGCCCGGCTTGCGGTTGGCCCGGACCACCATCGCCATGGCGTTCCAGCGGATGATCGAGCGGATCCGCCATTCCAGCGCGTGGTCACCGGGGCTCTTGGCCTCCATGTGCGGCGGAATGGTGTTGATGTACTCGGTGGTCGGCGAGAACGGCAGGTGGGCGCCGGCGCGGCGAGTGACCTCGACCATGCCCTGCAGCAGCTGGTGCGCGCGCTCCGGGCCGTCGTTCTGGATGACGGCAGTGACCGAATCGATCCACTCCTGGGTCTCGGTGGGATCCGGATCGTCCTGGAACAGGGCTGCAAAAGGGCTTTCGTACGTCGTCGTCATGCGCCTCGCGGCCCCGTGGCCGCGCCTCTTGGATTTGGGGGCTGATCCGGCTGATTCTAACGCGCCGGACGCGGCCCAACGGTAGGGCGCAACAGGCGGCAACGCCGTATTGCGCCCTGCGGGGGATCAGCCGCGCCGCGTGGCGCGGATCTGGGCGTCCATGGCGGCAATGGCGGTCAGGTTGACCACCCGCCGCGAGGTCGCGTCCGAGGTCAGGATGTGGGCCGGCTTGTCCAGCCCCATCAGGATCGGGCCGATGGCCACGCCGTCGGTCGCCACCCGGAACATGTTGTAGGTGATGTTGGCCGCGTCCAGGTTGGGCAGGACGAACAGGTTCGCCCGCCCGCTCAGCGTGGTGTTCGGGAAGACCCGCTTGCGCAGCGCCTCGTTCCAGGCGGTGTCGGCCATCATCTCGCCGTCCACTTCCAGCTTTGGCGAGCGCGCGGCCAGGATCTCCCGGACGCGCCGCATCTTCTGCGCCGAGGGGTTGTCGTGGCTGCCGAAGTTGGAGTGCGACAGCAGCGCGACCTTGGCTTCGACCCCGAACAGCTTCAGCCGGTAGGTGGCCTGCAGGGTCGCCTCGGCGATCTGTTCCGCGGTCGGGTCGTACTGGACGTGGGTATCCAGGAAGAACCATGCGCCCATGTCGTTTATCACCCCCGTCATCGCCGCGGTGCCGGTCACGCCGCGGTCGAAGTCGAAGATGCTCCGCAGGTAGCCGAGCTTCTTGTGGAAGCGCCCGACCAGCCCACAGATCAGCGCGTCGGCTTCGCCACGCTCCACCATCAGCGCGGCGATCAGCGCCGGGCGCGAGCGCACCAGGTTCTTGGCCGCATCGATGGTGACTCCGCGCCGTTCGGTCATGGCGTGGTATTGCTGCCAGTACTCGGGGAAGCGCGGGTCGTCGTTGATGTTGGTCAGTTCGAAGTCCACGCCCTCGCGCAGGCGCAGGCCGAGCTTCTCGATGCGGGCGTTGATGACGTCGGGCCGGCCGATCAGGATCGGCCGCGCCAGGCCCTCGTCGACCACGGTCTGCACCGCACGCAGTACCACCGGCTCCTCGCCCTCGGCGTAGACCACCCGCTTGCGGTCGCTGCGGGCGCGGTCGTAGACCGGCTTCATCACCAGCCCGGTGCGATGGATGAACTGGCGCAACTGCTCGCGGTAGCCGTCCATGTCGGCCAGCGGCCGGCTTGCCACGCCCGAGTCCATCGCCGCCTGGGCCACCGCGGCCGAGAGCTCGACCATCAGCCGCTGGTCGAACGGCCGCGGGATCAGGTAGTCCGGCCCGAAGGTGGGCACTTCGCCCCCATAGGCCGCGCCGAGGTCCGAAGCTTCCTTCTGGGCCAGCTCGGCGATGGCGTGCACGCAGGCCAGCTTCATCTCCTCGTTGATCGAGGTCGCGCCGACGTCCAGCGCGCCGCGGAAGATGTAGGGGAAGCAGACCGCGTTGTTGACCTGGTTCGGATAGTCCGAACGCCCGGTGGCGATGATCGCGTCCGGCCGGACCGCCTTGGCGGCCTCCGGCAGGATCTCCGGGTGCGGATTCGCCAAGGCCAGGATGACCGGCCGGTCGGCCATGGTCGCGACCATCTCCGGCTTGAGGATGCCGCCGGCGGAGAGCCCGAGGAACACGTCGGCGCCTTCCACGATCTCCGCCAGCTCGCGCTTGTCGGTCTCCCGCGCATAGCGCAGCTTGCCTTCGTCCAGATGGTCGCGGCCGGCGTGGATCACGCCGTGGCGGTCGAAGGCGAGGATGTTCTCCGGCTTCACCCCCAGCGCGACCAGCATGTCCAGGCAGGCGATGCCGGCGGCACCGGCACCGGTGGTGGCCACGCGCACATCGCCGATGTCCTTGCCGGCCACCTTGAGCGCGTTCAGGACCGCGGCGCCGACGATGATCGCGGTGCCGTGCTGGTCATCGTGGAACACCGGGATCTTCATCCGCTCGCGCAACTTGCGCTCGACGATGAAGCACTCCGGGGCCTTGATGTCCTCCAGGTTGATGCCGCCGAACGTCGGCTCCAGGCTGGCGATGATGTCGACCAGCTTGTCGGGATCGCGCTCGTCGATCTCGATGTCGAACACATCGATGCCGGCGAACTTCTGGAACAGCACGCCCTTGCCTTCCATGACCGGCTTGCCGGCCAGCGGTCCGATGTCGCCCAGGCCGAGCACCGCGGTGCCGTTGGAGACCACCGCCACCAGGTTGCCGCGGGCGGTGTAGTCGCGCGCCGCGCCCGGATCCTCGACGATCGCCTCGCAGGCATAGGCCACGCCCGGCGAGTACGCCAGCGCCAGGTCCCGCTGGGTGACCATCGCCTTGGTCGCGGTGACCTTGATCTTCCCGGCGGGCGCCTGGCGGTGGTAGTCGAGGGCGGCTTGCTTGAGGTCTTCGGAGCTGGACATGGACGGTTGCGGCGTGGCGGGGCGGAAGCTCCCGATTCTAGCGGCCGCCCGCGATTCCGGGCGTGCCGTTCCGGGCCAACAGTCAGATACCCGCGGATCCCGCGTCTGCGATGCTATGCGGCTGACGAGAGGAGCTCCTATCGATGCTGCAGCTTGATGCGGTGCAAACCCTTGCCTTGGCGGGCGTGGCCCTGTTCCTGGGCTACGCACTGTGCCGGTGGATACCGGTGCTTGGCCGGTACAACCTCCCGCCGCCGGTGATCGGTGGACTGGTCTTCGCCATCGTGGCGTGGATCGCACATACCCGGGACACCACGCTGTTCGTGCTCGACACTGGGCTGCAAGCACCGCTGATGGTCGCTTTCTTCACTACGATCGGCATGAACGCGAGCCTCAGGCTGCTGAAGATCAGTGGCGCCCAGGTGATGGTCTTCCTGGGCCTGGCCAGCGGCTTCGCGGTGCTCCAGAACCTGCTGGGGATGGCGGTGGCGGTGGGCTTCGACCTGCATCCGCTGTTCGGGGTATTGGCCGGTTCGACCACCCTCACCGGCGGGCCGGCCACCGGACTCGCGTTCGCGCCCCTGTTCGAAGAGGCCGGTGTACGCGGCGCGGAATCGATCGCCGTCGCGTCGGCGATGGCCGGCATCGTGCTGGGCGGGCTGGTGGGCGGCCCGGCCATCACGGTGCTGATCCGCCGCTTCAGGCTGTCTCACCCGTCGCGGCTGGCGCAGGCCGAGGTGGAGTCCGAAACCGCGGTTTCCCCGGCCCCGTCCGAGGCGGTCCGGGAACTCAACGCCCTCAAGAGCATCGTGACGCTGCTGATCGCCATGTGGCTGGGTGCGTGGGTCAGCGGCCTGATCTCCTCGACCGGCATCACCCTGCCGGCCTACGTGGGCGCGATGCTGGTGGGCGCGGCCATCCGCAACCTGGATGACTTGACCGGCTGGATCGGCCTTCCGGTGTCCACCACCGAGCTGATCGGCAACGTATGCCTGGCGCTGTTCCTGTCGGTGGCGCTGATGGACCTCAGGCTGTGGGAGCTGGCTGGCCTGGCACTGCCGCTGGTGCTGAACCTGGCATTGCAGGTGGGCGTGGTGGTCGCGTTCTGCGTCGTGGTCTACCGGGTCATGGGGCGCGACTACGACGCGGCGGTCATGGGTGGCGGCTTCATCGGCTTCATGCTGGGCACCACCGCCAACGCGATGGCGGTGATGCGTGCGCTGGTGGAGCGCTACGGCACCGCGCCGCGCGCCTTCCTGGTCGCCCCGCTGGTCGGGGCGTTCTTCATCGACTTCACCAACGCACTGATCATCACCGGGTTCATCAACTTCTGGAGTTAGCGGGGCGTTACCATTCCGGCCCCTTCCCCCGCCCCGCCCGCAACGATGCCGACGCACTCCCGACCCTGTGACATCACCGTCGTAGGCGCCGGCGTGGTCGGCGTGGCGACCGCCTGGGCCGCCGTCCGGCGTGGCCTGTCGGTGGAACTGGTGGACCGCGCCGAGGGGCCCGGGCTCGGTGCGTCGCACGCCAACGGGGCCCAGCTCAGCTATGCCTACACCGATGCGATGGCGGGTCCGTCGCTGTGGAAGCAGATCCCGGGCCTGCTGGCCGGCAGCGCCCCGGCGTTCCGCCTCCGGCTCGACGGGCCCCCGGCGATCTGGCGCTGGGGGCTGTCCCTGCTGGCCAACGCCAATGGCTCCCGCCTGCGCCGCAACACGCTGCGTACGCTCGCCCTGGCGCGCGACTCGCGGCAGGCGATGCAGGCCCTGCTCGAACGCCATCCGATCGAGTTCCAGCACCACGTCGCCGGCAAGCTCCACCTGTACTTCAGCGAGGCGGCGCTTCGCGCCGGCGCGAAGATGGTGGAGCTCAAGCGTGCCCATGGCGTGCGGCAGGTCCTGCTGGACGCGGAGGACGCCCGCGATGTCGAACCCGCCCTGGCACAGGTGGAGGGGATCCGTGGCGCGGTGTACTCGCCGGACGAGGCGGTCGGCGACCCGTGGCGCTTCTCCGTCGGGCTGCTGGACACGATGCGCGGGCAGTATCCGCTGCGGGCCCGGTTCGGCTTCAGCCTCGACTCGATCCGGCGCAGCGCCGGCGAGTGGCTGCTGTCCTCGCGCGATGGGGAGGTGATCCAGGCCCGGAGGCTGATCGTGTGCGCCGGAATCGACAGCGCGGCACTGCTGCGGCCGCTGGGCATCCGCCTGCCCCTGATGGCGATCAAGGGCCATTCCCTCACGGTCCCGTGCGGCCCGCAGGCACCCGCCACCAGCATCACCGACACCGCGCGCAAGCTCGTGTTCTGCCGCCTTGGCGACCGGCTCAGGGTCGCCGGCCTGGCCGACATCAACGACTGGGATCCGACCGTGGACCCGGCCCGTTTCGCACAGATGCTCGACCTGGCGCGGCAGTCACTGCCCGACGCCGGCGATTACACCCGCATCCTGCAACGATGGGCCGGGCTCCGGCCTGCCACGCCCGACTCGGTCCCGATCATCGCCAACGTCCGCGAAGGCCTGACCTGCAATGTCGGCCACGGGATGCTCGGCTGGACCCTGGCCATGGGCAGCGCCGAGCGCGCGGTCGCCCTCGCGGTGGGGGAGACGGGCACCACGCCGTGATCGTGCCGGGGCCCGGGCCATGCGCCTGCGCCACCTCGCAGTCTTCCATGCGGCCTGGCCCGGTGGCGGTCAGATGTCCAGGAACCCGGCGTCGTCGATTGCCTGCAGCTGGATCCGGTTGGCGAACAGCGAGAACGCCAGCATCCCGGCCAGGCCGTTGGCACGCTCGACCCATGACGGGATCCAGCGCGGCGGCAGCAGCACCCCGCTCTCGAACAGGGGCGCAAAGCGCTGCACGTCCCCCAGGGTCATCTTGCCGGCGAACAGCCAGCGCCCGAGCCGCAGCTGCCTGCTGCGCAGCGCCCAGCGGTAGAAGGTGTGCACCCCGACCAGGCCACGCAGGTACACGGTGTCCTTGGTGAAAGCAGCCCCGCCCGTCACCGGCACCCCGCGGAAGACCCGGTGCGCCGAGGCCGCGCCCTCCTCCGGCGTCTGGCCAGCCTCCAGGAAGTAGCGGAACACCTCGATGAAATCGGCGCCGTCCAGCGCCATCGCCACCGCCTCCACCCGCAGGCTCAGCCGCTTGATCCGCTCGATGTCCAGGTTGCCGGTGGCCTGCTCGGCGAAGGTCGCAAGTCCCTCCTGGGTCGCGGTGACCCGCGGCGAAGACAAGCCCAGGCTCCCCAGCACCGGTTGCTCGGCGCCGTTGAGGGCGGTGATGGAATGGACGAAGGCCTCGTGCTCGCGCAGCTGGTGGCGGTCGTACTCGGTGAAGTCGGCCCCGGTGCGCAGCCGGATCCGGGTTGCACCCGCGGCCGCCTTGGCCACCAGGTCCGGGTCGAGTACCACCTCGATCACCCGGTCGTTGAAGAACTCGTCCAGGTCGCGTTGCAACTGCAATGCCAGGGACGTGGCCGAGATCGGCCACTGCTCGGCCGGCGAGACCAGTTCCCGGTCCAGCTCGTCGGCCACCGCGATGAACTTGCGCGCTGCCCAGCGGACGCCCGGACCATGCCCCGGCAACGGGGATTCGGGATGCCCGTACAGCTCGATGGACAGTCCGGTCCCCTCGTCCGTGCCCAAACGCTCACACAAGCGCGCGGCGATGTCCCAGCTCCGCGCCGATTCGATCAGGTATTTGCCCAACGGGTGCCCGGGGTCGGCCGCCGCGGCAATGGCCCTGAGCTCGCGCCGCTCGGCGCTGAAGTCATGGCGCGGGTAGGACACCCGCGGCAGCCGCGGCGTGCCCCGCCGGTAGTCGTCCAGGAATTCGTCGATGACCTCCGAAGGCCAGCTCGCCAGGGTGAGCACCCTGATGCCGGAGGCGGCCTCCACCAGCCGCGCATCGAGTGCGGCATGATGGATGACGTCCGGCGTGGTGCGGGGCATGGGGGCGGACGTTAGCGCACCACGGCCCCGCGCAGGGTCAAGGTGCATGCACGATCGGCTGCTGCCCCCGGCCGGACACCGGACCCAAGGAGGGCACGACATGCTTGCCTGGCTGATCGCAACACTTCACCTGCTGGCCCTCGGTGTCGGGCTGGGGGCCGTGGTCGCACGCTCGCGTGCATTGGGGGCGCGGGCCGGAACCGACGGCCCCCGCCTGCCGTCCGCGCTGCTTGCCGACACCCTGTGGGGCATCGCCGCCCTGGTGTGGATCGTTACCGGGCTGTGGCGGCTGTTCGGCGACATGGACAAGGTCACCGCGTACTACTTCGCCAGCCCCGCCTTCCATACCAAGATGGGCCTGCTCGGGCTTGTCCTGCTGCTGGAGCTGTGGCCGATGGCGACGCTGGTGCGCTGGCGCATCCGCCTGGCCCGCGGTCAGGAAATCGACCTCGCGCCGGCGCGCGCGATCGCGCGCATCGGCATGGTGCAGGCACTGCTGGTGGTCGCGATGGTGTTTGCCGCTACCGGCATGGCGCGCGGCATCGGGTCGTGAGGGACCCGGAACGTCAGGTGGACTTGCGGCCCGCCAGACGCTCGGCGGCGCCGGCGACCTCGCCTTCCAGCTTGCGGTAGTTGGCCAGCCGCTGCGGGTCCAGCTCGCCTGCGACCACCGCGGCCAGCACGGCGCAACCGGGTTCCTTGAGGTGGCGGCAGTCACGGAAGCGGCATTGCGCGGCCAGCGCCTCGACGTCGGCGAAATTGTCGGCGACCGCCTCCTCGCCGGTCGGCTTGAGCTCGCGCATGCCCGGCGTGTCGATCAGGCAGGCGCCCCCCGGCAACGGGAACAGCGCACGGTGCGTGGTGGTATGGCGGCCGCGCGAGTCGCTCTGGCGGACCTCGCCGGTCTTCATCCGTTCCGACCCCAGCAAGGTGTTGGTGAGCGTCGACTTGCCGGCCCCGGAGCTGCCGACCACCACCACGGTGCTTCCAGCCTGCAGCCAGGGCCGCAGGGCGGCGACGCTGTCGGGATCCAGTGCATTGATCGCGCGTACCGGGACGTCGGCACTGGCCAGGGCCGCGATCGTCGCCATCGCGCCCGGCACGTCGTCGGCCTGGTCGGCCTTGGTCAGCACCACCACCGCCTCCGCCCCGCTGCCCTTGACCAGCAGCAGGTAACGCTCGATCCGCCGGGGATTGAAGTCCGCATCGAGCCCGCAGGCGATGAACACGGTATCGACGTTGGCGGCGATCAGCTGCTGCCGGTAGTGCTCGCCGGCCGCGGCGCGCTTGATGGCGCTGTAGCGGGGCAGCAAGGCGACGATCTGCATCACGTCGCCGGAGCGCTCGACCAGCACCCAGTCACCGACCCCGGCACGGGCCTCCGGCGGGATCCCGCCCTTGTGGTAGCTCGGCCTGCGCTGCCACTCCGGCGGCGACTCGGCCCGGAAGCTGCTGTCGGGCCCGCTTGCCACCACGTAGCCACTGCGGTGCTGCTCGACCACCCGCACCGGCCGGGCGCCGGGATGTGCCTGCATGTGCCCGCGCCACTGCACCAGCGCCGGGCGTTCCCGCTCGTCCAGGGGCCAGCCGATCGCCTGCAGGGGGGCGGGGTCACTCATGTACGCGATCGCGTGCCGGGGTCCATGGGCGGATTCTATCCGCGCTGGCCCACGTGGCGCCTGCACTTCGATAGTCTGGCGGCCTTCCCTGCCCTCGCCGTATCACCCGCTGTGGTCGGCCGCGACCGTCCCCAGCGAACGGGGTGCCGGCAGCGCGCCGCGCCGCCCCCTTGCCCGACAGGAGCCCCCGACATGGCCACCGATCCGCACGCCCTGACCTACCTTGCCCTTGGCGACAGCTACACCATCGGGGAAGGCATCGATTCCGCCGACCGCTGGCCGGTCCGCCTCACGCTCGCCCTGCGCGAGGAGGGCATTGCGCTGGAGTTCCCGCGCACTTTGGCGACCACCGGCTGGACCACCAACGAACTCGCCACCGCGATGGACGTCGCCACGCCGCCGCTGGGCCAGTACGACTTCGTATCGCTGCTGATCGGCGTCAACAACCAGTACCGCGAGCGCAGCGCGGCGGACTACAAGGGGGAGTTCCACGACCTGCTGCGCCGCTCCATCAAGCTGGCGCGCAACAACGCCGGCCGGGTGATGGTGCTGTCCATCCCGGACTGGGGCGTCACCCCGTTCGCGCTGAGGCAGGGGCGCGATGCGGCCGTCGTCGCGGCCGAACTGGACGAATACAACGCGGTTGCCGCGGCGCTGTGCGCTGAGCACGGCGTGGCGTTCGTCGACATCACCGGAATCAGCCGCGAGCACGGCGCCGACCGGTCGATGCTGGTGGAGGACGGCCTGCACCCGTCGGCGGCGATGTACGCGCTGTGGGTGGAGCGCGCACTGCCCGTTGCCCGCAGGCTGCTGTCCGCGTGAGCATGGCGGTGACGCCCGACCCCGCAGCCACCCGGCCGGTCCCGGCGGCCCGGGCGCGCCGGATCGCCTCCGCGTTCGGCCCCGAACGCTGGTACGGCAATCGGTGGGATCTGCATTACACCCGCGCCAAGCTGGCCAGCGACCCGCTGTACCCCGGCGTGTGCGAAGCGCTCCATGGCAGCCGCTTGCCCCTGCTCGACCTGGGCTGTGGCCTTGGCCTGCTGGTGCATGCGCTGCGCGCGGAAGGCCTGGGGATGGCGTACCGGGGCATCGACCTGGACGCCGCCAAGATCCACCGGGCCAAGCGGGCGGCCCGGCGCGCGGGGCTGGAGGACGCGATGTTCGAAGCCCGTGACCTGGCGGATCCCGGCTTCGACCTCGCCGCCTTGGGCCACCGCGGCAACGTCGCGGTGCTGGACGTGCTGCAGTTCGTGCCTCCACCGGCGCAGCGGCTGCTGCTCGACCAGGTGATCGCGATGCTAATACCCGGCTCTTGCCTGGTGATCCGCACCGGACTGGCCGACGGCAGCCGCCGCGCCCGGATCACCCGCGCGGTCGATGTGTTCTCGCGCCTTGTGGGGTGGATGGACGCGGCGCCGGGCAGTTACCCCGACCCGGACCGATTGCGTGCCGCCTTCGACGCCGCCGGACTGGCGAGCCGGTTCACTCCGTTGTACGGGCGCACGCCCTTCAACAACTGGCTGATCGTCGCCAGCCGGGGCTAACGGGCCGGTACCACGCAGCGATAGCCGAGGGCATCGAGCCGCTGCAGCAACCGTTCGACCGTCTCGACGTTCCGCCCGTGCCCGGCGCCCTCGTGCAGCAGCACGATCGCGCCCGGGACCAGGCTGCGCTCGATGCGGCCCACGACAGCGCCGGGGTCCGCCGCCAGCGCATCAAAGCCCCGTGCGCTCCACGCCACGCGCGCCAGCCCGTGCTCACGCAAGGGCGCGGCCAGGAACGGGTTCGCCATGCCCACGACCGCCCGGAACCAGCGCGGCGGCACGCCGGCCAAGCCGGTGAGCAGCGCCTGCGCCTCACCGACTTCAGTCCGCATGCGGCGTGGCCCCAGCGCCCAGAACCAGGCCTGGGGATGGCGCTGGCTGTGGTTCCCGACCTCATGGCCGCGCCGCACGATCTCGCGCACCAGCTCCGGTCGGGCGGCAGCCCGCTCGCCCACCAGGAAAAAGGTCGCCTTGGCCCCGTGCGCGTCCAGCAGGCCGAGGATCGGAAGGGTATCGTCGGACGGCCCGTCGTCGATCGTGAGCCAGACCACCCGCTCGTCGGTGGGCAGGCGCGCGAGCACCGGGGCGAACAGCCGCGAGTCGGGCTTCATCACGCCCCAGAAGAACAGGCCGTGGGTCGCTGCCAGCAGCGCCAGGCCGGCCGGCCACCCCGCCAGCCACCAGGCCAGCACCACCAGCACCTGCGAGGCGAACGCAACCGGCATCCACGCGTGCGGGCGGCGCGGCGGGCGGTGCAGGTCGGGCGTGGCCATGACCTGGATCATGCCAGCCTCAGCATGCCCTCGTTACACTGCCCGCTTTCCCCCGCGTCACGGAACCATTGCCATGCAGCTCGACCCCGCCCTGCGCTCGCGCATCGAGAGCCTCCTGAACGACAACCGCGTCGTCCTGTTCATGAAGGGCGAGCCGCGTGCCCCGCAATGCGGCTTCTCCGCCAAGGCGGCCGGCGCGCTGGCCGCGACCGGGGTCGAGTTCGCCCACGTCGACGTGCTGCAGGACCAGGAGATCCGCGAGGGCATCAAGGTCTTCGGCCAGTGGCCGACCATCCCGCAGCTCTACATCCAGGGCGAGCTGGTCGGCGGCAGCGACATCATCGAGCAGATGGCCACCTCCGGCGAGCTGTACAGCGCGCTCGGAGTGCCGGCGCCGGACCGCACGCCGCCGGACATCACCATTGGGCCGGAGGCCGCGGAGATGCTGCGGCAGTCGATCGAGAACGCCGGCGAGGGCTACGTGCTGCAGCTGGAGGTCGACCCGCGCTACAACGCGCGCCTGCAGCTGGCACCGGTGGATGCCTCGGCGATCACCAGCGAAGCGGCCGGGCTGAAGGTGCAGTTCGACCTGGCCAGCGCCCAGCGTGCGCGCGGCTTGTCGATCGACTGGGTGGATGACGAGCGCGGCCGCGGGCTGGTGATCGAGAACCCCAACGCACCGCCGAAGGTCAAGCCGCTGCCGCCCGCCGAAGCCGCGCGGATGGCGCAGGCCGGCGAGCTGGTGCTGGTGGACGTGCGCCCCGCAGCGGAGCGTGAACAGGCCTCGGTGAACGTGCCGTTCCGCACCCTGGACCGCGAGTCCGGTGGCGCCGCCGAGCTGGAGAAACTGCCGCAGGACACGGCCATCGCCTTCCTGTGCCACAGCGGCCAGCGCAGCGCCCAGACCGCCGAGCACTTCCGCGCCCTCGGCTTCACGCGGGTCTACAACGTCAGCGGCGGCATCGACGCCTGGGCGCAGGACGCGGACAGCTCGATTCCGCGCTACTGAGGCCCGGGTTCCGCGGTCGACCCGGCACGCCGGGGCAGGCAACATCACCGACGACGAGGCCATCGCCGGCTGGATCGCCGGACTGGACTGAACGCCCTCAGCCGGAGAACCCGCCCTGCTCCAGCCACGCCTGCTCGACGGGCGTGCTGGCCCGGCCCAGCAGCACGTTGCGGTGCGGGAAGCGGCCGAAGCGCTTGATGATGTCGTGGTGGTGCACGGCCCACCTGTCCGCATCGGCACCTTCCAGCGAGCGATGCAGCTCCACCGCATGCTGCTGGTCGAGCAAGGACTCGGAGTGGGTGAACGGCAGGTAGTAGAAGAAGCGCAGCGCGGCCTCGGTCTGCATGTCGTGGCCGTGGCCAATGGCGCGCCGGGCGACGGCCCGCGCCAGCGGGTCGGTGGCGTAGGCATGGGCGCTGCCACGGAACACGTTGCGCGGGATCTGGTCCAGCAGCAGCACCAGGGCCAGGCTGCCCCCGGCATCCTTTTCCCAGTCGGCAAGCTCGGCCCGGGCGGCAGCCATATGGGTGGACAGCAGGCGCTCGCGGCACAGTGCGTCGAACTCGTCTCCGCCCCGGAACCATTTTTCCGGCCCGGCCTGACGCCAGAAATCGACGACTTCGGCTGCGGCGGCAATCCCGGTCATGGTGCGCTCCTGCTCGTTGACTGGGCCCCAAGTTAGCAGTCGCCCGACGCGGCAAAGTAAAAACCCGCCGGCGTGACATTGGTTGGGTTGGCCGGTCCCGGGGCGCGGACTACGGTGGAGCGTCCGGCACGCTGCCGGTGAATTCGACCCGGGGGAAACGCCATGATCCGACCCACTTGCGCCGCGCTGGCGGTCGCCCTTGGCCTGGTGCTGGGCACCAGTCCTGCGGCCGCCACCACCAGCAGCTCGCCGTTCGCGAACGATCCCTATCCCAGCACCTACCAGCGCATCGCGGCGCCACCGGTGCTGATCACCGGCGCCACCGTGCTCGATGGCGGCGGCAACCGGCTGGATGGCGCCGACGTGCTGATGGCCGATGGCCGCATCGTGGAGGTCGGCACCGGCCTGCAGGCCCCGCCCGGCGCGACGCGGGTGGACGGCACCGGCAAGTGGGTCACGCCAGGCCTGATCGACGTGCACTCGCATCTGGGCGTGTACCCCAGTCCGGGTGTGCGCGCGCATAGCGATGGCAATGAAATGGTGGCGCCCAACACGGCCCACGTGTGGGCCGAGCATTCGGTCTGGCCACAGGATCCCGGCTTCAGCGCGGCACTGGCCGGCGGCGTGACCTCGCTCCAGATCCTTCCCGGCTCGGCCAACCTCTTCGGCGGCCGCGGCGTGACGCTCAAGAACGTGCCCGCCACGACCATGCAGGCCATGAAGTTCCCCGGTGCGCCCTGGGGCCTGAAGATGGCCTGCGGCGAGAACCCCAAGCGGGTCTATGGCCAGAAGGGCGGCCCCTCGACCCGGATGGGCAACATCGCAGGCCACCGCGCGGCCTTCATCGAGGCCGCCGAGTACCTGGAGAAGAACGGCGGCCGCACCGGCCGCAACGGCGACGAAGCGCCGCGCAAGCGCCGCTGGTGGCAGTCGGACGATTCCGGGTCCGGCGACAACGGCAACGGCAACGGCGGCAAGCGCGACCTGAAACTGGAGACCCTGGCCGGCGCGCTCAACGGCGACATCAAGGTGCACATCCACTGCTACCGTGCGGACGAGATGGCCAACATGATGGCCCTCGCCGAGGAATTCGACTTCCAGATCGCCGCCTTCCACCACGGCGTGGAGGCCTACAAGGTGGCCGACGAGATGGCCCAACGCGGGATCTGCGGGGCCCTGTGGGCCGACTGGTGGGGCTTCAAGATGGAGGCCTACGACGGCATCCAGGAGAACATCGCCCTGGTCGACCGGCCCGCCGGCAGCTGCGCGATCGTGCACAGCGACTCCGACGAGGGCATCCAGCGGCTCAACCAGGAAACCGCCAAGGTGATCGCCCGCGCCGGGCTCGCCGGGATCGACATCACCCCGGAGCACGCGATCCGCTGGATCACCTCGCACCCGGCGAAGTCGATGGGCATCGACGACCAGGTCGGCACGCTGGAGCCGGGCAAGATGGCCGACGTGGTGCTGTGGAGCGGCAACCCCTTCAGTGTCTACGCCCAGGCCGAGCAGGTCTGGATCGACGGCGCACGCCTCTACGACCGCAACGACCCGGCACGCCAGCCGGTCCGCGACTTCATGCTTGGGCAGCCGGCCGCGGCCGGCAACGGAGGTGTGCTGTGAGCCGCTTCGGGACACTCGGGCGGATCGCCCGCCGCAGCTTGCTGGCCGCCGGACTGGCACTCGCCGCGACCGGCGCACTGGCCCAAGGCAACGCGGCCAGTGGCCCGTCGCTCCTGATCCGCAACGCCACCGTCCATACCGCCGGGCCCGAGGGCACCCTGCAGGGCGCCGACGTGCTGGTGCGCGGCGGCACCATCGCCCAGGTCGGGAGCGGGCTGGCCGCACCGGCCGGCGCGGAGGTGGTCGACGCGCAGGGCCGGCCGCTGTCGCCGACCTTGTTCGGCGGGATCACCGGCATCGGCATCGAGGAGGTCTCCGGCGAGCAGTCCACGGTCGACACCCGCGTCGGCCTGGGCGGCGAGAAGATGGACGTGCGGCCGGAGTTCGACGTCACCCTGGCCTACAACCCGGATTCGGTGCTGGTGCCGGTCACCCGCACCGAGGGCATCGGCTGGACCCTGCTTGGCGCGTCCAGTGGCCAGGGCGGCTCGATCATCGGCGGCCAAGGCGCAGTGGTGCGGCTGGATGGCAGCCTCGATCCGGCCGGGCCGAAGCTGCTGTTCGTCGACCTGGGTGCGGACGCCGCCCGGCTCAGCGGCAACTCGCGGGCGGCGCAGTGGATGCTGCTCGACCAGCTGGTCGACGAAGCCCGCGGCCGGATCCCGGCCGATTCGCACGCGGCGATGTTGACCCCGGCCGGCCGCAAGGCCCTGGCCGGCTTCCTCGATGGCGATGGCCGGCTCATGGTCAACGTCGATCGGGCCGCCGACATCCGACAGCTGCTGCGCTGGGCCGACGGCAAGGGCGTCAAGATCGCCATCTCCGGTGGGGCCGAGGCGTGGCGGGTCGCACCTGCGCTCGCCGCGGCGCAGGTACCCGTGTTCGTCGATCCCCTGGCCAACCTGCCCGGCGACTTCGACCAGATCGGAGCCAGCATGGAGAACGCAGCCCGGCTGTCCGCGGCCGGGGTCGCGGTCGGCTTCAGCCAACGCGGCGATGCCTCGCACAACGCCCGCAAGGTGCGCCAGCTGGCCGGCAATGCGGTGGCGAACGGCCTGCCCTGGGAGGACGGCCTGGCCGGGCTGACCACCGTGCCGGCAAAGGCCTTGGGCGTGGCGGAGCGCATGGGCCGCATTGCGCCGGGCCAGCGCGCGGACCTGGTGCTGTGGACCGGTGATCCGCTGGACGTCGCCTCGGTGGCGCTGCAGGTGTGGATGGACGGGCGGCCGATCCCGATGGAAAGCCGCCAGACCCGCCTCCGCGACCGTTACCTGCGCCCGCAGGTTCCCGCCGGACAGGGCGGCCTGCCACGGGCCTACCCGGCCGCGGACGCTGCCGTCCGCTGAGCCCCCGCTTGCACCCGCGCCGCCGGTCCGATGACCGAGGCGCGGGTGCGGTCGATCCCGACCCGGGTACGGGCCACGGACCGACCCGGGCCTGCGTGATTGCGGCAGGGCGTTTCAACCCTCCCTTGATGCGACGCCGGTCACGGCAGCGATATGCTGTGGCTCACAGGACCGTCAGGCTCGGGGGTGGTGATGCGCATCGGACTCGTCGTCGACTCGGCGTGCGACCTTCCGCTGGACTACCTGCAAGAACACGGGGTCGAGATCCTGCCGACCACCGTGCGGATCGGCGATGCCGTGCTGGCCGACCAGCGCGATCCCGGGGCCACCCTGCAGTTCCTGCACGCGCATGTCGCCCAGGGGGGCGCCGGGGCGGAGACCACGCCCTTCAGCGTGGAGCAGATCAGTGACCTGTTCCTGCAACGGCTGGTGATCGACTACGACTACGTGCTGTGCATGACGATCACCCGCACCCGCAGCAAGATCTACGAGAACGCCAGGCAGGCCAGCTTCGCCATCCTTAACGACTACCGCCCGGTGCGCGCGGGCAGCGGCAACAACACGCCGTTTGCACTCCGGCTCATCGACACCCAGTCGGTGTTCGCCGGCCAGGGAATCACCGCGGTGGAGGCGGTCCGGCTGCGCGCCGCCGACACCAGCCCCGGGGCGATCCGTGAGCGGCTGGAGCAGCTCGCCCTGCACACCCATGCCTACCTGGTACCCCCCGACCTCCACTACCTGCGCGCCCGCACCCGCTCCCGCGGCGACCGCAGCGTGGGCCTGGTCAGCGCCACGCTGGGCACGGCACTGGACATCAAGCCGGTGCTCCACTGCCACCGCGGCGAGACGGGACCGGTGGCCAGGGTCAAGGGCTTCGAGCCGGCGGTTCGGAAGCTGTTCGAGTACACCGGCGAGCGCATCCGCGACGGCCTGATGACGCCCACCCTGTGCCTGGCCTACGGCGGCGAGCTGGAGACGCTGCGCGCCCTGCCCGGCTACGACGCCTTGCGCGCGACCTGCAGCGAGCACGGGATCGAAGTGTTCGAGAGCGTCATGAGCCTCACCGGCATGGTGAACGTCGGCAAGGGCGCCGTGGTGGTTGGCTTCGCCGCCGAGGGAGCACCGCGCTTCGACTGAGCGCGCAACCGCCAGCTTCGGCAAGCCCAACGGGACTTCCTGCCTGTGCGGGTGCCGGCAGTGCCGGGCTAGGCTGCGGGGATCATCCGTCACCGTATGCCTGCCATGACCCGACGCTTGCTCGTGCTGGCGCTTTCAAGCGCCCTGACCGCCACCCTCGCCCTGCCCGTCGCCGCCCAGGACCCGGCGCCGCAGCCGTTGCCGCAGGAGGACGAAGCAGGGCAGGACGCCGAGCTTGAACAGGACAAGCTGGACCCGGTGGCGGTCGACCCGGCCGAGGTCCCGCTGGACAGTGCCAGCGGCCAGGCCAAGCACGATGGCGAGGCCGGCACGGACGCCTGGGACGTGGACAACCCGCCCGGCCCCTCGAAGACGATCAGCTTCCAGACCGACGAAGGCACCTGGATGGACGTGGACGTCTCCCCGGACGGCCGCGAGCTGGTGTTCTCGCTCCTCGGCGACCTCTACCGCATGCCGATCACCGGTGGCGACGCCACCCGCATCACCTCGGGCATGGCCTGGGACATCCAGCCGCGCTGGTCGCCGGACGGGCGCCGGATTGCCTTCACTTCCGACCGCGGCGGCGGCAACAACCTGTGGACCATCGCCGCCGACGGCTCCGACCCGGTGCAGGTCAGCGACGAGGACTACCGCCTGCTCAACACCCCCGCCTGGACGCCCGACGGCGAGTTCCTGATCGGCCGCAAGCACTTCACCTCGCGCCGCTCGCTGGGCGCCGGCGAGCTGTGGATGTACCACGCCTCCGGCGGCGGCAAGGGCCTGCAGCTGGTCGAGAAGAAGAACGAGCAGCAGGACCTGGGCGAGCCTTCGGTGTCGCCCGACGGGCGCTACGTCTACTTCTCGCAGGACGTCAGCCCCGGCCCCACCTTCGAGTACAACCGCAACCCGCACGGGGTGATCTACGCGATCAAGCGGCTTGACCGGCAGACCGGCGAAATCGACACCCTGGTCGCGAGCCCCGGCGGCGCGGTGCGCCCGGTGCCCTCGCCCGACGGCAAGTCGCTGGCGTTCGTGAAGCGCGTGCGCGAGAAGTCGGTGCTG
>Ga0079224_100004155_pt1 | contig 18564 bp, 13 predicted proteins | sample Stecom2015_FD_80414 | JGI IMG/M metagenome (GOLD analysis project Ga0079224, IMG submission 80414) | Agricultural soil microbial communities from Utah to study Nitrogen management - Steer compost 2015 | ecosystem: Environmental > Terrestrial > Soil > Agricultural land | place: USA: Utah... | reverse complement strand
ACTTATCTCGGTAGTCGCCGAGTTTCAGGTGATGTACTTTATCAGTACTGCCGCTTACCATGGGAAATGTCATTTCCCATAGCTCATCGGGTATCTTGTCGCCTATCTTTAGAGGCGTTATAGAGTCGGAGGCCAGGATGGGGAGAGTAAAAGCCTGGTCTGTTTCAGACGTAGCATCAACGGCAGGGATCGCTCCCTCCCTGTTAAGGCTCCCCGCCGGGTAAGCCAGTGAAGGCTTACCCAAACAGAGAACTGATACTAAAACATAAAAACAGAACGGAAAGTATTTTCTTGTCATTTAAGTGGGTCTAACGGTTAGGAAATGTACCCACCGCGACCCGGGGAGGGTCGCGAGAAGGTACGGCTGTTTACACACATGAACTAAGTTTAAGACCTTTTCAGTAAAATAAATCGTCATCCACATTCAATAAATGACTGTCCCCGAAATGAAAAGGATCTCTATTTCTTTAGAAAAATATGTGGATTACTCAAAAGCCGACCCACCCCTCACATGATCCGAATGGATCATGTGAGAAGATTACTTGCGTGCGAAGGAAAAAGAAGCTATTTTTACGTTGTTAAGAATAGAAATAACCGATCATTAAACCTAGGCAAGCTTATGTTTTCTTATGTGGAAGGTCGGCAGCAGACTTAGCGTAAACCCCTTTCTTTTGAGATTGGGATTTTGGGGCATTTTGCGTTTTAAAGCAATCGTGCTCCTCGCCTAGTCTGTATTTTAGCTATTATTCGGGCGCGCGAATAACGTTCTTTTCGAGCAGTTCGGTGAGAAACCATAGGAATGTTTTTCTCTGCGGTTTAGGGTCTTTGGTTGATAGTTGGTTCGTTTTTTCCATAATATCTTGGTTATTAAGAACGAGCCATAAAATACTAAAGGCTGGAACTTGTATCCTACCTTCATCCAGGAACTAGCATCCCTCAACGCGATATTCAACAAGCCCAGCCTAAAGACTGCGTAAAGATACGCAATATCTTTAGACGTGGGTTAAACTTGCTGCCTCGCGTTGAATTTTCGATTGCTAGTTTCGGATTCAGAGGCTCGTCTAACTCACTCTATTTTTAATAGATATGTCATCTTATTTAAAGTCAATCCTAGATCGACTAGACAAACATACAAACTAAGTTATAACTAAGCAAATATTTTAAAGAATTTTATGCTAAAAAGTAAAATAGAGCTTCTTATCGTCGACCAAACGATCTTTTTTAGAAAAAAAAACGAAAAGACTCAAAGAGATATTGCTAAAGCTCTAAAGGTGTCAGCTGGATATATCGGACAAGTTGAATCCGAAAATTCCCCCAGTATGTACTCATACTCTCAACTTAATGAGCTTGCGAAATTTCTTAAATGCAGTCCAAAAGATTTTATGCCGGAGAGTCCGGTGTGAGAGTAAGAGGTTTGAGTAGAGATATACGAAGGAAAGATAAAAATAGCGGACGAGATGGCAAGATAGTTCCATTATGCACAATGCCAGTTGGCAGAAAATGAGCAAGGAAAAGTTTAATGAGTAAACGGATCCTGGATTGGACACCCAGCGGGATTAATAAAGGCGCTATTTCTAGCGCCTTTACTCGTTGAAACATCTGAATAACTGTAATATTAAATGTATCCAACATCTTAAATAAGTAAGACTACTTCCCTTTAGTGTGCCTATGTGGCTTCAGAGAAGGGGTATTTCCTGGGGTCTCTTTATTATCCCGTTGTCGTCTATCAGGTTTACCTGTAGATTTTGCAATCCTTTTTGGACCAGGTTTAATGCTCATTATATACCTCCTTTCTTAATAAAATTTGTAGTATAAATTTACTATTAATCATTAGGAGTTTGACTTTAAACGATCAATAAGACAGCAAAACTTATCCACATTTCAATATGTCTGATTAACGGTCCCGACAAATTTATTAAATGTAAAGTATCTGATTTTTAAACTTTTATACGCTATTGATCTTATTACGAGATTAAGAAAAAAGTATATCTGTCAAAATGAAGGTCAGGGATCAATAAAAAAATATGTAGAACGACACCAAAAGAACGCGATAATACATTTACTCGAATATACCGCCTACGTAATGAAATTATACACGATGCGGCAACGAATACAAATAATGAGAATATAGCATCCAGCTTACGGTATTATCTCACGTTTATTCTCAATGGGGTAATCGACTTCCTCAGCTCCACAGACAACAGCAATGCTAGTATAGAAGATTATTTCACTATCAACGAAATACATTTAGGCAATATTGGTCATAACAAATGGAAACTAGAAGAACTGTTGAATGTAACTACGCCAATTGATTTTCTCCGTTAATAATCTAGAACAACGCAAGAACCTAAAATATCTATTTTCTACCCAATACGAGAGGGAAATATAGACATTGATTTGATAACTCTAATGAAAAAAATTCATTCCAACATACTCCGTTTTGGGTGGCCCAATGACGAGCGTTTTAGACATGCCGAATATTTTGTATTCTTTGTTGCCATTTAAACGGCCTCGACTTCAAAATTTATGAACTGAGGAAAAAAGAGAACTTTTGTTTCCTATTTAGAGAAAACACTATCTGTCACGAAAACTATCTATTTCAGAACGAGACAAAAGTCGGTAATTTACCTTCTGCCCAATGGACAGGCACCTCAAACCGGATCTGTTGTTCATCCAATGTTAATTTAGAAATAATTTTTTCCAACTATCTGCATTAGAATACTACACCTTAATACAAATAAGGTTTTACTTGTTGAGATGATAACCAACCAACACCAAATGGTACACTACAGGAGTATCCATTAGCCTATTTTATAAAGGTATTCAAGGAGGTGATCTTTGTATTTCTTGAAATCGGAATGGTAAAGAGTTTTAATATTGAAGACGGTATCTAACTCCTTTTTGAAATCAATCCCACGCTCCTTGATTATTCCTCGCTTATTCTCTTTATCGGAAAGATAAAAACCACATACCTTCTCAACGTTTCCCGTTGAATTTTTATCAAATGAAAATAAATGAGCACTTCTATTTAGGTTTTCATTTTCCACCAAGATATATATGTGATTGGACCGTTTATACTCAATTATAATAGCACCTTCTTCTCTTCCATTATAATTTTCTTTTATGGAATATACCTTGTCATCTCCACAACAATATCCTACTGCCAATTTTATATATTCATGTTTGCCTTTTGCAAATTCAGATTTATCAGCGAGGATTGTCTTTATATATTGATCAGTTTTATCATTTGAAGTTTTGGTTTTGAGTCCAGCTTTCTTTAAGATTTCTGCAATACTTTTAGAATTAGCCTTGATCAGCTCTTCTACTCTTAAAATAGTCGACTGCCTTAAATCCACCTTCCTCTCATTAATAAAAGCTATACTAAATTGCTCATTCTTAAAACGTATTTTGAAATAGTTTTCCTTTATATAGTTAAGTAAGCGCTGTGAAGACGGAATTAAAAAAATGAGGTTTATCGGGATTTCATTAATCGTAACTGTTATTTTTCCTTCTAAAAATTCAATATGATCCCAATTAACTAGATAGCCATTGCCTATCTCTATAGCTTTAGGATATAAACCCTGCGCTTTGAAAGAAACTAATCCTAATTCATTTAGGTAGTCATGTAGACTTTCATATATATTTGCCAATACTAATATTTCATATTTATCGATATCCGTTGTTACTTCTTTAGAGCTCTCTAATCTGAGTTTAATTCCATAAATCTTGCAGCCCAGTATCTCCCTGTAAATATTTATCAGTTCTGAAATACTCTTTTTGATGTTTAGTTTCTCGTATTCAGATGGTAATGGTCTAAAAAATCGATAAGTTGCTTGTAAAAATTTATTGTATAGTAAGAATCGCTCATCCAGCTGATCAACTTCTGGCAATTTCAAATCAAAATGATCAATCAAACCTTTATATGCATTATTATAATTGATCAAAACACTAGCTTGCATATTGTCATAACCGTGCTGAGATAGATGGATTAATAGACTCTCACGCGGTTTTTTCTTTAAACAGATAGGGCAATGTGGTGAAATCATAACTGATAGACATAATTTGATTGAGGCCTATAACTCTATAAAGATATTACACTTTCAGTAACTTTATATACTTAAGAGTAAGTAATAATTACCACTCTAGCATAGTGGCGGTGATGACATGGCAAAGGACAGCAAGGTCTTCCTTGTACCGTCTAATAGTTCTGACCTCTCCCCATACTAAATATTAATATCAATTATCTTTCATCTATAAATATATTTGCCCAATTCCATATCGGCAACTCGATTCCTGCATTTACATAGCTTCGTTCAATCTCGGAATCGCATTTCTCTATATTTACTTTTAAGTTATTTACATCCAAAGAAGTCATTTTAAATGAAACCGATTTCGTAAAAGGTTTCTTTGTTGAATTTTCAAAAACTTTAATCAATATTGAATATTGACCCACTTTCCAATTAAAAGCATTCTGATATAGATTTTTTAAATCATTGTAATTTTTAGAAGCTTTTAAATCTTCTAAAGGTTTTGCTGCCTTTTCTAAATTAGCGATATTTTCAATAATACTTTGAACTAACTTTTTCTGATTTGATTGAAACGTGTTTTGCTGAAAACCAATTTTCTTTTCAATTAATTCATCTTTCATAATATTGATCGCAATTGCATTCTGATTCTTACGCGTAGGCATACTCCCGCTAAAATCAGGTAGATCAACCACATGCAATGTTTCTTCAATCCACTTCCATTTGAATTTTTGAGTATCATTATTTTCGTGGGTTAACTCGATTTCAATCTGATCAATAAGTGCTTTTTTATTTTCAGCAACAATCGCAAAATTGGAGTTGATAATTGGTCCAAATATCGTATAACCAATTTCAAGCTGATATCCTGGTATTATTTTTAAAGTTGGTTTAACCAATTGATTCTTTATAAGAATAATTACCTGAGGCAACCAAGCCAAAGCCCCTAAAACTGCTAATATCTTATACATCGTATCCATAATCTGTTAAAATTTCTGTACTTTCAATTTATCTACTACCGAAACCACCTGTCTCATATTACTCTTTACCCTTTGTGAGACTAAAGAAAATCGACATTCAGACCTCGAGCTTAATAGATATTTAATGCTTAGGTCTTTTCTCCATTCTGTCAAGTCGATTAATTAACCCAATGTCAGGATTGTTATTTTTAAAAATATGTTTTGCCCTGCATTTCTTTGCCAATATTTTCAATATTCGCACATCTTCGGACTCTGTTGCTTTAAAAGCAATATTAAACTTTAGTACCTCTAATGTATCTGAAAGAAAGAAGGAGTTCTTATCTAAACTAACTATGTAATTATCTACCACTTCACGCCACCTTTTTGGTCTCTCAGCAATTATTAATACCATAAGTTCATGTTTAAGTAAGCTATTCGTTTCGTTTATAGCCTTATCAATTAAAAGTGGGCCAATCTTAACAGAATATATATCATCTTTAAAATACTTTACAACATTGGTTGGCAAAGATAATAATACAGCTATCCTCTTTTGAACCGGGTCATCAATATCAAAATCACCTTCAACTAGATGGAAATTAGCGCCTTCAAATGCAACATTTCCTTTATCTGCCAATAAAGGAGATAATACTATTAATAGCTTATTAAACTCATTCCATCCTTGGGTTATTTTATTTAATAACTCTTTCTTTAAATCTACATTATTGACAAAGTCACTATTTCTTAATGCCCTTGAAGTTGCTGAAATTTGTCGCATTAAAATCAAAAAGGAATAGTCTCGCATCACAGCGCGAATTACTTGATTGTAAGGCCTAATTTGGTTGTAGTGCTTATCTTCGTATTTATCTTTTACTTCATCAGGTAACCCAGACGAAATTACATTTTCCCCAATTTTTGCTTCCTCTTTCTCTAAAGTAGTGATATCTGGTTTCCATTGTATAGCTTTGAAAGGGTTTAAATCGTTTGGAATGTTCACCTTGCCTCTTACTATTTGTAAGGTTTCTTCCAAGTCCTTGCTTAGAACAAGAAGAGCATCTTCCTTATTTCTGTTTATTCCCGTATAGAACTCAATTATTTCGGGAAAATCAACATACTTCTTATTACGATAAATGGTTTCGCGAAACTCTTTATTCATGTCCATTCTTTGTGCTATAAAATAAAACACCCAATATGAATTTTTAAAATAATTTAAATTATAGGCTTTTTTCCCAATTATTGAATTGTCCTTCAAAGCATCTAGAAGATAACTCAAGTCTAATTCAATAAAATTGTCTCGACAAAACTTTGTCAACATATCTTTAAAATAATCGTCACTAAATTCAAAGTCATTTCTCAAAACCAATAATTCACACAAATAGCCTAAGACAAAACTGCAATCTTTTACATCGGGCTTTTTATCATAATAAGTTGGCAATTCATAGTCTTGGAAAACACCGTTTAAAATTATTTCTAGTAACTTTGCTCTATTAACAGGCGCATATTCATCTCCCATTTTAGAGCTTGCTTTTAAAATTGAAATACAATTTTTTACGGTTCTGTGCATATTTAAAGTTTCCAAATCCTTTGTGACCTTATTGAGGATAGTCTCATGGTCATCAACGAGCGATTTCGATTTTGCATATGTCGTTACCACCTTCCTAACATCCGCCTGAGGTAAGGGGAGCAAGTAATATGAAATAAACTTTCTTTTTATTTCGACACTATCATCTTCATTATCTGAGCTAAGAAAAAAACTATTATCCAGCGTATTCAAGAGTATCAATGGTACATTTTTAAAATCATCGCAAATATTTTTTATTAACTGCATAATACCTTGTTCTTCAAAACAAACTGAATCTAATATTATACAATCGATTTCATCGGCTTTTTTAAAATAATAGTTCTGAACCTCACTATAAATTTCCTTTACGACTTTATGTTTCTTGGTTTTCTTTGAATCAATATATACAAATGTTTTACCAGCATCCCACGCATTCAATTTTAAATAATGAGCAAGGGAGGTGAGACCGAATTCAGATGGTGCTTTAATTACAATGTTATCTGGATTATCTATAAACGTCTTCAAATCAATTCTATTAACCTCATTTTTTGTTGGTGTAGAAGGAATTTCACGATTTGGACTTATAATAGGATCAATCCATACTGGACTTTTTTCGTTATATGTTTTGAGTGATTCGTTTAAGTCTTCTTCAAGTCGTTTTAATACTATATCTACCTTTCTAATTTGCTCTCTAGGATCATTGAGAGGTGAGAACTCCGAGATAAATAAATTAAGCTTTTCTTCTATTCGTTTTTCAAAGACATCATCTGATTCAAAATCGACATAGAGACCATCATCGCTAATGCCAGACTTAAATTGTTTTACTTTTTTATGCTGCTCTAAAATCTCTTCTATCTCTGGATTGTTTAAATCAACATTCTCTTTGCCAAAAAAAAATATAATTCTTGGTGTTGCATTACTAGATTTGTTTTTACGTTCTAGTGCATTATTAAATTCATGCTCAGTCCCACTACCGGCCTTTTTTGTCGGATGACCGAAACGGTTTTTCATAATTCCTAGAAAAATATCATAATTCGATTTTTCTATGTAATGATCAATAATTTCCTGACCATTTTGTCCTATATCGGGCAATACATCTTCTTCCCACATAAAGGTTTGAAGATTAATTCCAAGATGTTTGGCAAGTCCCCTATTTATTTTATTTATTACGTTTTGGCATATTTCTCGTTCCTTTTGACAGTCTCCAGGGGAAGAGATAAGGCATTTATATATCTTTAATGATTCCATATCTTTATTAATCAGTTTTTAAGTATCTATTTTTTATAATGTTTACGTTTTCATTCTCGGTTAGCAGCTATGTCATTTTACTCCAATTGTTAGTTTATATGGTCCGCACGTTATATTTGCGCAGATAAAGCAAGATCATGTAAGCGACCAACCACTAGCGGACAAAAACGATCAAACCTAACGATGAGAACAATTGGATTACCTATCTAAAGAGAGAAAATAAAGCGAAACAAACCCGAGCGGAAGAAGAAAGATGAGAAAACTTCAAGAACTGATACTTTTTCTATCTTTGCGGCGTTTTAATATAGAATATTTATTTATTGGATTGCTTAAATTCTCATGTTTAGGCTCAATATCCGGGTTATTAAGTTACAGCTTAATAACCCTTGTTATTTTTGTAGACTTTATTGCATTGTTCACCCTCCTATTGTAACAAATATAATAACTTAAATGTAATATTTATAGTTAAAAAGATACGAGTTACAAACATGAATTTTAATTAAAAAATAAAAATTATAGCGAACGCGCATAATTTACAACTGTTAGCCTATGTGTGCGCTCCACCTACCTCAGCATCCACTCTCCCCTCTGCCAGCACCCTATCCTCCCCTTAAACACCGGAAAACATGGGGCTGACAGGGGGCCACAGGGGACACATAGGTCGCGCACCTCGAAGCAGTTATAGCCGTGGCTGTAATGAAATATAAAACGTAATCGGGATTTATCAGCAGGGAATTCGGGGACTCATTTGCTAATAAAGGAATAGATATACAATTTATCCAGCCGAGAGAGTAACATGCGGGTCCGGATCCTTACAGAGGAATGAATGCAGGACAAACTCGATGAGGCATTGGGAGGAAAGACACACATGGAATTTCGTATCTGTCGGCGGCATGCTGTTATTAAGTCAACTTTAATAGGTCAGTCCGTAAACAAGGAGAGTTACAGGGTAAACCAATATTTTTATCGTACTTATTAACCATTCTAGCTAAACAGATAGCATTTCGTTGCAATAAGAATATATTAAGTTGTTATATTTGTTTATCCAACAACCACACAATTAAATTTAATTATAAACCGATCATGGCAAAGAAGCTTTCTTTCCTAGTAAAAAAAATATTTCTGAGTTCTCTCGCCGGTATAATAGTTAACGACTCTAGCGGCGCGCACAATAACAACGAAAATGAAATTTTGAATTTAGCTGATCAAGAGTTTTTTTCGATTTCAAAAGACAAAGATCTAACGCCAAAATTATTATTAAAGAAAAATAACACGGGTATTATTGCCGTCTCGCATAGGAGTCATCGCTCGCATTCTTCGCACCGCTCCCACTATTCTAGTAGTTCAGGAAGTAGTTCGAGTCGCACATCTAGGCCAAGTTCAACCCGACCGTCAAGTTCAAGTTCGACTAAACCCTCTAGTTCAAGTTCTTCAAACAACAAACCTTTAAGGTTACTAGATAATCCCGCCGTTAGCAAAAGTAGTCTCCCTTACACATTCAAACCTAACCAGACCAATCCCTCAAATTCTGCTGATATTATTCCTGTAAATATTCGGCTCGGTGACCGCAATTTGAAAAGAGGAATGTCAGGCAGTGATGTCACGGAGTTGATCAATATCCTTATCAAAAAAGGATACCTAAAATTAGCTAACGAGAAATCTCAAGTGTATGGAACTTATCAATATGATGAAACCATTGAAGCCGTTATAAAACGATATCAATTAGACAATGGATTAACTAGTGATGGAACATGTGGACCTCTAACCGTTTATCATTTATTAAACAAATAGTATGATTATAGATAAAATTAATAGTAGTACTTTTCAAATTCGTGTTAACAGCCGCATATACAACATTGAGACCTTACACAAATGCTTCTATTGGTACAGCGGTAAGTTTTCTATTGACATCGCTAGCGATAATGAACTGGCAGTGATTACTATTTCGGATTTTCCCGAGGAATTGGAGTTCGATGATATATTAACAACGATAAAGAAGGATCTTATCGATTTTAAAACACGGGATATTGTTGCAAAAGAAACCGCAAATATCAGAACGCTGTTAATAGCGAAGGCATTTGCGAATAATGATGAATTTGATGAGGTGCCTTTTGGTGATATTAATGATCCCATTGGATTTGATGCAAAAGAGTTCTAAAAATGCAAATGGAAAACAAGATAGCTAAGGAGTTTCGAAAATTTAAACCTTTTGATTTTTACCAAACCGGAACAGAAAAGTACTATTTACTTCCGTTCCGTTTCCATCAAATAAATTCCGAAAAAGAGGTAATTGTCAATGAAGTTGGAGATTTCCTTATTGTACCCATTGGCACTGCAAGGAGAATTGCTGAAAAAGAAATTGAGTATGAGGAATCATTGTTCATCGATCTGGTAACTAATTTTTTCATATCAGAAAAACCAATTCCCGATCTTATTGATGTTCTGGCGACACGCTACAGAACTAAGAAATCGTTCTTGGATGACTTTACTGCACTTCATATTTTTGTTGTTTCTCTACGCTGCAATCATTCCTGTCATTATTGTCAGGTATCTCGAGTATCTGAAAACAGACAAGACTTCGACATGTCTGTAGAGAACCTCAAACATGCCATTGAGCACATGTTTCGCTCACCTTCTGCTGCTGTAACAATGGAATTTCAAGGAGGTGAACCATTGTTGGCATTCGAAAAAATCAAGTTTGGAGTAGAATACGCTAAGCTCCTAAATAAGAAATATCAGAAAGAAATTACATTTGTTATATGCACGAACGCAACTGTTTTCACCCAGGAAATATTTGACTTCTGTTATTATCATGAAATTAGAATATCAACTTCGTTGGACGGCCCCGAATTCCTCCATAATGCTAATAGACCCAAGTTAGGTACCAAAAGCTATGAAATGGTTATTGATGGTATAAATACGGCGCGTGCAGAATTGGGGCATGATATGGTTTCGGCATTGATGACCACTACTGCTTTGAGTCTAAATTACCCAATAGAAATCATTGAAAATTATATTGAAAATGGGTTTGATCATATATTTTTAAGACCAATAAGTCCATATGGCTTTGCACTTAAGAATCAAAAAAAGAATCACTATCACACGAGAAAATATCTCGATTTTTATAAAAAGGGACTTGATTATATCATACAACTGAACAAAGAGGGACATTTTATAGTTGAGGATTACACTACAATTATATTAAAAAAGATACTGACCCCTTTTCCTGTTTCTTATGTCGACTTACAATCCCCAGCCGGCATTATCAATAACGTTGTAGTTTATAACTATGACGGACATGTCTACGCTTCTGATGAATCAAGAATGTTAGCGGAAAGCGGTGACTTTACTTTTCGAATTGGTCATGTTAAAGATGACTATAAATCATTGTTCTATGGAGAAAAAGCACGCTATTTTGCCAATTTTTGGTCGAATGAATCATTAGCAGGCTGCTCAGACTGTGGGTTTCAAACATATTGTGGAGCAGACCCCGTTTTTCACCATGCTTCCCAGTCTGATCTCGAAGGATATAGACCGACATCTGATTTCTGCCTGAAAAACATGGAAATAATTAGGCACATCTTTGACCTAATTGACAAAGAAGGGAAACAGGTTCTATCAATATTTAACTCTTGGGTCAATAATCGCCCTATAATCAAAGCTTTATGATTCAGCTCAAAACAAGAGGCTTTGCCGTAAACATACCCGAGAAATTGTTGGCGATAGTTTTGACTGATGTACAGGATAATGAGATAGTTTGTTTTTCGTCCTCAATCAATCTTGAAATAGTATTATCGACTCGAATACCCACATCAAGTTCTACTAAATGTATGGTTGTTGGAATTCCTTCATTAATGCATCTAAGTAAGGGAGATATTGTTTTAATTGATCCAAATGGGACTATCAATACACTTTTCAGAAAACAGTCGTTCCATAATTCTCTTTTTATTACGGATAGATGTAATAGCAATTGCTTGATGTGCTCTCAACCCCCGAAAAACTTTGACGATCTTGACCATCACTTCAAGATTAATACGGAGTTAATTTCTCTCTTGCCAAAGACAATAAAGGAATTAGGAATCACTGGTGGAGAACCGACTCTCCTGGGAAGGAGGTTTATAACCTTATTGGAGCAAATAAATTTAGAATTACCTACGACAAATATACATATTCTAACCAACGGGCGAGTTTTTGCATGGAAAAACGTAGTTGAGAAATTACAGCGAGTAGAAAATAAGCGCACTGTATACGGAATTCCATTATATTCCGACTACTACCAACAGCATGATTACATTGTACAAGTCAAAGGAGCGTTTAGACAAACGATATTAGGTTTTCACAACATGGCAAGATATGGATTGAGACTTGAGTTAAGGATAGTACTTCATCTTCAATCATACAAGAGATTGCCGTCGTTATCTAAATATATTTATAAGAATTTACCTTTTGTAGAACATGTAGCATTTATGGGCTTAGAACACACCGGTTACGCAATAAAAAACAACGACATCCTTTGGATAGATCCTAAAGAATATGCTGATGAATTAGAAGAATCTATAATGTTTCTAGACACTATGGGTTTGACTGTCTCTATTTACAACCTTCAATTATGTTTATTAAAACCTTCATTATGGAAATTTGCGCGAAAATCCATTTCTGATTGGAAGCAGAAATATTTAGATGAGTGTGTAAACTGTGCATTATTGAGTAATTGTGGAGGGGTCTTTACCACTTCTAAGGTTCACAGCAATTATATCAAAGCCGTCACAACCATCGCTGGACAGATTAAAGAATAATATGCAAGTAGACTATTCGAGTACAGCAAAAAGAATAATTCTATTAATTCTTATTTTACTTTTAATTAACCCAATTATTTTATACCTAGTATTTGGAAAAATCTGGATCAGTGTCCTGCTGCCTTTGCTTGTACTTTTCCTTATGATTGTTTTTACAGAAAACAACGACCTTAAACCTTTGGGCTTAATATGGTTCAACCTTATAATAGTATTTTCATTCTTCATACATGCCGAAGCCATCTTTACTTATAGATTTCCAGAGTATATTATAGACGATCTTTATACAATAAAAAAAAACTACTATTTCAATCGACCATATTTGGATAAATCATTCCGAGACAAGGAGTTTTCAGTTCAATATAAAACTAACTCTCAAGGATTTAGAATCGGAGTTAATGATGATCCTGAAGTCGAAGTGGGAAATGCCGATTGGTTATTTATTGGGGATTCTTATACACAGGGCGCACAGGTAGACTACCAAGATCTGTATACGAGTAGACTTTTTAATTACTTTCCTGATAAAATAATTGTAAACGCTGGTATAAGTGGCCTTGGAATCGCGGATGAATATTATTACTACATTTCTGAAGGAAAAAATCTGAAAGCAGATAAAGTTTTTCTTCAAATTTGCAACTTCAACGATTTCATGCAAGTCGGAAAACGAACATTCGGTTTTTCTGATTATTTAATGCACCATTCAAATTTTGCCAGACATCTTCTTTATAGGTTTAAATACGCTAATCCCGCCGAGCTCCCTTTGGGTCGATGGACAGAACCTTTCTATCCAGACGAACAATCAAATAGGGATTACAATATATTTTTTAAGGAGGCTTCAAAAAAGAAAAAAGAAGATATTAAAAACTTTGAAAGATATCTTAAGAAGTTCGCTGATGCTGTTAAAAACAATGGCGCAGAACTAATTGTAGTCCAAATACCCACTAAAGAGCAAGTCTATTACAAATATCTAAACGAGGTAATTAGTAGTTATGATTTAGATGTAAATAAGATTGATCTCAACATTCCTAATGCTCTATTGGGAGAATTATGTAAAGATAATTCAATCGAACACATCGACCTTATTAGAGACTTTACTGATAATAAGGAGTTTTTGTTTTTTGATTTTGATGAACACCTCAATGTAGAAGGACACGATCAGATCGCACTAAGCATTGCGACTCTTTTAAATTCAAGTATTGAAACATCGAAAAATGAAGTACTTAGTTCCCTTAATGTTGGTGATCGGTATCCAAGATTTTCAAATAAAAACAACAACCTATTAACGTTCCAATCATGGAGAGATGGAAATATGGAACTATTTACAGCTGATAGCCTGCTGCAATCACAGGTAAGACTAACCTGGAATAATGAGGATGAATTGCATCCCTGGTTGTCTCCGGATGGACATCAGTTAGTCTTTACAGAAGGAGATCAATCTTCGAACCATACAAATGTGGCAATAATGGATATGAATGGCAATAATAGAAGGTATATTACATCTGACGAGAATACTTATGGTGCTATACCGTCATTCGATTATACCGGGACAAAAATAGCTTATGCAGAGTGGAAATCTTCTAATGGTGTACTGACGCAACCATATATAGTTATATACGATCTACTCACTGGCAACAAGGATAAAATTACTCCGGCAGACTATGAAAGTTGGCGTCCTATATTTTCTCCAGATAACACTATGTTGTACTATATAGCCAAGAAAGATTATCAATTCGACATATATACTTATAGGTTTGAAGATGGCAAAAATGCAAATTTAACAGACTCAGGATTTGACGAATGGGATCCTGTTATATCTAGCGATGGCAAAAAGCTGGTCTATGCTGGAAAAGAAAATGACAATTGGGATCTTTTTATGATTCATTTGGAAACAGGTAGTAGAACAAGATTAACCAAAAGCAAGGGCGACGAGTGGGATCCTTGTTTCTCCAATTGTGGTCAATATGTCTATTACGCCGCAACGTATGGCTTACGAAATGGTATTTTTAGAATCACTCTCAATTAGATTAAATGCCATTTAACTCATTAATATTTATAGTTTTCTTTCTTGTATTCGTTTCGATATACTATTCTGTTCCTAGCGGGAGTAAAAAGATTTATTTATGTTTAATTGGGAGCTATATATTTTACTCGTACGCTGGGATTACCAGTTTATTCTTTTTAATCACAATTTCACTTATCACCTATACAGGAGCTCTGATATTAAAAAACAAAAAAGAGAAGATAACTTTATACTTATCAATAGTAAGTATCGTGTTAATTCTATTATCCTCTAAATATCTAGAACCCATTAAATACTTTATTGACAAAGAAGAAAACTTAAGCAACCTAAAAGTTAATCTTTTTGCCGTCCCCATAGGCATATCATTCTATGCACTTCAAGCTATAAGTCTATTAGTAGATATCTACAACGCGAAATACAAGAGTGAACTTTCATTAAAAAATACAGCTCTGTTTCTATGTTTTTTCCCCCAATCTTTAGCTGGCCCAATACATCGAGCCCATGAACTTATACCTCAATTCTCTCATTATAAACCTATTGACGTTTATAAAATAATTACCGGTTTTAAAAACTTGTTATTTGGCTTTTTCTGTAAGCTTATTATAGCTGATAAAATAGCAATCGTTATATCTCCTATTTTCTCAAAATGGAGTGAAGCTGACGGGCTTTCCCTATTTATTGCAACACTACTGTATTCCCTACAAATTTATTTCGACTTTTGGGGATATTCATTGATTGCTATAGGATTAGGAAGGATACTCGGATTTAATATAAAAACCAATTTTAACCATCCATATATGGCTCTTACCTTTAGAGACTTTTGGCACAGGTGGCATATCTCGTTGTCGCAATGGATGCGGGATTATATTTATATTCCACTAGGTGGAAGGAAAAAAGGTTACACTTATTTTGGAGTGGCTATTTTCACAACTTTTGTAATAAGTGGGCTTTGGCATGGTCTCACTTATAACTTCCTCTTATGGGGTGTCATCCACGCATTACTATACCTTTTAGAGGCTGTTTTATTAAAACGGAAAACCGTTTTGCATGTCGGGTCTAACGTAGCGGCGGTCATTAGAATAATTAGAAGAGTAATTTTCTTTATAGTAATCTCCATCACCTGGTTGGTTTTCCGAATAGAAGAGCTTCCAGTTTTACAAGATATAATTAAAAATATACTACATTTTGAAGGGTGGTCATTGGAGGTAGCCTATTCTTATTTCTTAACTGATGTAAATGTCATTTACATCACGATTATATTAACAACATTTCTACTATCAAGTACATCATTTATCAAAAGAAAATTAAACAGCGTTCCTATCACGAATTATGGAAGATTTTCTGATTCGCTGTTTATATGTACTTGCTTGTTTTGCGTTATTATTTTGGGAGACATAGGCACACAAGAATTTTTATATTTCAGATTTTAATTAAATATGCTATGATACGCATTTTGGGGATATCTGCTTTTTATCATGATTCAGCGGCATGTATAGTTATAGACGGAGAAATAATAGCTAGCGCACAAGAAGAGCGATTCGACAGAGTAAAACACTCTGCTAAATTTCCCATAAATGCTATTAAGTACTGTTTGGAAGAAGGAGGACTAAATATTGATGATGTCGACGCGATAGTTTTTTATGATAAACCTTTTCTAAAGTTCGAACGCCTACTTCAAACATATTATGCTTTCGCTCCCAAAGGCTTATTCTCATTCTTAACGGCGATGCCCATTTGGTTAAATGAAAAGCTTTTTCTAAAATATAAGATTTACAAGGGTTTAAGAGAAATCGATACCTATGAGAGGAAAAACATAAATTTGCTTTTTTCGGGTCATCATCTATCTCATGCTGCAAGTGCTTTTTATCCATCTCCTTTTAGAGATGCAGCAATTCTGACAATAGACGGGGTGGGCGAATGGGCGACTACTTCAATTAGTAAAGGCACAGGGAGAAATATTGAAGTTTTGAAAGAAATGGAGTTCCCACATTCAGTAGGTTTGCTATACAGTGCATTTACTTATTTCCTTGGATTTAAGGTTAACTCGGGAGAGTATAAAATAATGGGACTTGCCCCATTTGGAAACGTTGAAAAAGCCGGTGAATACATTTCCAAGATTACAACAGAAATCGTTGATATTAAAAACGACGGATCTATCTGGCTAAATCAAGATTATTTCAACTATGCTACTGGATTACAAATGATTAAACCGAAAAAATGGGGAAAATTATTTGGTTTGTCCAAAAGAGTACCTGATACGGCAATTAACCAACAGCATTGCGATATTGCTTTAGCGATACAAACAGTTCTTGAAAACATTGTAATTAAAATGGCCAAGGAAGCTAAACGTCTAACAAATGCAGACTTCCTTTGTCTAGCCGGAGGGGTAGCACTAAACTGTGTCGCAAATATCAAGTTATTTGAACTAAAGCTATTCAAAGACATATACGTCCAACCCGCTGCAGGTGACGCTGGTGGAGCACTCGGGGCCGCCCTTGCTGTTTATCATATGTATTATAATAAATATCGACATGTATCAGCAGATGCTATGAAAGGAGCTTACCTAGGGCCGAGCTTCCGAGAAACAGATATTATAGCATTAAATAAAAAAGAAAAAGCTGTGTATACAAAGTTTGATGACTTCTCTATGCTTAGTAGCTTTATAGCTTCTAAAATAAATCAAGGGAAAGTTATTGGATGGTTCCAAGACCGAATGGAATTCGGTCCCAGAGCACTTGGGAATAGAAGTATTCTAGCGGACGCGAGAAATCCTAAAATGCAAAATCTGATCAATAAACAAGTTAAATTTCGAGAAAGCTTCAGACCTTTCGCTCCGGTGATATTAATTGAAGATGTATCAAAGTATTTCGAATTTGATCGCCATTCTCCTTATATGGTATTTACACCTAAATTAAAAAATTACCTGAGGAGACCATTACCCGATAATTTCAATAATTCATCTTTAAAGACAAAATTAGATTACGAAAAAAGCGATCTGGCAGCTACCACGCATGTGGATTTTAGCTCTAGGATTCAGACTATATCGAAGGAGCAAAATCCGAGACTTTGGTCTCTTATTAATAACTTTAAATCGTTGACTGATTGCCCAATTCTCCTTAATACTAGTTTTAATGTCCGGGGAGAACCTATTGTATGTACACCTGAAGATGCTTACAGGTGTTTCATGAACTCTGGTCTTGATTTCCTCGTGATTGATCTTTATATTTATGATAAAACAGAACAACATTAAAACTGGCCACTAACCACGCACTTGATCGAAATAAAATGGAGTTTATAAAAGATGTATTTCATTTCATAAAAGACCGAAAAAAATATTGGCTTGTACCAATGATAATAGTTTTGTTTTTGTTAGGTTTCTTAATTGTTATCGGTGGAAATAGTGTATTCGCTCCTTTTATATATACATTATTTTAGGTAATGGAAAAGAAAGACCGAAATCCGATACACACATTATTAATCATAATTTTATTCTTAGTTATCGTCTATTTGCTAAAAAGCTGGGAGTGGTTAATTATCCTTGCAATCGCTTTAGGGTCGCTCGGGCTCCTTTCGAGGCGAGCAGTCGAATCTATTGATTTTTTATGGTTCAAAATAGCTTCATTAATAGGAATTTATATGTCAAAAATAATATTGACATGCATATTCTTTTTGATTCTCACTCCCATAGCACTTCTATCTAGACTGCTCGGAAGCAAAGATCCTCTGAAGCTGAAAAATTCTCAAAAAAGTTTATTTCAAAAAAGACATGAAAAACCAGATAAGGGCTATTTCGAAAGATTATGGTAAAATTCAGCTGTGAGTATCTGTAATCCAGCTTACAAGAGCAGTGTTGGCGAGCACTTGAGAACCAAGTTTAGGTACTTTGAGAGATGAACCATTATGATGTAAATGTAAAACACCACGATGCAAATCCAAAATCACAATGTATTTTTTAACTTTGTTT
>Ga0079224_100004154_pt1 | contig 18565 bp, 11 predicted proteins | sample Stecom2015_FD_80414 | JGI IMG/M metagenome (GOLD analysis project Ga0079224, IMG submission 80414) | Agricultural soil microbial communities from Utah to study Nitrogen management - Steer compost 2015 | ecosystem: Environmental > Terrestrial > Soil > Agricultural land | place: USA: Utah... | reverse complement strand
GGAGGGGGTCAGGCTTGGGGCCGGCCCGGCGGAAAGGCATAGGGTCAGCAAGGCGAGCCCGATAACCGGGGTATCGCATAGGCGCAGCGCTTTCCATGGCCGCCTGAACGCCCCTAGTCCGTTATCCATATGGCCAATATACCCCGCCGGCCATGAAAAATCCCACGACGAATGACTGGTAACGCATATCCCTCGGAAAATATCTTATCCCTCCACCCTGTCCGCCCAGTAAAGGAAATCCCATGAAATTGATGGATCCCGGAAAATTGGGAGCCCGCCAAGGGCCAGACATCCTGAATATGGAGAGTATTGGAGCGCGGCCGTGGATTTCGCGGCGCCGGCTCCGCAGGGATACTCCAGGAACTGGGGGCGACCGGGACGTTACCTGTACCGGTACGAGGTTACGGCCCACGCCGACGATCCTTCCCGGCGGCGGGTACTGGATTGGGTCATCGATCCCTTCGCGCGGGAGTATGGACCCGGAAAAATGTCCAGCTTCACCTTGGATTATCAGGCCTATGCCTGGAGCGTCGAGGAGGCCGCCTGGCAGAATTGGACGCGGGACTGCGCCCTGCCCGTGGCCTCCCGGGAAGGCGATCCGCGGGGCGAGGCGATTCGGGAGTTAGGGTTCAAACTGGGAGCCGGGGGATTTCCACGCAGCGTGGATTTGAACGGCGACGCGCGCGATAAGGCTCCTTTCCAATACATAGAGAACCATGATCATGCCCGCTTCGTGAACCTGTTCGGTCGCCGGGGCGACGGCTTGTGGGAGTCCGGTGACCGCGAGGAATTGCATGGCCAAAACGGCCTGGCCGGCGCCCCCCCATGTAAGCCTTACCCGGTACCGGGCTCAGCATAGTTCCAATACTTCCAGGCGATTGCTTTTGGAAACCTGGGTGCCTGCGGGAAGGTTTTTCATGATCGATTCGCGCAAGGCACGGGTGAGGTTTTTTTTCCAATGATCCCTGCGGCATACCAGGCTGATTTCCCTGGCGGGTTCCGGCGCCGCGAAGGGCCGGACATGGGCCTTTATCTCCGACTCGCCCATGAACGCGGTCATGAAGGCGGGCAGTAGGGTATACCCGTTCCCCCCTTTCACAAGACGCCGCAAGGTGTCGAGGTTCCCGCTCTGGAAGTGTATGTTGCGGAAATTGGGCGCGGTTCCGTCGGCGATGGAGCAATAGCGCACGACCTGATCCTTGAAGCAATGCCCGTCGCTCAGCAGCCACAGCCCCGTACCGTCCAGGTCCTTGCGTTCGCACGAAGCTTTCTTGAGCAAAGAGTGACCCTTGCTTATGTATAGCTTGAAAGGCTCGTAGTACAGAGGTTCCTCCCGGAACCCATCCTCCGCCAGCGGCGTCGCCATGATGGCGGCGTCCAGGCGATCGAGCCTAAGGCCTTCCAGAGCCGACTCGGTTTTCAGTTCGTCGATGAAAAGCCGGACTTTGGGGTATTTTTTCGCGAAATGCTCGATGAAATGCGGAACCAAGGTGGCGGCCACGGTCGGGATGACCGCCAGCCGTAAATCCCCGGCGACCTCGCCCGTTTTGGCCAGGGTGATTTCCCTGAGGCGGCGATGTTCGCGCAGGATGAGCCGGGCCTGCTCCACGAAGTCCTCCCCTTCCGGCGTCGGAACCACCGGCTTTTTGAGACGATCGAAAATCCGGATATTCAGATCCTCCTCGACCTTGCGTACCTGCTGGCTCAAGGTCGGCTGGGTCACATGGCAGGCCCGCGCGGCCTTCCCGAAATGGCGTCCGTCCGCCACGGCTACGATGTATTCAAGCTGTATGATGCTGGGCATGGGACAATCCACCTTTGCTATCGGATATCGTATTCAATAGTCCACACCTATTATAGATAGTAATTATCGATTTTACATTTCAATAGTTTACTGCGATATTGGATACCACAACCCCAATGCGCCCGAAAGGCGAAAGGATTAATGCCATGCAAACCCTGATCAACAGCTCCATTCCCGATTTCAAAGTGCAGGCCTTCGCCGAGGGCGGCTTCAAGACAGTATCCCGCGAGGACTTGCGCGGCAAATGGTCGGTTTTCTTCTTCTATCCGGCTGATTTCACCTTCGTATGTCCCACCGAACTCGGGGACATGGCCGACAAATACGATGCGTTCCGGAAAATGGGCGTGGAAATCTATTCGGTGAGCACCGACACCCATTTCGTGCATAAGGCCTGGCACGACGCCTCGGAAACCATCAGGAAAATCCGATACCCTATGCTGGCGGACCCCACCGGCCTCCTTACCCGGGCTTTCGGAGTCCATATCGAAGAGGAAGGCCTGGCCTATCGTGGGACCTTTGTGGTCGATCCCGAAGGCAGGATCAAAATCGCCGAAATCCACGACAACGGCATCGGCCGCAATGCCGATGAATTGCTCCGCAAGGTGCAGGCGGCCCAGTTCGTCGCTTCCCACCCCAACGAGGTATGCCCGGCGAAATGGCGCCCTGGCGAAAAGACCCTCAAGCCCGGTCTCGACCTGGTCGGAAAAATCTGATTCCATTCAAACCGCGCCGAAGCGCGGAGATATGCCCCAAACCGCCGATAAACGATACGAAAGGACGACGATGCTGGACCCGGACCTCAAGGAACAATTGCGCGAAATCTTCACCAAGCTCACGGGAGGGGTGATATTGCGGGCGGCCGCGAGCGATCATGCCGATCAGGCGGGATTGATGGAAATGCTCCGGGACGTAGCCGCATTGTCGGACAAAATCCATGTCGAGACCGCGGCCGCCTGGCGGACCACGGCGCCAGCCTTCCGGATTCTCGGCGAAAGCGGAGAGGGCACGGCCTCCGGAGAAAGCGGCGTCTCTTTCCGGGGCATACCCGGCGGACATGAATTCTCATCCCTGGTACTGGCCATATTGCATCGGGACGGGAAAGGTCGGCTTCCTGACGCCGGAATTCTCTCCCGTATCCGGGCCTTGCAAGGTCCGGTCCGGGTCCGTACCTATGTTTCCCTTTCCTGCGAAAACTGCCCCGAAGTGGTGCAGGCTTTGAATCTGATGGCTACCGTGCATCCCGATTTCGGCCACGAGACCATCGACGGCGCCATCGCCCAGGACGAAATCGCGGACCTGGGAATCCAAGGCGTACCCAGCGTGGTGAATGGGAACAATCTGATCCACTCGGGAAAAGCCAACCTCATCGACCTGTTGGCGGCCCTGGAAGCCGCCTTCGGGAAGGCTTCCGCCGGGTCATCCGGGGGAAACCTGGGAGAGTACGATGTGGTCGTGATAGGCGGCGGACCGGCCGGTTCCAGCTCCGCCGTTTACTCCGCCCGCAAGGGCCTCAGAACCGCCATGATAGCGGAGCGATTCGGAGGCCAGCTCCAGGAAACCAAGGGTATCGAAAACATGATCTCGATCCCTTATACCGAAGGCGTCAAACTCGCGGCCCAGCTATCCGACCATGTATCCCGTTATGCCGTGAGCCAATTCGAGCATCGCCGGGTGCTGGGGATTTCCGGAGACGCAACCAAGCGCATCCAATTGGAAGGCGGGGAATACCTCGACGCCAAGGCCGTCATCGTCGCCACCGGGGCCAAATGGCGCCAACTGGGAATTCCCGGGGAAAAGGAGCATATCGGACAGGGAGTCGCTTTTTGCGCCCATTGCGACGGACCCTTCTATAAGGGCCGCAAGGTCGCGGTCGTGGGCGGCGGCAACTCCGGCGTCGAGGCGGCGATCGACTTGGCCGGTATCGCTCAGGAGGTGACTTTGCTCGAATATGGCGACAGACTCAGGGCCGACGGCGTCCTGGTCGAAAAGCTGGAGCGGCTTCCCAACGCCCGGATCCTAACGCGGGCCAAATCCACCCGCGTAATCGGAGATGGAAAATCCGTATCCGGCCTGGAGTACCAGGACCTGGAATCGAAAGAATTCCGGACTTTGGCCCTCGACGGCGTATTCGTGCAAATCGGGCTTTCCCCCAACTCCCGGTTCGTGAAAGATTTGGTGAAACTTACCCCGCGCGGCGAAATAGTGGTCGATGCCAATGGCCGCACCGATGTGCCCGGAATCTACGCGGCCGGAGACGTCACCACCACCCCCTTCAAGCAAATCGTGGTGGCCATGGGCGATGGGGCGAAGGCCGCGCTGACGGCCTTTGAAGACCGTATGCACGCGAAGGCCGCCTGAATCTTGAATGGATTCCCAAATTTCCGGGGAAGGGCAGGCTTAAGCTTCGCCTCTTCCCAAAAACACCAATTGAATGGGATAGGCTGCCGGGGCGGTGTGATGGGGGTCACTTGTGAAGGGGCCGATTCATAACTCTATTTGCGAGCGCGAACGGTTTTGAGGCGATTCTCGGGCGATAGCCCCTTGGATCCGTCCGCTGTGCTCATTCCGTCCCAACGGTCGGGGACGATTTTCAAGGATTTCCCGCATGCGCCCAACCATAGTCTTTTCCACCTTGCGAAAAACCGGTCCGCGTCCCCATGGCCGTGCCGCCTTCGGGGAAACCCGCCCGCGCGCCCTCAACCCTGTCGGAGCCGAGTTGAAAACCGCCTTACGGGTCTCTTGTGCCATGCTACTGGCGGCCGTTCTTACGGTTTCCGGGGCCTGGGCCAAGCCCGCCGGATCATCTCCTGCAAAAAGCGACGCGATCTCCGGATCCGGCCAGGCCGGCGCCCCCAAGGTGGACTCGGCCACGGTGCATCGGCTTTATCTGGACGGCGAGTTCGATGCCGCCATCGCCGTTCTGGAAGAAAACCTGAAGGAAACCCGCCAATACAGCCGGGCCGACAGCGCCTTTATTTTCAAGCATCTGGGCGTCATGTATGCGGCCCATTTCGACACCCGGGAAAAAGGAAAGCACTACATGCACCGCCTGCTTTTGGTGGAGCCCACCGCAAAAATCATGGACATGTACGCCAGCGACATGATCTACATGATCTTCAAGAACATCCGCGAAGAATACGAGCAGAGCCGGATAGCCAGGCCTCCGCAACGCCGGGAGGAGTCCTCCGAAAGGTCCATGGCAGGCAGGAACGCCTCGCGGGAAAATCCGGATTCGCCTTCCGGCAGCCGGACTTCGGCCTTCGCTGCTTCCGGAAACGGCAAAACCTGGCTATGGGCGGGTGTCGCCGTGGTTACCGTAGCCGCGGGCGTGGGAGCCTATGTCCTGATGAATGAAGAACCTCCGAAAACGATCGAAAACGAGGCGCGATTTTGAAGCCGATGCAGAGTCTTAAACCGATGCGGATTCCCGGACGGCATGCCGGAAGCGCCTTGCGCCGCTTGCGTCCTTTCTGGTTCCTGTGCGCCCTTTTCCTCATCCTGGCGGGTTGCCATCTCCGCGGGGAAGACGAGATCGAGAACACCATTTCCTTCGACCGCATGGCCGACTCCCTGAAGCAATTCGACGAGGTCGTCATCGTGCTGGAAACCCTCGACGGGGATACCATCGACGTGGTTTACCGCGGGAAGGTGGACGAAGCAGCGGATGTGATCAGACTCAAGGCCCCCAATTGGGACGGCGGCAAGGTCGTCGTTTCCATTACCGGAACCAAGGACGGCGAGGTGGCCTACCAGGTTGAAACGCGCTTCGACCCCGCCACCGATACGCGCGATAACGTGGCGGTTTTCGTTACCCCGGATGTTACCCTGTCTTCCACGGTCGGGGACCTGACCCTGCTGCTGGGGGATTCCCTTCCGCACATTCCCGTATCGGTAAAACCCGCCCACATCCTCGACAAGACCCTGGAATGGGAGGCGAATCCGCCCGGACTGCTGGTCATCGGACCCGGTCTTCTCATAGCGGAACGGACGGGCAACGGAATGCTCACCGGCAGCCTCAGGGCCAAACCCTCCGTCAAGATATCCATTCCTTTCACCATCGCCGTCTCGGGGCTGGTGCCCGAATCCCTGTCGATCGAACCCGAATCCCTGGAGATAGCCGCCGGCGGCGCCCCCGGTTTTTTCACTGCCGCGGTTTTCCCTTCCGCCGCATCCTCCGCCGTCTTGTGGACGTCGGAAGATACCTCGATCGCCGCCGTGGATCGAAACGGGCGCGTTCAGGGCAAACGGCAGGGACGGACTTCCGTCAAAGCGGTTTCCCGGACCCGGCCCTCGGTCGCCGCCTACGCCCAAATCATCGTGAGCGGCCCGGTCCCCGTGGAAAAGGTTTCCTTCGTCTTCGCAAGCCAGGACATTCCGGTGGGAGCCGCCGAAACCCTTTTGGTGATCGTAACGCCTCCGGGGGCCAATCCGGCCGTATCCTTCTCCCTTTCGGATCCGTCCAAGGCCGGCGTGGAAAACGGGAAAATCACCGGCAAGGCCGTCGGTACGCTTTCCGTCGTCGCGGCTTCGGTATCCAATCCCGAGGCCAAGGACACCCTGATCGTCAACGTCAAGATGGCCATTGCGACCGATACGACGGCTCCCGGAAAGCCCACGGTGACCATCACCCTTCCCCAGGCCTCGGGTACCTTCATCACCGCGGCCGACACGGTAAGGGTTTCGGGAACCAGCTCCGGCCCCAATGGCATGGCCGCGGTTGAATACACCTTGGACGGAGGCGCGGCAAAAGCGCTGACGCTGGGAGCCGGCGGAAGCTGGACCATTCCGTCCCTTTCCATCCCGAACGCCAAGACCTCGATCCTCAAGGTGATCGTGACCGACAGCGGGGGCAATAAGGGCGAGGCGCAGATTTCCGTATTGAGGGACAGCGATCCGCCTTCTCCTCCCGTGTCCCTGTCCGATCCCGCCTCGCCCACCAACGTGGCGACGGCTTCGTGGACCTGGGCGGCGGGCGACGACGGGGAAACGGGCAGCGGACTCAGCGGCAAGTACCGTTGGAAGGTGAATACGGGCGCCTGGACCGAGGTGGCCACAGCCGCCGCCACGGGCGTCACTTTGTCTCCGGGGAGCAACCTGTTCTCGGTGCAGGAGCAGGACAAGGCCGGTAATTGGTCGGCCGCGGCCACCGATACCGTGGTGCTCGACAACCGCGCGCCCGATGCGGTGACCTTCATCGGCATCGACAGCGGCTATACGGACGATGCCACCCCGACCTGGACTTGGGCCCCCTCCACGGCCAACGGAGGCATCGCCGAATACGTGCTCAAGCTGGATGCGGGAGCCGAGTTCACCTGGGCCGCCGCCGCCTATACCCCGACCACCTTACTTTCGGACAATGCGGTCCATACCCTGACGGTACGGCAGAAGGATCAGGTGCCCGGCGTGGTGGGAGCCGCGAATTCCTTCAGCTACCGGATCAAGGTGAATCCTCCCGCGGCGCCCACGGTCAAAAGCGCGGTCGCGGCCCTGGCCAACAACGGCCTGACCCGGAATCCAGGTTTCACCTGGACCACCGGAGGAGGCGGCAACGGGAAATTCCGCGTGAAGGTGAATGCCGAAACCGCCTATCGGGTCAATGGCGTTGCAGGCACGACATACAGCTTGCCTGCCGGGGATGCGGACGGGATCTATAAGGTTTCCGTATCCGAGCAGGATGATCTGGGGCGTTACGGCCCCGAGGGATCCTTTACCATCAGATTGGATCGCACGCCGCCGAAATTCGCCAATGCCAAAATCGCCGGCAAACCGTTCCCCTTGCGGGACGGCTTCATCACCAATGACTCCACCCTGGCCATCACCTACACTTCGGATAGCATGGCGAAATCCTTTAACTGCATTTTGACCGACAATGCCGTAACCACCTGCAAAGGCGCGACCCAGACCGATTCGGCCGGCAATTCCGCGGCCTTCCAGACCAATATCTGGCGCAGGTCCAAGGTGGTTTTCTTCACCCCTAAGGGCACCGGAGACGGATCCAGTTGGGAAGAGGCCGCCGGCGACATACAGGCCCAGGTGGATGCCGGAGGGGATGGTAAGGACTTTTGGCTGGCCTCGGGCGACTATACGGACAAGAACAATTCCCTGACGATATGGGGTATCACCCTGAATCTCTTGGGAGGCTTTTTCGCCGACTCCTATCCCACGGATACTCAGGATCGGAACAAGGGCGGCAGCATTCTGGCCCATATCTCCACCATGGGCACCTATGGAACCTGGGACGGGCTCCAATTCGTGGCGGCCAGCAATGGTTTTCGCTTGGCCCTGGCCATGGGCTCGACAGACAAACCTGCGACTTTCATTGATTGCCAATTCAAGGCGGGCTTCAGTATCGTGCTAGGCGGCGCCATCAATTTCCAAAACTGCCAAATGATCGGTGTCCGCAATCAAACCACGCCTTTATTGGTGAGCGGTAACTCCGTCATTACCTGGGAGGGCGGCGCCATCAAAGACAACATTTCTTCCAATTCGAGTGAGCGGGCCATATCCATCCAAGACGGGTCGATGACCTTCAAGGGCAACCTGACCATTTCCGGTAACTCCCCCACCTTTTCCACCACGCAGATTTACAATGATGGAGAGTTGATTATCACGCCTTCGGTCACATTCTCGTGCGCGGATATTGAAAATGGGCCGAATGCCTCGGGAACCTGCAAGGGAACCGATATTCAGCCGGGGCTTTAAAGAGGATTGGGATGCCTTCTCCCGGATCCGGAGCGTATGTGAGGAGCATCACATACCTTCGGGAGGCAAATGCCTATTATCCAGTACATGCGCCTCCTCCCACTCCTCCTTCTGTTTCTTGCGGGCTGCTGTGGTCCCCGGATAGTGATCATAATTGCTGAACCACAGCACTCCTCCGAACCCAAAATCCCCGCGGGCATTGCCTTTTTAAAGGTTCGGTCTTCTCCTCCCTTCGCAACCTATTGGCTGAACAGCTCCGAGGCCGGCGAAACGCCCTCACATGGCTATATTCCGGTCCCGGCCGGCTCGCATCTCCTGCAAATCGCGCACCGGCAATTCCCCCCCAAGGATACAATACTGGTGCTACGCCCGGGAGAGGTGCGGGAAGTCAAATTGCAATTGCTCCCCTGAACGGGAAAGCGGCCCACCCTCTCCCGATTCCTGCATCCCGCTTTCCGGCAGAAAAACGCGGCATCTACCCTACCCCTTGAAATCGCGCACCCATTACCGGCATGATAGGCATGTCCGCATGAATTTTAACGGAAGGAACAGGAATGAAATTTCTCAAATCCGCCCTTGGCTTAAGCATGGTTTTGGCCTCGGGCTCTCTCATCGGTTGCATGACTTCGGACGAGGGCGGCGCGCCGGCCGCATCGACCGAAGAAGCTTACCTGCGTTCCCAGGGCAAGGCCTTGGGCAATGCCGGCAAGGGACTGGGAGTGGAAAAGGTCTCGGTGTGCCATGTCCCACCAGGGAACTCGGCCAAGGGTCATACCATCACCGTAGGCTCGCCCGCGCTCGAGGCTCATCTCGCCCATGGGGATGTTCTCGGCGAATGCGGTGAGCAACCTCCCGTAGTCGATCCCCCGGTGGATAGCGACCCGACGATTGACCCCAACGAAGGCGCCGGAGAAGAGACTTGAACCTCTGATTTCATGGATAGCCCGGCGGGTCCCGCTCGTCCGGGCTTTTCAGCTTCCTAGGATAAGCCGTGACCCGATTCCCTCGATCATCGCTTGAATAGAAATGGCTCGGATAATTTGCCAATCCATTTCCGATTCGAAGCATTACATTTGATCACCTGCCCATCAGGGGAAGGAGAGATGTATGCTTTTGGGCATAGGATTGTCCGTAGCCATGTGGACCGCCGTACCTGAAGGGGAATGGGTCCGGGCCATACCCGATTCCGTCAGCTCCCGAGTGCTCAGGGATACCGGGCATACCGTGTACCTATCCGGACCCGGTCTTGCCCGGCTCGCGGACGGCCGCTGGGAATCCCTTCCGGGGCTGGAATTCGACGGGTTGATGACGAATCATCGCGAATACTGGACGGCGCGCCAGGCGCCGGGTCCGGGTCCCAGCCAGTTTGGAAATGTGATTGGGATTTTGACCCATTACTCCGACCGGGTGGTCGCTTCGTACGATACAGCGAACTCCTGCCTGGACGGGAACCTTTTCAGACTGCTGGGCATGGACGGAATGGGAAAGGTGGTGGTGGATCAACGCTATTTCAGGGGGTTCGGCGGTCCATCCACGGGGGTCATCCGCTTCGACGGGAAAACCTGCGAACAGATTGAATTGGGATTGGTCGGGGAAATGGGAGCGATCGCCTATGGCCTGGATGCGGTGGGCCGAGAATATTTTTCTACGGCACCGGTTTCCGATGTTTCCGGTTGCGGAGAAATGTTGCGGTTGGATCAGGGCCGTCTCGAAACTTTGGCCGAAGGGGTTTGTGCCAAAAAATTCCTGTCCAGGGGCATGGAGGTTTGGGCGGCGACTACGGCCGGGGCTTGGATTTTCAAGGACGATAGCGTCCGGAAAATCACCGCGGTCAAGGGAAAGGCCTTTCGCGAAATCCAGGATATTCTGTTCGATAGACTTGGGGTAATCTGGATCGGGACCGATGGGTACGATTTCTATCCGGAAAACATCGGGCTTGTCGCCATCTCAGGCGAAGACACCGTGATCTACAACAAGGACAATTCCGGTTTCCCGAGCTACTATGCGAGCAGCTTGGCGGAGGATCCGCAGGGTAATGTCTGGGTAGGGACTTTGGGCGAAGGCGTGGCCGTTTTCGCCAGGGACAAGTCCGTTTTGTCCCTGGTGAAACCCAGAAAGAACTACGGAATACACCGCCCGGAGAAGTCAGGCTTTTATCGCGATTTATTGGGCCGGCATCTCAACCCGGGCGGTACCATTTTCCGGGGCGCCCGCCATTCCATCCCGGTCTTTTCCAGGTAAGCGTGCATTCCTTCCGGGGTGGGCCCGGGTTCCCGGCCGAGCGCTTAGGAAAGGAATTCTCCAGAGCCAGCCGATCCCGCCTCGGCCGCCAAGGCTCCCGCAGTGACATGGGATAGGGACGTTTCAAGGAGCAGGCCAATTCCGCATTGGCAATCGGTGTCATTTTTCCGCGGATATGCGGAAAGTCGCTCCGCCCGGGGCACGATACTTGCCAATAAGAAATGACAATGGCTACCAAACCTAACCATTGCGCCTCCTTTTTACCCCGGGACTAATCCCTTTTCCGTATTTTATTCCTATCGAGCGAGCCATTCCCGTCGAGCCCTATCGGGGGATCGGAGTCCAGCCTTGTCCGAATCCACCGGCCATGAATCGCGCCAGGATCACCTGGAAGCCATGCACGCCTTTGCGCGGATCCTGGAACAGGATTTGGACATGGAATCGGTTTTGCGCAAAGCGCTCGCCGGTTGTCTCGAAGCTTTCCGATGCGGACGGGTTTGGCTGGCCTATCCCGCCGATCCGGAACCGGGCCAGTTCCGCTTCCGGTTCCAAGCCAACCGGCAGGGCATGCCGGCCATACCGGAAAACCGTGAGCATGCCCTGGGGCCGGAATCGCTCGCATGCCTGTCCGCGATCCTGGCCTCGCCCGATCCCATCGTTTCCTCCGGCGAGAAAGGGGACGGAGGGCACGCCCGTCCGGGAACGCGCGGATTCCGGAACATCCCCACCCTGGCGTTGGCCATCCGTCCCAGGCTCGGGAGGCCCTGGGTAATCTCCCTGCAGGACCCGGAGCCCGAAAGGGCCTGGTCGCGTTGGGATAGGGGCCTTTTGCGCGACCTGGGCGGGAGCCTGGCATTCGCCATAGGGAACCTCATGAGGCACCGTAACCTGCATGATTCGGAGGACCGCTACCGCTGGTTCGTGGACAACACCGCCGAACGGATCTGGCGGTTCGATTTGAAAAAGCCCATGCCGCCGGGCCTTTCGCGCGAGCGGCAGATAACCTGGTTCTACGAAGAAGCCGTCCTCGCCGAAGGCAACCGGGCCATGGCTTCGTTCTACGGCTACCCGGACGCTGCCTGCATTCTGGGCAAGGGGTTGACCGATTTCCTCACCGATCGGGGCCCCTCGACCGCGGCGTTCCTCGGGAGATTCATCCAGTCGGGATATAGGCTGCTCGACGCGGAATCCATGGAACGGGACGTGGCGGGCTCCATACGCTATTCCCTGAACAATCTGGTCGGAATCCGGGAAAACGGGATGCTGACGGGCGTTTGGGGAACGGCGCGGGACATCACCGAAAACCGTCTGCAGGAGATCGAGTTGCGGCGCTCCCGGGACCAGCGGGAGGCTATTCTGCAAGGCATCGCCGACGCCATTGTAGTGACCGACGGGGAGGGCAAGGTAATGTACCTGAACGACGCCGCCGCGCGCCTGATGGGCTTCCCTTCGCGGAAAGCGGGCGACCCCTCCGCCGGCGGCCTGGAAATGGCGGATCTGGAAACCCGTTTCTCCTTTTTGGACGAAGCCGGACGGCCGCTCCCTCCGGACGCGATGCCCATGCGGACTGCGCTGGCCGGATCCGATTTCCACCCGCGCCTGCTCCGGATCCGCACTCGTCCACCCGGACCGGAGAGATGGGTGATGGCGCAATCGAGGCGCATCCTGGATCCGGGCGGGAAGATCGCCTTCGCCATAGGCATCATGCAGGATCTCACGGACCTGAAAACCGCGCAGGACCGCCTGCGGCAATCGGAGAAAATGGAGGCGATCGGCCAGTTGGCGGGAGGCATAGCCCATGATTTCAACAACCTGCTCACCGCCATCAATGGATACGCCCAATTGGCCATGTCCAGGAAGGATTTACCGGCGGGGCTGCGGGAATTCCTGGAGGAAATAGCCAAAGCCGGAGGCCGGGCCGCGGGCCTAACCGCACAACTTCTCGCCTATAGCCGGAAGGCGGTACTCCAGCCCCGCCAAGTGGATCTGAATGCCGTCCTGGCCGACATGCAGAACCTGCTGCGCCGCATCATAGGCGTGGATATCCGCCTGGAGCATAAGCCCGGACCCGATCTGGGACTGGTCAAGGTGGATCCCTCGCAGTTGGGCCAGGTCATCTTTAACCTGGCGGTCAACGCCCGGGACGCCATGCCCCGCGGCGGACGGCTGGTGATGGAAACGGGCAATGCCCTTCTTTCGGATTCCCGCGACGAAGGAATCCGGGACGCGCCGCCGGGAGAATATGTCTATCTGACGGTGAGGGATAACGGGATCGGAATGCCTCCGGAAACCCGGAAAAAGATTTTCGAACCCTTTTTCACCACCAAGAGGGACGGCAAGGGCACGGGCCTGGGTCTTTCCAGCGTGTACGGGATCATCAAGCAAAGCGGAGGGTTCATTACGGTCCGGAGCAGTAACGGCCGCGGTACGGCTTTCCGCATCTACCTCCCCCGTTTCCGGGCCGGATCAACGCAAACCTGATGCCGGGTTTTCTTAATTGTTGTGCCCTTTTGGGGCGGGAGTTTATTTAATCCTGGAACGGGCGGCGCTCCGCCCCGCCCCGAAAGGATTCATGGTCAGACTTCCTCTTGCGACCTACAGAGTGCAATTCAACAAGGACTTCGATTTCGACGCGGCCGGACGCATAATCCCCTACCTCCACGATCTCGGGATTTCCGATCTCTACGCGTCCCCGATCTTCAAGGCGCGGGCCGGAAGCACGCACGGGTACGACGTAGTCGATCACAACGTACCCAACCCGGAACTGGGGTCCCAGGAAGCGCTGGAAAACCTGTCCCGGGAGATCCGCAGCCGCTCGATGGGCTGGATCCAGGATATCGTACCCAACCATATGGCCTACCATTCCGAAAACCGCCTGCTGATGGACGTGCTCGAGAACGGGACCAAATCGCGGTACATCAACTTCTTCGACATCGAATGGAACCATCACGACGAGAGCCTCAAAGGCAAACTGCTCGCTCCCGTACTGGGCGGTTTTTTCGGGGAATGCCTCGAGAACGGCGACATCGTCCTCGCGTTCGGCGAGCATGGGCTGTCCATCCGGTACGGCGACACAGTCTTCCCGCTCCGCATCGAATCCTACGCCGACGTGCTCGGCAACAACCTTACCCAGCTCCGCAAGCGGATGGACCGCGACCATCCGGACTTCGTGAAACTCGTGGGGGTCCTTTACATACTCAAGAACCTTCCCGACAGCGCCGAAAGCGAAGACCGCTACGATCAGATCCGCTTCGTAAAGTCCATGCTCTGGGAGCTATACGGGTCCAACCCCGTCATCCGCATCTTCATCGACGAGAACGTGCGCCTCCACAACGGCTCCAAGGGGGTTCCCGGCAGCTTCAAGCGCCTGTCCTCCCTGCTGGCCCAGCAGCATTACCGCCTCGCCTTCTGGCGCGTGGGGGTGGAAGAAGTCAACTACCGCCGCTTCTTCGCGATCAACGATCTGATTTCCCTGCGGGTCGAGGACCGGAACGTATTCGACTGGGTCCATGAACTTCCGCTCCGCCTGGCGGTCTCCGGCGTGGCGACGGGCCTGCGGGTGGACCATATCGACGGCCTGTACCATCCGCAGCAATACCTCAACCGTCTCCGGGAAGGCGCTCCCGACGCCTTTATCGTGGTCGAGAAAATCCTGGCGGCCGGGGAGCCGCTCAAGGCGAATTGGCCCGTCCAGGGGACCACGGGCTACGAATTCCTCAACGCCGCGAACGGACTTTTTTGCGCCACCGCCAACGCCGATCGTCTGGACGCGATCTACCGCTCCTTCACCGGATTGCAAATCTCGTGCGGGACCCTGGCCAACGATCAAAAGCGGCTTTTAATAGAAAAGGATCTTTACGGCGGCCTGGAAAACCTGGTGTACCAACTCAAGGCCATCGCCAGCCGGTTCACCCACGCATCCGACTTCACCCTGTCGGGATTCCGGAAGGCCTTGGAAGAAACCTTCGTCCACTTTCCCGTTTACCGCACCTACATCAGCGAAGACGGGGCCGATGAGCGCGACCGCCAGATCATAGCCTGGACCATGGAAAAGGCCCGCGCGAGCCTCCCCAGCCACGTCCACGAAATCACCTTCATCGAGCGCATGCTGATGGCCCAGTCCATGCCCGAGTTCGGCAAGGAGGAGCGGAAGTACGCCCTCGAGTTCGCCATGCGCCTGCAGCAGTTCACGAGCCCGCTGATGGCGAAAGGGATCGAGGACACCTTCCTCTACGTCTATAACCGTCTGATCTCCCTCAACGAGGTCGGCGGCAATCCGGACATTTTCGGCTCCACGGCCGAGGAGTTCCACGCCTATAACCGTAACCGCATGGCCGCCTGGCCCCATTCCCTCAGCGCCACGTCAACCCACGACACCAAACGTGGCGAAGACGCGCGCGCGCGCATCAACGTCATCTCGGAGCTTCCCGAGGAATGGGAGGCCAAGGTGGCGGAATGGCACCTGTTCAACAAAGGCCGCAAGCTCCGCAGGGGCCCCCATTTCATTCCCGATCGCAACGATGAATACTCCCTGTACCAGACCCTGGCGGGCGCCTGGCCCTTCGGGGACGCGGATCTGCCCGGGTTCCGCTCCCGCCTGGGCGAATACCTGGTGAAGGCGGTGCGGGAAGCCAAGGTGCATACGGTATGGCTCAAGCCCGATCGCGAATACGAGGAAGGTTTCCTGGAGTTCCTGGACAAGATTCTGGACCCGGAGGCTTCCGGCGCTTTCCTGGCTTCCTTCCGTCCCTTCCAGCGCAAGGTCGCCTTCTTCGGGATGTTCAACTCCCTTTCCCAGACCTTGCTCAAGATCGCGTCGCCGGGCATTCCCGACATATACCAGGGGGACGAACTCTGGGATTTCAGCCTGGTGGATCCGGACAACCGCCGCCCCGTCGATTACGGACTGCGCATGGATCTTCTCAAGGGAATCAAGGAGAGGGAGGCCGCGGATCTACACGGCCTATTGCGCGACATGCTCGCGAGCCCCGATGACGGCCGCGCCAAACTTTTCCTGATCTACCGCGCCCTCAAGGCCCGGGCCGCCCAGCCCTCCGTGTTCCAATACGGGGAATACCTCCCCCTGGGATCGGAAGGCGCGCATAAGGACAGCGTTCTGGCCTTCGCGCGCACCTTCGGAAAGAACTGGTGCGTTTCCATCGTTCCCCGCTTCCTCACCGGATTCGTTCCGGAAGGAACGCCGCCCCTGGGACGGGACATTTGGGGAGACACGCGCATCCGGATACCCGGCGATGCGCCCGTGCGATGGATCGACGCCGTTTCGGGGGAACAATTCCAGGTCGAGAACGGCTCCCTGGCGGTCGGGGACGCGCTTGGGCGCTTTCCCGCCGCCTTGCTGGAAGGCCAGGACTGAGGGTCGGCCATCCCTGAAGGCCGATCCCTCCGGCCGCCCTACGGGCGCTGGGGAGGCGGGGCCGTCCCGCTTCAGTCCGGGAGGAGACGCAGGATGCCCAGCATGGGGATATGCGCCCAATCCGGCCGGTTGTTCAGCTCATATCCGAGTTCGTATATGGCTTTCTCCATCAGGTGGGCGCGCAACAGCGCCTCCCTGTCCCTCGCCTCGGGCACGAAGGAGGCATCGCCGGCCGCGAGCAGGTAGGCCTCCAGGAAGCCCGCCGACATCCGCTCCGGCCACAATTCCGCCCAGGGCTCCAGGGCCATGCGCTCCTCTTCCCGCAGAACCCCTTCTTCGGGCCAGGCGGAATGGATGGCATAATGGAAGGAGCGCAGCATCCCGGCCACGTCCCTCCAGGGGGAGCGCTTCAGCTTGCGCTCGCTCAAAGAGCGGGCCGGCTCCCCCTCGAAATCCAGGATGATCGCATCCTTGCCCGTGAAGAGGACCTGCCCGAGATGGTAATCCCCATGCACGCGGGTCTTGACCGTGGGAATCAGCCTTTCCAGCAAGCCGCCGAAGGCGCCCATCACCTTGGGACGCGCGTCCATGACCTTGAGCGCCAGTTCCGCGCGCCCGGCGGGTATGCGCGGCATGGCCTTGGAAAGTCTTTCGTAAACCCGCGCGGCCTGATTGCGCATGCTCTGGTAAAGGGAGCGCTGGTACAGCCGGGAAAACGGCTCCGGCGCGAAGGCGGGCAGATCGGTCCGCGCGGCCAGCGCCAGGTGCATTTCCGCCGTGCGCCGGCCCAGCAGGCGGGCGAATTCCAGGGCCATGAGGTCTTCCGGATCCTTGCCGTCCAGGCCGGCCTCGCTGGCGGGCCGCCCTTCCAGGGAGGATCTTTTCTCCAATAGCCCGCCCATGTAATGGCCCGCCAGCTTCACCGCATAGCTCCAGGCATCCTGTTCGTGCACCACCAGGCCTTCGGCGATGGCGATAGAATAAGTGCCGTTGGCGCCGGCCGCGAATTCCAGGGAGCCGGAATAGGCGGGCACGTTCCGGAAATTCGTGTTCTCTTCCAGATGGCGGAGGATTTCCAGTTCCGGATTCTCCCCCTCTTCCAAACGTCGCAGGAACTTCACGAAATGCCGGCCGGGGAAAATGATGGAGGTATTGCTTTGCTCCGCCTTGAGCACCATGGACTCTTCTTCCGGTCTGGGCAGCCCCCCCTTGAAGGCGTCGTGGCGCGGATGTCCGCGCAGCACTCCCGTCAGTCCCGGCCAGGCGCCTCCGGATGCGATGAGGTTGAGCATCTGAAAGCGGAAATCCGCCTGATGCACCGCCTCGAACAGAATGGCCGAATCGTCTCCGTCGCCGAGGCCGGCTATCACCGCCGCGGGAGATTGGAGCCGGAGGGCCGCGGCTTCCGCGCCTTCGGCCCGGGCCAGGGGCAGCAAATAGCTTTCCGGGGATCCGTCGGCATACTCCACCCTCAGGAAAAGCAGCGCCCATTCGCCGCCGTCGGGCGGCAGCACCCGATCCTGGATGTTGACATGCAGGATCGCCCTGGTCTTGCTTCCGAACCAGCGGCAGCGGGGCAGGTAGGCGGGCAGGACCTTGCGCTCCAGGGCCTCTTTGCCGCGCCCCTGGAGCAGGTCGAGCCAGGTGAAGGCGGGCATGCGGAGGATTGACGTGCCTTTGGGGAGCAGGGCGGAGGAAAGCGCCGGCTTCAAATGCAGCCAGTAATGTCCATAGGGCCCCAGCATGATGGAATAAGGTTCCGCCGTAATGGTCGGGAACTTGGAAAGGCTGGAGATTTCCTCCACGATGCAACCGGCGAAGCCGTGCAGGTCGAGGGCTGTGACCTGCGGCGACATGGACAAATTCACCGCCACCAGGATGACGTCTTCGGCCTGGCGGCGCAGGAAGCACAGGACCTTGGGATTGTCGGGATGCAGGAACTCGACGCGCCCGCTGCCGAATACCGGGAAACGGCGTCGCAAGGCGAGGCGGCGTCGCATCCACCAGAGCAGGGAGGACAGGTTCCTTTCCTGGTTCTCGACGTTCACGCTTTCGTAATGGTATTCGGGATCGAGAATGACGGGCAGGAACAGCCGCTGGGGATTCGCATCCGAAAAGCCGCCGTTGCGGTCGGGGCTCCATTGCATGGGCGTGCGCACGCCGTTGCGGTCCCCCAGGAAAATATTGTCGCCCATGCCGATTTCATCCCCGTAATAGATTACGGGAGTACCGGGCAGCGAGAACAGGAGGATGTGCAGCAGCTCCACCTTGCGTCGATCGTTGTCGACCAGGGGGCCCAGGCGCCGCCGGATGCCCAGGTTGATGCGCGCCTCCCGATCGCGGGCGTAGGCCCGGTACATGTAATCGCGTTCCTCGTCCGTGACCATTTCCAGGGTGAGTTCGTCATGGTTGCGGAGGAACAGCGCCCATTGGCAATTGCCGGG
>Ga0079224_100004153_pt1 | contig 18568 bp, 16 predicted proteins | sample Stecom2015_FD_80414 | JGI IMG/M metagenome (GOLD analysis project Ga0079224, IMG submission 80414) | Agricultural soil microbial communities from Utah to study Nitrogen management - Steer compost 2015 | ecosystem: Environmental > Terrestrial > Soil > Agricultural land | place: USA: Utah... | reverse complement strand
CATAGGACTAAAAATCCGATTGCAGCCACTAATGCCGCAATATAAAGTAATACTTCCATCAAATATAACCTCCTCTATCTAGTTCCATTTATTACATTCGACAAAAATTGCGACAATCCTTTTTCTAGAAAAGCATTTTTTCCGTAAACCCATCTAGAAATACTAGCTTTTCCTGCGTGAATATTGTTAATTTGTTATTTATTTATTCACTAAAGATGAAAGGCTATTTTGTCCATGCTTTCATATTCCCCAATCTATTGATGAATAAAACCCTTTATGAATAGAAGTTCTATCATTTATCCTGCAAGTCCAATTATCACAGGATGTAATATGTTTAGGTAGTGTTCCCCAATCAGCAGGAATTGAAGAAAACCGTACTAATTGAAGTTCACTATATGTATGGAAAAACAGCTTATCCTTTTTATTTTAGGTTAAGCTGTTTTTCAATTAATTCAAAATTGCTTCAAAGGCATCTTGATATTTATGAACATCTCCCGCTCCCATAAACAGGTATACGGCATTTTCATGTTTTTTAAGTTGATCAACTGTTTCGATTGTTAACACAGTACAGCCATCGATTAAGTTTGCTAAATCATGAATCGAAAGTTCTCCCTGTTTTTCGCGTGCCGAACCAAAAATATCGCATAAGTAGGTTGCGTCGGCACCGCTCAAACTATCCGCAAAGTTTTGTAAAAATGCTTTAGTTCGAGTAAACGTATGGGGCTGGAATACCGCTACAACTTCACGATCAGGATATTTTTGGCGCGCTGATTGCAAAGTTGCCGCAATTTCTGTCGGATGGTGAGCATAATCATCCACTAAAATCGCATTGCCCACTTTTGTTTCAGTAAAGCGACGTTTTACACCGCCATAAGTATTAAGGCGTTCTTGAATCAGCTTTGCCGGAACCCCTTCATAATGGCACAGTGAAATTACTGCCAACGAGTTTAAAATCGTATGGTCACCGAATAACGGGATAAAGAATTTACTGTAAAACTCATTACGTACATAAACATCAAATTCCGTACCTTCTGATGTTTTTACGATATTACGCGCTGAAAAATCATTGGCAGGATCAAAACCGTAGTAGACTACTGGCACATTGGCTTGAATTTTCTGAAGCTGTTCATCATCCCCGCAAGCAATGATTGCTTTATTTACTTGTAAAGCCAGCTGTTGGAATGCATCGTATACATCTTCAATGCTCGTGAAATAATCAGGATGATCGAAATCGATATTCGTCATGATTGCATAATCCGGATGATACGCTAAAAAATGGCGTCGATATTCGCATGCTTCCATTACAAAATATGAAGCATCTTTTTTACCTGAACCGGTACCGTCACCGATTAAATATGATGTCGGCATATAACCGCCTACAACATGACTCATTAAGCCGGTCGTAGACGTTTTACCATGTGCACCTGTAATGGCAATTGACGTATAGCGATTGCTGTATTCACCTAAAAACTTATGATAGCGAATGACTTCAACACCTAACTCGCGTGCACGCACTAATTCTGGATGATCATCATTAAACGCATTCCCTGCGATAACTGTTAAACCTTCTTTAATATTGTTTTCATCAAAATTTAAAATTTCTATTCCTCGGTCACGTAATGGCTGCTCCGTAAAATAGTATGTTTCATAGTCTGAACCTTGAACTTGCTCTCCTGCATCAAATAGAATTTGCGCCAGGGAACTCATGCCTGAACCTTTAATACCGGTAAAATGATAGCGTGTCATTATTTATAAAACCCTCCTAGGATACGAAGACCCCATTGAATTATCAATTTATTGTTTCAAAGTATGCCTACATTATAGCACTAAATACACGTTACGATAATTGAACGACAATTCTAATTTTTAAATTGTTCAACTAACTGATGCTTTAGCCTCCGAATTGCTCAAACAGCTCTTCTTCTGTAATATATACATCTCTCGGTTTGCTTCCTTTTGGTTCAGAAACATAACCATGTCGCTCTAACATATCGATTAATCTAGCTGCTCGATTATAGCCAATATGATAACGGCGTTGTAAAAGTGATGTCGATGCTGAGCCTTGTTCATAGACAAATCGGCATACCTCTTCAAACAACTCGTCTTGTTCCTCTATTGTTTCTGAGCGTTTTAGTAATTCTTCCTGTTTAAAAATATATTGTGGCTCGCCTTGTTCACGTACATACTCGATAATTTCTTCGATTTCATCATCTGTTACAAATGTACCTTGAATACGGGTTGGAGCCGACATTCCATTTCCTAAATATAGCATATCTCCGCGTCCCAGCAATCGTTCCGCGCCCTGTGAATCCAAAATTGTGCGAGAGTCGATTTGTGATGATACCGAAAAGGCGATACGCGTTGGAATATTGGACTTTATCAGACCAGTTATAACATCTACGGATGGGCGCTGTGTAGCAACAATTAAATGTATTCCTGCAGCACGGGCCTTCTGTGTAATTCGGACAATGCTGTCTTCCACATCCTGTGGGGACATCATCATTAAATCCGCCAACTCATCGATGACAATTAATAGATATGGAAGCTTCTGTGCATACATACCATTTGCATCACACATTTTATTATATGCTTCTATTTTACGTGCACCGCTGTGCATAAATAACTCATAACGTCTTTCCATTTCCTCTACTGCCCATTTTAACGCTGCAGTCGCTGCTTTAACATCGGTAATAACAGGGCTGACTAAATGCGGAATATGGTTAAATGGCGCAAGTTCTACCATTTTCGGGTCAATCAGCATAAGCTTTAGTTCATTCGGATTTGCTTTATACAGCAGGCTGACTAAAATCGAGTTAATACATACTGATTTACCCGATCCTGTCGCACCGGCGATCAGCCCATGCGGCATTTTCCGTAAGTCGATTGTGACCGGCTTCCCTGTTAAATCCAAACCAAGTGCTGCCTCCAATGGTGAATCCGAATCTTTAAATGATGCTGATTCTGTCACTTCCGAAAGTCGCACCGAACGGGAAATCCTGTTTGGAATCTCAATCCCGATTGATCGTTTCCCCGGAATTGGCGCGTCAATTCGAATATCTTTTGCAGCCAATGCCAATTTAATATCATCCGTTAAATTGCGGACTTTGCTTACCTTCGTCCCGTGCCCTACTGTAATTTCAAATTGTGTAACAGCCGGTCCTTGAACGATCGATTCAATTTGCGCCTGAACTTGGAAATGCGATAGTGCTTCCACTAAATTTTCGCCTTGTTCATCCATCCAGTCGCGGTCTTCCACCATTTCCTCCGGCGGTACTAAATATTCAAGAGGTGGTTTTACATAAGGTATTCTTTTAACTGGAGGTGCTTCTATTACGGTCTCAGCTTCCTCTGCTATCACTTCTTGCATAGAAGGTCCTTTTACATCTGCCGTTTCTTCAACAATCGGCTCTTCCTCTTCTTTAACTGCCGGAAGTTCTGTCACCTCTTGGATTTCAGGCACTTCTTGAACGTTCAACGTTTCCGGAACTTCTTCTACGACAGCTTCCGTAGTTGAGGCTACTTCTAATAGCTCTTCTACTTTTGCAGGTATATCGGATTCTCGTTCCAGCAATCCAACAGATGTAGAAGTCGTTGTCCGCATCGTTTGCTCTTCAAACTGATTAGTCGGTTCATGCTTCACAACCTGCTCGTTAAAAGTAATGACTTCAGCATTTACCTGTTCTTGTCGTGCTTCATTTTGAGATCGCTCTATTTCTTGTTTAACAGTTTCTGTTTCATCATTGTGCTGCGCTGTATCCTCTTGTTCTGTATGAACTTCATCCGTCTCTATGGCCGGATGAATAACGGTTTCCTGCTTTACTTCGTCTACTTTATTTTTTTTACTTCGCATGCGGAGCTGCTGTTCGACGAATTGCTTCGTCATCAGTTTTTCCTTGTCTGACTTCAGCATCACTACATTAAAAGGAACACGGCTTCTCGTACTGATCGGCTGTACTGGATCCATTTCTTCCTTCTGCTCTTCAATTACAACCGCTTCTTCAGATGGGGGCATTTGCTCCACATTTAATTGACCGATATGAATGGTCGAATTTTCAATCGTTACATGCTTTACTTGTACGTCATTGATTGTTTCAGCAACGGAAGATTCGTCTTCTACAGCCTCTTCCACTTCATTGTCCACCTCGATAACCGCTTCCGTACGTTGTTCAAGTACCGCTTCTTCAACGGTTTGCTGTTCTTCCTCGGCTGATTCTTCCTTTTCAGCTAAAATCACTTCTTCTTCTGGTTCAGGTGCAGGTTCAGTTTCTGATTCAAATAATTCAGTTTGTACAATATCTTCTTCCAATAACGGCTCGTGTATTTCTTGTTCAGGCTCTGCAACAACCTGTTGTTCTTCCTCGATTGATGGTATAACAACCGGTTCAGTCGGCTGTTCTGCCGTTTCAATATTTTCTTGTTCAATTATTGATGGATGTTCCTGGTCTTCCTTATTAAGCTTTTCATCCTGCTGCTTTTCAATTAATTTTTCTATTGAGGACGGCTTTTTAAAACCATGTACAGGCGACGGAACATCTGTAGGAATAAAACGTTTCCTAATTTCGATCGGTTTTAAAATTTGTTTATTTTCAGTTCTTTCTGCACGGACAGGCTTATTATGACGTATTGCTTCCCGTTCTTCTTTTAAATTCGGTAAACGGCGGACAGGATCCCTTGTATGCACGACATTTGTGTGGCCCTTCCCTTTACGGCGGCGTTCCAGTAAATCTCGTATACCGGATACTTCGACATCATATACTTCCTTGGCTGTATGCTTTTGCAAATAATTTGGTAATGTCAGTTCTTCTTTATCGTCATCATAAAAGCGCGTCGTTTGCCGCTGCTCATCTTTTTGCTTTGCTGCTTCATCATAATCATCTTCTATTAAAGGGAATCGGAATGCTTTTTTCGGTGCGTCAGGTTCTTCATAATAATTTCCCGTCGCCTGTGATTGCTTTGTTTGATCTATTTCATCCGATTTTGGTGATTGTTCATATTCATCATATTCTTCTTCTGAATCCATTTTAAATAGTTTATTAAATTTATTTTTAATCCAACTCATAAATACCACTTCTTTCCTTAAAAACATTGCCGTACAAATTCCACTATTTGCAACGGTCTTTATTCTTATTTAAATTGCTGTGTATAAATAATATACACCTCAAAAGCATATCATATTTGCCGGGTAAATGCGCTTTGTCGCTGATATTTTTAAGGATAAAAAAAAGTTAGTATGAGAGACTCACCTCAACATACTAACTTATCGTACTTATTAACGAGCTGGTACTTCGAATGGGCTTCCTACTTCTGCAGAATCTTCCAGCACTAAAATGCCTTTTACTTCAGGTGCGCCAGGAATTGCCAGTTCACGTGCTGAGCAAAGCATACCGAATGAATCTTCACCACGTAAGTTGCCTTCTTTGATCAATAGACCAGAAGGCATCACAGCGCCGACTTTAGCTACAACTACTTTTTGCCCTGCATCTACATTCGGAGCGCCACAAACGATCTGCAATGTTTCATCCCCGACGTTTACTTTACAGACACTTAGTTTATCTGCATTTGGGTGCTTTTCTTTTGATTCTACATAGCCAACTACAAATTTTGGTGAGAAGTCTACATCTAGAGAAATTTCTGCGCCATTTGCCTTTAAAGCCGCTTCTAATTTTTCTACAAGTTCAGGTGTTACCTCCACATTCCCTGCAACATCCAGTTCTACATACTTGCTGGCATTAAAAAGGTTAAATGCTTTCACTTCACCAGTTGTCTCTTCTTTTAAAATGGCTACATCGCCAGCGCGATCCATCGCTGTTTTTACGATCGGCTCCATTGATAATTGAACTAATAGGACATCTCCTACATGTGCTTTGTTGTAAGCTACTTTCATTTTTCTTCTTGCTCCTTTTTCACTTTGTTTTTCGCTAAAATAAATATTGGTTCTAAATGACCGTTTTCATATACAAATGACAAGCTCGTAATCGGAACTGCACCAACTGTAAAGAAATGCATCGTCATCTGCGCTAATACATCATACCCTACTTCATTCCGAATATCACCAATAATCAGTACATCCTGATGCGGAACAGATACCGTCATTTCGCCTTCAATTTGACTTTCCATTTCCTTTAAAAAGCTTTCGTTTAAAATACGGCTTGCATCATAACCGTCATTCTGATTTAAAAAATAATAAACATTGCCCGAAACTTCATCACGTTTCACAGAAGTCGGCAATTTTTTTACAGAAAAACGTGCAGCTTCGCGTATATGTTCCTCTGTTACATTTAATTTCGATAGCATTGACTCGTCAATTAAACGATATGTTGTCCCTAGGTCAAGCGCATAATAAATACGTGTTTCCGCGGTATGATCTGTCATGACAAATGCATGTCCTTCATTCGACTTTTTAGGGAAAGATGTTGAGCGGATGATCGGATACACAGATGCAAGTCCGCCGAATCCCTGTTCTTTTTCCCGTTGCATTGCTAAAAATGTTTGCTCGATTGTATAAATGACTTCATCGATTGCCTGCTGTTTTTTCTTTTCGTACTTCGTTAAAATTTCGGGTAAAGAGATATCCATTCCCCGCCCGATTTTTTTATGTTCAAGACGTAATTTATCATGCTTTTCATCGAATGTGAATGTAAAGTTCGCCTCACCTAACTTAGCCTTCAGTTCAGCTACTAACTGTTTCGATTCCATTCAACCACTCCTTTATCTAATCAAAAACGGTTCACCAATGTGAACCGTTCCATTTACTTCATCTATTGTAACAAAAAAGCTAGGTGATTACTTTACTCAACGCTCCAACTAGTTAACCACTTTCACCGATTTTACAATTTCCATCATTTCCTTGATTTTATCATCAATTTTTTTATCCTCGGAAATAGTCGACAACTTAACTCCGCCTATATTGACGATAAGTTCATATTTCTCTTCAGGAAATTTTGTAACAGCAGAAAATCCGAAATGGCCATCCGATTCGAATGTTTGCTCTTCAACAATTTCATTTTTGCTTTCCTGCTTTAACAAGTCATACTGTAACTGACTGTCTTCCGGTTCATTTTGATTAACAAATAATATATAAGAATCTTTACCATTCAGAATCGTATAATTCAGTTCATCGATTCCTTTTTCAATGCTATATCCTTTTGGTAAGTATAGCTCTATATGTCCAATCGTTTTGTTTGCTTCGTTCGTTTCGCTGCTAAACGTTTTTTCAGCATTTTGCATCCCTGCTTGTGCCTGTTCTTCGACTGTTTGGCCGCATGCTGATAATATAACAACAAGTGAAGTTAGCAAAAACGCATGTATCCATTTACGACTCATTGTTTTCCCTCTCTTTCAATCGTTCCATCAGTATCATAATAATTTTACGAGCCGTAATGCAACGAATGTGCTCTACATCCGGTCCTTTTGCTCTTTATTTAATTTAAACAGAATTTGACCGACTAATAATTTGACGATATGTTCAAACATTTCTTGGCGGTCGATCAAATTATTTGAGAAAATACCGACTGCTCCCTGATGATGGCGAATATTTTCGCTATTTGTATAGACGTCCATCACCGGTCCAAGTTCCTTGCCCATACGAAGCTCCTGAGCAATCTCTTCCGGTAGGGCAAATTGAGCACCGGAGCTGGCAATGACTGTCCCATCCTTTAAAACAGCCGCCCCCCAGTTACAGCAATACATTGTTCCTTCGATTTCATCGACGCCACCTTCAAGTCCAAATGTCATATCCGCATTTGTCAGCATCATTGTATGACGTGCACGGTTGATCGCACCTTGTCTCGTTTCTTCATTTGAAAAGGGCTGAATCGATACATCTGAAGGTACTTCCATATTTTCGATTGTGGCTTCAGGGAAATACTGTTTGACAATTGCTTCGACAGCACCTAATTTCGCCTTATTTTTCGATCCGACTGCTACTCTCATTATTTCATCTCCAAGCTGTTCGTTTTTAAACGGTCTCCACCTCAATAAATGGTTTACCGATTGTATGTAAGTCACGTTAGACCTATTGTCCGCAACTAAAAAACAAGAATGCGATAAATTCGCATCCTTGTATTATAATATAATATCGAATTTTTTTATACGTTTGCACGAATAGTTTCGACTGTAGAACGGTCTGCTGTTTGAATTAATTTCACTAACAGTTCTTTAGCTGCTGCATAGTCATCCACATGAATAATAGAAGCAGATGTGTGAATATAACGTGAGCAAACCCCGATTACTGCTGAAGGAATGCCGTCATTTTGAGTGTGCACACGTCCTGCATCTGTACCACCTTGAGAGACGAAATATTGGTATGGAATATTGTTTGACTCAGCTGTGTCCAGCACAAATTCACGCATACCACGGTGTGTTACCATTGAGCGGTCTAAAATCCGCAGTAATGTTCCTTTACCTAGTTGACCAAATTCATTTTTATCGCCAGATGTATCATTCGCAGGTGATGCATCCAATGCAAAGAACAGATCAGGCTTGATCATATTGGATGAAACTGCAGCCCCGCGTAAACCGACCTCTTCCATTACATTTGCTCCGGAATAAATATTGCTCTTCACTTCCTGACCATGAATCTCTTTTAAAAGTTCGATGGCTAAACCGCAGCCGTAGCGGTTATCCCAAGCTTTTGCCATAATTTTTTTCGGATTGGCCATCGGTGTGAAAGGACATACCGGAATAATGGATTGTCCTGGACGTACACCTAAATCCATCGCATCTTGTTTTGAATCTGCTCCGATATCGATCAGCATATTTTTAATATCCATCGGTTTTGAACGTTCCGCATCCGTTAATAGGTGCGGTGGAATTGATGCAATAACACCCGGAATTTCACGGTCTTTTGTATAAACCGTAACCCGTTGCGCAAGCATAACCTGATTCCACCAGCCGCCAAGTGTCTGGAAACGGATCATGCCGTTTTCAGTAATGGAAGTAACCATGAAAGCGACCTCATCCATATGACCAGCAACTAAAATTTTCGGCGCTTGTTCATCTTTTGCTTTACGCACACCGAATACGCCGCCTAAATTATCCTGGATAATTTCATCAGAATATTTTGCTAATTCGGAGCTCATAAAATTGCGGACTGCACGCTCATTCCCTGGCGCACCAGGCAGTTCTGTTAATGTTTTAAAAAGAGCAAGTGTATCTTGATTCATTCTGCAACACCTCTAAATGTAGATTTGCATTCATTATATCACAAATTGCAAGCAATATTTCGACTTTCGAACCTTCTATTATTTTTACTCTATTTTCAGAATATGATAAAGTAAATGTAGTCACTATTTTGAGGAGGTATTTTGAAATGAATTTAAAAGACTTTACAATAGGGGTTGTAACAGGGATGGCAGCAGCTGTCATTGTTAAAGAAATGAGCAATCGTGTCGCACCTTTTGCGAATCCAGATCATATTTTAGCCAACATCAAAGATGAATTTAAAAAACATGCACCAATTGATGGTTCCTGGATTTACATGAAAACAGAAAACTTCAGCAATGGCTTTACAGAAACACCGGTCTATCGTGGAGGTATTTCCCGTACAATCAACGGCGAGCTTGAAAACTACGAGTTCGCAGCAGATGCCCGTTCCGGTGCCATTGTAGATATTAAACAAATATAATGTAAAAGATGCGATGACGTAATTTTAGTCATCGTATTTTTTATATGCTTAAATTACGCAACGGATTATAAAAAGCACCTGCAGGGTAAATCATGCAGGTGCTTTCGTGTTTACTTAATTAATGCCGGTTTCGAACGTTCCAGGCTGTCTGTTACTTCCTTGCCTGTTGCGTCCCACTGAATCATACGGTAATACGCATCATGATAAAAGATAAAGCGGTAGCCGTTTGACAGCGCTTCTTTCATCAACTTTTCCTTCGCAAATACGCTTGTCATTGGGTAATCATCATACGCCAGTACCCACAGCGGATTCTGGTGAGCATGTGTCGGCATAATATCCGCCATATGTAGTGCTACTTCACCATTTTGTTCAAGGCGAATGATCGCATGTCCTTCACTATGGCCGCCCGTATGAATCATTTTTAAGCCCGGAGCCACTTCCAGCTCCCCTTCGTACGTTGATACTAAATGCTGTACAGGCTCCCAGTTTTCTTTCCAATACGTATTTTTTGAACGAATATTCGGATTGCGCATCTCGTCCCATTCAATCTGCGTCGTGTGAATAACTGCATTCGGGAAAACCGGAACAAGCTTGTCCCCTTCCCACTTCGTTAAACCGCCGGCATGATCAAAATGGAGATGCGTCATTAAAATCACATCAATATCGCCTGGCTGTAAACCGGCTTCAGCTAAGCTTTTTTCAATTGTTGATTCTTCGGAAACACCGAAATTGCGCAGCTGCTTTTCATTTAACTTACCGGCACCTACACCTGTATCGATCAAGTAATTTTTACCCTCGTATTGAATTAAAATTGGTTCACATGCTAATTCAATCTGGTTCAATTCATTTACCGGATATTTACGAGACCAAAGTGCTTTTGGCACTACCCCAAACATAGCCCCGCCATCCAGTGCTGTGACACCTCCATGTAACCAAGTCAGTGTCATGTTGTGAAATTCAAATCGATCCATTTTTCCATCCCCCTAAATCGTTGTTATTTCGTCTTGTATTGGCATTCTAGTCGATATATTGGCTGACCGAGTTTCGAGAATTTCTCCTCGTATTCTGTCATAATATTATCTTCCGGCATATTCGCATGTAAGTCTAGCGATACATAGTTTAATGCCATACCATACTCGTTCATACTTACGAGTGAATATTCAAAAAGACCACGGTTATCCGTTTTGAAATGGATTTCACCGTTATCAACTAAAATGTTTTCATAAATTTTCAAAAAACCTTCATGTGTAAGGCGACGCTTTGCATGTCGCGTTTTTGGCCATGGATCCGAGAAGTTCAGATAAACACGGTCCACATCCCCTTTTGTGAAAAACTCTTCCAATTTTGCGCCATCAACTTTTAATAAACGCAAATTCGATGGTTTGTTTTCTGCCTCGATTTTTTCAAGGGCACAGACGATAACACTATCAAATAATTCAATACCGATATAGTTAGTATCCGGATTTTGCAGCGCCATCCCCAAAACGAATTGTCCTTTACCTGTACCAACTTCGATATGAATCGGGTTGTCGTTGCCGAATGCTTCATTCCATTTGCCTTTATAATCTTCCGGGTTTGGAATAATTACATCAGGATGTTGTTGAATATATTCCGCTGCCCATGGTTTATGCTTTAATCTCACTTACTTATCCTCTTTTCTATTGTGTAGCTGCCTCATATTATAACGGAAAATAGCTTCGTTTGCTTTTATTTTGCTAAATTCCATGCTTTTTTCTGCACGGTTATTTCAATTCTATTTTGACCGGCTGCTAACTTTTGAGTTTCTCCGTCTGCATGTGCCATGACCGGTTCCTCAAAAATCAGCTGTGCATCCGTCGCTGCAAACTGTTCGACTTCCTTCAAAAGTGTATGCTTTCCTAAAAACACTGTTCCAAAAAGGAATAATAATTTCCACTTCGATAAATTGGAGACGACGGTCAGTTCGAGCTGGCCATCGGATGTATCTGATTTTGGAGATAACTTCATTCCCCCGCCAAAATAAGGCTGATTGCTTGCCGTTACAAACCATACATTTTGATATTGCTTCTCTTTTCCTGCTTGGACTATCTTAAGCTTAAACGGTTTATATGTAAAAAGTGCATGAATAACATAATAAGGATAGCTCAGCTTTCCAAGTTTCCATTTATTAAGCGACCTTTTCAGTGTTGACTTGTTTGCGATATTCGCCACTAATGCATCAAACCCCACACCAAAATTATTAATAAAGTATTTGGTATTCCCGCCTTGCCGCACTACCCCGCAGTCATGTGAAGTACTATTCACTCTATTTACAAATTCCTGTAGCTGTTTGCCCGTTTCGAATGCTTGATACCCCCTGGCAAAATCATTGCCAGAGCCCGCAGAAATTGCTCCTAAGTAGACATTTCCGAAATGTACTGCGCCATTCAGCACTTCATGAATCGTCCCATCACCGCCAATAGCAATTAGACATACCGGGTTTTCCTTTGTTGCCCGTCCGGCAATTTCCTTTGCCAGCAGCTGCGAATGTCCTTCATATTTTGTCCAATGGATTTGATACGGGATTGTCAACTGCCGTTCAAACTGATGCCAACGCTTAACCCCCTGCCCGTTGCCCGCATAAGGATTAATTATAAAATGAACTTCCATTATTTAATCTTCCTTATTTTCCGTATTCCAAATATCACGCTGGAAAGATGTTGTCTGAACTGTATTTAAAATCGCTTGTGCTCCACGTATTTGCATATGCTTTATCGGTGAAACAGAACGCGCTAATTGTCCCATCCATTCTGGGAATTTCCGTTTATCCACAAATGAAACGCCATACATTGTTCCAGGATAATCAATATAGCCATTTCTTGTTAACAACACTTTACGAATTGGCAGTTCAATATGATTGTGTTCAAAAATCTGTTCGACAACTTTTTCCATCCGGTTTAATTGAATTAAAGGGCTTAACACTTTCTTTTCGTATTTTCCGACCTTCTTCAACCAGAAGCGTTCGCTATTTGCGATATATACCGCCTGACTTTCCTGTTCCAAAACCGTAATACATAGACATTCTGTCGGTGTCATTATAATAATATCCAATTCGATCGGCGCTTTTTTCACACGTATTATCGGATAATAGAAAACTAAGTAATTATCCGGCAATGTTTGGAGCATGGAACGCAATAATGTATCACGCATAAATTTTGGATCTACATAAGATTTTTCACGCAATGTCGAGCTTGCCCATTTCATTTGAAAATGAAAAAACTGGTCGATGAACATTTTCTTAAGTTCTTCCAATGTTTTTGGCGTATAGACAAGATTCGGTTCGAAAATCAGCGTCGAATCGTCTTCCTGATATGGATTTTCTTCAACTGCCCAATCATTGGAGATCGACACTTTTTCGATATCTTCTTGTTCTTCTTCGATTGCCTCTAATTCTTTTTTGAATGGGAAAAGTTTTTGAAACAGTGATTTTTTCTTCTCTTCCTTTACTTCTTCCTCTATATGTTCCCAACGTTCAATTGCTCCACCTGTCTGCCATTGATACTTTATTCGCTCCCACTGATTTTGCTTTAAGCGGATAAACTGTGTTGGATAGCGTGCCAAGTCAATTTCGTATCGTGAAATATAATCTTGAAGTTTTATTAACTGAGCCATTTTATCTACTCCCTAAGTTCTTTCCTAATCTTCATTACGTTATATTTTACAGGTTATCCGCAAAAAAAAATAGCGCATTGCCGTTAAGCAAGGCGCTATTATAATAAATTATATGAATTAAGCTTTAATCCCTTTTGGAATTTTTGTTTCAAATTGTGCTTGTAATTTACGTGTCCATTCGCCCGGTGTACCATTGCCGATAATTGTACCGTCAATTTCAATAACCGGAGTTACTTCTGATGTCGTTGAAGAAACGATTACTTCTTCCATAGCAAGCAGCTGCTCTTTCGTCATAGCCTGTTCGTTAACAGTAAGACCGATTTCTGCTGCACATTTAATAATTACTTGACGAGTAATCCCATTTAAAATGAGATTGTTGGCCGGGTGTGTATATAGTACACCTTCTTTAATCCCATAAATGTTTGAAGATGAACCTTCTGTAACAATCTCATCACGGTGTAAAATTGCTTCATAGCAGCCTTTTTCATATGCTTCCTGTTTTGCAAGAACCGCACCAAGCAAGTTAAGTGATTTAATATCACAGCGCAACCAGCGAATATCTTCCACAAATGTAGCCTTTACACCCTTTTCAAAGTTCTCCAATGGTCGTGGATTTTCTTTCGTATTTCCTGTAATTACCGGTATCACATCATCACCCGGGAAAATGTGGTTACGAGGGCCGGCACCACGTGTAATCTGGAAGTAAACATGACCTGTGTCGATATTGTTTGCTTCTACAAGCTGATGAAGTAATTGATGTAATTTATCCTTTGTATAAGGAATCGTAATGCGGATTTTTTCAGCACTGTCATAAAAACGGTCAATATGCTCAGTCGCTGTAAACAGTTCCCCATTATACACTTTTACTACTTCATACACACCGTCGCCAAATTGATATCCGCGGTCTTCCTTGTCCACCAATACTTCTTCATTTTTTACAATTTGATCATTCCATAAACTAAAGCTCATCTCAAATACCACCTTTTTATTAGTTAGTTGCTAAATTTACGATTGCTTCTGCGTAAATGGCAGTCGCTTTTATCAAGTTATCAATATCAACAAATTCATCGGCCTGATGGGCAACATCTAGTTCGCCTGGGAACAGCATTCCGAATGCGACCCCCTTTTTCATAACGCGAGCATATGTCCCCCCTCCAGTTGAAAGTGGCTTCGAGTAGTCATTGCTGTATTTTCGATATACTTGCAGCAATGTTTGAACCAATTCATGTTCCTCGCTCACATAATGCGGGACTGAATTACTCACTACATCTAATGTAAATGCTTCATGCTGCAGTAATGCCTGTGCTTTCGTTATTTTCTCTTCAAACGGATATGTCACCGAATAGCGCATACTTACTTCAATTGATGCACCACGCTCATTAAAAGTGACGATTCCAGGATTTAGAGTAGTCGGTCCTGACATTGCATCTTCAAATTGGAAATCCAATGCTTTTCCAAAATGATCGTTGTCAAAAACATGGACAATGAATTCGATAAACGACTTACTTTGTGTTGTTTCCACAATACTTTGTAAAAATTTCGCTAAATAAACCGCTGCATTTTTCCCCTTTTCCGGTTCCATTGCATGGGCTGATTTACCTTTCACAACAATTATAATCCCATTATCGTTATTAGTGAAAGTGCCTTCAACATCATTTTCTTTTAAATATTTCAGAAAATTCTCACTTGTGCTTTTTTCGGCATATTTTAAAGTAGCTGTTGCTTCATCCGGCACCATATTTGTTCGGCTGCCTGCATAGAATGACAGTAATTGCTCGTCGCCTGATCGTTTTTCTTTACTGGAGAACGTTAAATGAGCAATACCTTTTTCAGCGTTGATTAGCGGAAAATCTGCATCAGGTGCAAAACCAATTGTCGGCATTTCCTCTTTTTCGAAGTAGCGCGTTACACATTGGAATCCGCTTTCTTCATCTGTACCAATAATCATACGTACACGTTTTTTCAAAGGGATTTTCGCATCGTGGATCAGTTTCATCGCCAGCCAAGCTGCCATTGTTGGACCTTTGTCGTCTATCGCACCACGGCCAAACAATTTACCATCTGCGACTTGTCCTTCAAACGGAGGATATGTCCAGCTTGCAGCATCTCCGGCAGGTACTACATCTACATGACAAAGCACACCAACAAGTTCTTTACCTTGCCCCATCTCAATATGGCCGGCCATATGATCCACATTTTTTGTAGTCATCCCTTGTTCTAAACCTTTTTGAAGCATAAATTCCAATGCTGCTTTCGGACCAGCACCGAAAGGCATTATATCAGAAAAATTATTTTCATCTTTTACACTTTCTATTTGAATTAATTGCTGTAATTCTTGAATAAGCTCTTCTTTTCTTGCCTGAGCCAGCTGTAACCAATCCATAAATACACCTCATTTTTATAATATTGTTATTGTACTCCTTCTTGTTAAAATTACAATAATCATTTGACAAAATCATTACAACCTATATTTCTAGGAATATTAAATATATGAATTTTCTGTAAAAATAGTGTTTTTTGTCTCTCATTTCTGGAAATCTGTTTGGTTTTCCGCTATAATGTATGTGTCAGAACATCTATTCTGACCAAACTTTCAGAAAAGGGGATGTCTAAGGCAAACTATTAAAGCCTAAGTGCACTCCGCACATATTTTGTCGTCCGCTAGTCTTATGCCATGAGAATTTAAGATCGAAGGAGTGGTTTTTAGAAATGAAGCCAACTACTGATAGAATGCTTAATCGTATTAAAGACGTGTATATGTTTATCCTGAATAAAGGAGAAGTGACTACACAGGATTTAGTCGAAGAGTTTAACATCACTCCTCGCACCATTCAAAGAGATTTGAATGTGTTAGCCTTCAATGACTTGGTAATGAGTCCAAGTCGGGGTAAATGGACAACGACGAAGAAAAAAGTAAAAATGACATCTTAGAATTCTTGAAAGCGGCTGATTCTTTATTTTGTGAGAAAGGACTAATTGTCCCAACATAACGTAAGGTGTCGATCAGTTACACATGAAATATTATGAACCTTGCTGTGTCAGCAAGCGTTCACTTAGTTCTTGACACAAGAACTAAAAGAAGCGAATGCCTTTTCGTCGGGGCATTCGCTTTTCTATTGTTTATGATTTTGACGCTAACAGCTCAAGTTCCTGTTCTGTCAGCTCGCGGTATTCACCTAATGCCAGTTCTTCATCAAGGTGCAATGTTCCCATAGACAGACGTTTTAAATACGTAACCTTCTTGCCTACTGCCTCAAACATGCGCTTCACTTGATGGAATTTCCCTTCCTGGATCATCAGTTCAATTTCCGATTGCTCGCCGGACACTAATATTTTCAATTCTCCCGGCTTTGTATGATAACCATCTTCCAATGTTACACCTTGTGCGAAGGCTTCGATATCAGCTTCCGTTACTACCCCGTCAATTTTGGCATAATACCATTTTGGGACATGCTTTTTAGGAGAAAGCAGATTGTGTGCTAAATTACCGTCATTTGTAATGAGCAGCAGCCCTTCCGTATCTTTATCCAAACGTCCGACAGGGAATGGCTCAAAGTGCTGATGAGCGGGATCGAGTAAATCAATGACCGTTTGATCGTAACGATCTTCAGTCGCTGAAATGACACCCGGGGGTTTGTTCATCATTAAATAAATAAACTCAACATATTCCACACGCTCGCCAAATACCGAAACATTTTGTTTTTCAGGATTCACATGCATTGCTGAATCTTTTACTGTAACACCGTCCACTGTTACAGCTTTTTGCTTTAATAATAGTTTAACTTCTTTTCTTGAGCCGTAGCCCATATTAGCCAGTAATTTATCTAAACGCATAAAGTCCTCCATGAAAAAAAGGGGACGCCTACGATGCGACGTCCTCAATTTTATTTTACTAATCTTAATTTACGTGCAATTTTTGTGAATTTATCACCTAATAATAATTGGGCTAACCCTAGTCTATAAGAAATCGCGCCGTAAAAGACCGCGCCGACCCCTGCACAAATAATTGCATATAGAAGTGCCAATATCTTCGTATCAGCCGGTGCAATCGCTGTTAAAACTATATGTGTAATCCATACCGCTAAAGCCATCACGATTGTCAGGATAATAATTAATAGAATACGTCTTAAAACAACAGTCGCATTGTAATCTGTCACTTTCTTCAAGACAAAAATATTAATTGTGATTGTCGCTCCATAGCCAAGTGCTGTCGCTAATATAGCTCCATCAACCGACATGAGGTGAATAAGCGGTGTATTAAGTATCGTTTTTGTAAGCAAGCCGACAAGTAAACTGAAGATGACCCACTTTTGGTAATTGACCCCTTGTAACATAGCAGCGGTTACTGAAAATAAAGCAAAGAAAATTGCAAGCGGTGCATAATGGCTTAATACTTGTGTACCCATTTCGCTGAAGGAATAGAAGAAATGATATAAATCTTCCGCTAAAATCGAAATTCCGATCGCTGCCGGTACCGTAATAAACAACAGCACCTGGTACGTTTTGTCCATCGCACTATGTACTTGACGCAAATTACCTTCCGTATAAAATTTCGTCACCGTCGGAATGATTGCCATTGAAAAGCCTGTAGCCAAAACAACAGGAATCATAACGATTTTTTGTGTTAACAAGTTGAGCATCGTGAAGTACAGATCATAAATTTCCGCTGGTATTCCACTGGCTGCCATCGCACGGTTAAATGTCAGCAAATCAATAAGCTGGAATAATGAACCACCCAGCCCGACGAACACTACAGGAATCGAATATTTAAAAATCTCTTTGTACATATCCGAATAAGGAAGTCTCTGTTCTCTCGGTGCTACAACCTGAACAGCCTTAATCTCGGGACGAAGTTTTTTCCAGTAATAAAACAATGTCAAAAGCCCGCCAAGCGCTCCAATAAATGCGGCAAATACCGAGAAATTAATGGCCGTAATCTCATCACCGTCCATCACATTGACAACGATGAATGCCCCGCCTAGTAAAAAGACGATGCGCACAATCTGCTCGACCAACTGAGAAACAGATGTCGGCAAATAATGCCCGTATCCTTGCAAGTAACCGCGTATCAAACTCATAAACGGCACAACAATTAATGCATAGCTCACCCACTGGATGACATTTGCAACTTGCTCCACAGTAAATGCCTGTTCATCACTATTAATCACTATATTTGCGAGCGGGGTAGCAAGCAGATTCATTAAAATAAACGCTACAATTCCTGTAAGCGTCATCAGTAAAGCACCTGTTTTTACCAGTCTGCGGCCGGCATCAAAATCCCCGAGCGCATTATATTTCGATACGAATTTTGAT
>Ga0079224_100004151_pt1 | contig 18571 bp, 9 predicted proteins | sample Stecom2015_FD_80414 | JGI IMG/M metagenome (GOLD analysis project Ga0079224, IMG submission 80414) | Agricultural soil microbial communities from Utah to study Nitrogen management - Steer compost 2015 | ecosystem: Environmental > Terrestrial > Soil > Agricultural land | place: USA: Utah... | reverse complement strand
TGCGAAGAGGTGGCCGGTGTGCGGGGGCGGGTTGCTGAGATAAAGGTTGATCCGGCTAATAATATTTGGTTTATTACCGGTGGACAGCTGTATATGTACCATAGCGATGCCGCGGAAGCAATCCCCTTCCAGGTGGATGCTTCGGCGATCGACATCAGCGACGCCGGCGATATTTGGATAGGAACCCATCGCGGTGAGGTCAAAAAGCTAACGGCGGGAGCCACAGGAGTAGGCAGCGCGACGCTGCTGGAGCAACCGGGGGAGGAGCGGGTGAACCACGGATTGATCACGCGCCTGGCGGTTGTAGGTGATCAGCTGATGGTCGGCACAACCAGAGGGCTCTACCGGGTAAATCGGCTTACGGGGAAGTGGTCGCCACTGCTGACAAAGGACAGCAAAGGTGCCGATGTTTACGTGCGGGATATCCAAGTGGTAGAGCATACAGCGACCTGCTATATCGCCACCGAGTCTGGGCTTTTTATCTATGATTACCAACATAACCGACTTCAATCGGTAGATAAAATTTGGGGCGATCCTTATTCGCTTAATGACAATGCACTATATACCGTTTGCGTAGACAATCGGGAGGGCGTATGGGTCGGTACGTTCTTCGGTGGTGTCAACTATTATTCGCGAGAGAACAGTAGCTTCGAGAAGTACTATCCCGTGAGCGACCGGCCGTCGATTTCAGGAAATGCAGTCCGCGAAATATATGGCGACGAAGGGGGAAACATCTGGATCGGAACGGAAGATGCCGGCATAACCAGATTCAATCCTGCGAAAGGGGAGTTTGAACATTTGGCCTTCGCCGACCCCGGTACGGGGTTTTCTTATCCGAATATCCACGGCCTATTGGCCAACGAAGGCCATTTGTACATCGGTCCTTTCGTGCATGGGTTCGAAGTGATGGATATCGCCAGCGGAAAAGTTCTGGACCGGTATCCGCTTATCCAGACAGATAACAAGTTGTTCTCAAGCAATTTTGTTATGTCCATTTATAAGACCGCCGGCGGCGAAATTCTGGTGGGTACCACCGGCGCGGGATTGCATCGGTTCGATCCGGTGGCAAGGACACTGCGCCAGGTAAACGAAATCCGTCACGACTCATATGTATATGCCATCTTCGAAGATCATGCCGGGACTATCTGGACGGGCAGCCTTTCATCGGGCGCATTTTTCTTCAATCCGAAGACGGGTGAACACGGCAACATCAATTTCAGCACAGACTCCGCTGACCGACGTTTCCATACCGTACAGGGCATTTACGAGGATGACGACCATACGCTGTGGTTTACCTCAGATGGGGGCGGATTGATCCGTTTGGATAGCAATAGGACCGATTTCCGCCGGTATACCAAGGCTGATGGACTGCCCACGGATTATACGTACCGTGTACTCGAAGACAACGACGGCATGTTGTGGATAAGCAGCCTGAAAGGCCTTATTTGTTTTAACCCCAATACCGAAGACGTATTCGTGTACACTAAGGCAAACGGCCTAACAACCGATCAGTTTAACTATAACTCGGCCTACAAGGCCCCCGATGGGAAGATGTATTTCGGTACCGTAAACGGAATGATTGCGTTCACGCCCGAACACCTGGTCAAGAACCAGGTTCCGCCGCCGCTCCATATCACCGGACTGCAGATCGGCAATACGAAGATTGTGCCAGGAGACAGTACGGCCATCTTACGGCAGTCCATGCTGTTCACCGATTCCATTTCGCTGGAGTACGACCAGTCGACGTTTGAAATTGAGTTCGCGGCCCTCGACTTCTCGTCATCCTCGGCTATCCGGTATACGTATCGGATGGAAGGGTTTGACCATAAATGGACGCACCTGACCACCAACAGGAAAGCGTACTATACCGGTTTGCCGGCTGGGACCTACCGGTTCGTCGTGCAGGCAGAAAGTAACGTGGGGTACTGGAAAACGCCACCCACGACATTGGTCGTCCGTGTACTGCCGCCCTTTTGGAAGAGCCGGCCCGCCTACGTCTGTTATGCGCTTGTGCTGATTTCGGTTGTCGCGCTCCTGGTTTGGTATTACCATCGCAGCGTAAGGAGGCGAAATGCCCGGCAACTGAAGCTTTTCGAGCTGGAAAAAGAAAAAGAGGTGTACCGCGCCAAGATCGACTTCTTTACCAATATTGCCCACGAAATACGGACGCCGCTTACCTTGATCAAGGGGCCCGTGGAATGGGCATACGAAAGGGCAACGAATGCGACGACCGTGCGGCGGAATCTTAAATTGGTAAAAAGCTATACGGACAGATTGGTCGCCTTGACCACGCAGTTGCTCGACTTCCGGAAAACAGAATCCAGCCAGGTTGCACTCCAATACGTCCAAACCGATATCAACCGGCTGATACACGATCTGATATCGGATTTTAAACCGGCCGCCGAGAAACGTCATATCGCTATCCGGATGTTTGAACCGTCCTTGCCGCTGACAGCGGTGGTCGACCGCGAAGCGTTTGTGAAGATCGTGAGCAATCTGTTGTCAAATGCCGTTAAGTATGCCGACCGGTATGTCTCCGTTGAGTGGGATGCCGATACCGATGCGACGCAGTTTACGTTGACCGTAGCCAATGACGGGGAGCGTATTCCAGCGGAATACCGCGAAAAAGTATTTGAGCCGTTTTTCCGGGTACCCAATCAGATGGACGTGCAGGGAACAGGGATCGGGCTCTCGTTGGCACGCTCACTTGCCGAACTGCACGGCGGTACCTTGGAGGCATTGCCAGATGAAACCGGCCTGAATGTCTTTGTCCTGACCATTCCCATATCCGGCGGGACTGATAAGTTCAACACACAAAAGGAAGCAGAAGATGAAAGAAACGTTGCTCATCATTGACGACCAAGAGGACATACTGCATTTCCTCGATGAAATCCTGTCTGAAACCTATGAGGTGCGGACAGCCTTGAATGCTACCGACGCCTTACAGGTGCTACAAACCGAAGTTATCCATTTAATCATCAGTGATGTGATGATGCCCGGAATGGATGGTTTTGCGCTGTGTGATTTATTGAAGAAAAATATCGATTACTGTCATATACCCGTCATTTTGCTTACGGCTAAAAACTCGTTCCGGTCGAAAATTGAGGGGTTGGAAATCGGTGCAGATGCCTACATCGGCAAGCCATTTTCCCCCGAGCTCCTGCTCGTTCAAGTAGCCAACCTGTTAAAAAATCGTAGCAAGATCCGGGAACATGCGGCCAACGCCCCTTTTGACCATTTGCATCTGCCGGTGCAGTCGAAATCGGATGAGCAATTTCTTGATAAGCTGTATAAGCATATTCACGACCATATGCGCGATACGAATCTTAATATCGACCTGCTTGCCGATTATATGGGCATGAGCCGGCCGACTTTTTACCGGAGGGTAAAAGCGGTCACCAATCTGTCGCCGAAAGAGCTCGTTGATCAGGCACGGGTAAAAAAGGCAGCCGAACTCATCGCGGAAAACGACCTGAAAATCTTTCAGGTGGCTAATAAGGTGGGGTATACTTCACAATCGGTTTTTGGCCAGAATTTCCAAAAATATTTCAAACACTCCCCCCGGGAGTATATGGCACTGTTGAAAGCCAAACTTACAACTGAATAAGCAAAAATTAAAGTAGAAGGACCAACAAATGTTTAAGAACAAAAATGCAATGTGGCTGGCCGTGACTGGCCTGTTTCTAGGGAGTGCCGCGACGGCGCAAGAAGCAAAACTGAATCCGGCAAACATGATAACGGAGTGGGGCGAAAAGGTGACGCCGGAGAATGCTAGGCGCCAATACCCCCGTCCGCAGATGAAACGCGACCGGTGGGTATCGCTCAATGGTTCGTGGGATTATGCCATCGAGCCGCGTGCTGCATCGAAGCCCGAAGATTTTGATGGAAAGATTTTGGTGCCATTTGCCGTTGAATCTAAACTTTCTGGCGTACAACGGTCAGTGACACCCGACCAGCGGCTTTGGTACCGCCGTACGTTTCAGATACCGAGCGATTGGAAGGGCAAATCTATTTTGCTGCATTTCGATGCCGTAGACTGGGAAGCGGAAGTTTGGCTAAATGGCAAAAAGTTGGGTGAACACCGCGGTGGAAGTGTTCCGTTTCATTTCGACATCAGCGGGTTCGTTAAAAAGGGCGAACAGGAATTGGTCGTGTCGGTATGGGATCCGACCGATACGGGCACCCAACCCCGGGGAAAGCAGGTGCTAGAGCCCAAAGGCATCTGGTATACGCCGGTTACCGGTATCTGGCAGTCGGTATGGATGGAGCCGGTCGACAAGGCGTACATCGCCGACCTGGTTCCCGAGCCTGATATCGACAATGGCGTCGTAGTACTGAAAAACACCGTGAAGGGCGCCACCGGCAAGGAAGAACTGCAGGTGAAGGTGCTCGACGGCGAGAAGACCGTTACGGAAGTCACCGCCGCACCCAACCAACCGATTTCGCTGGACGTCCCGGACGCCAAACTTTGGTCGCCCGGAAACCCCTATCGTTACCAATTGGAGGTTCGCGTGGTTAAGGGCAACCGCGTATTGGATAAGGTAGACAGTTACTTCGCCATGCGTAAGATCTCGAAAGGCAAGGATGAGCTCGGTTACGAGCGGTTGATGCTGAATAATGAGCCGTTGTTCCAATACGGTCCGCTCGACCAGGGTTGGTGGCCGGGTGGACTGCTCACACCGCCATCCGAAGAGGCGATGCTGTACGATATGGAGGTGCTGAAGTCGATGGGTTTCAATATGCTCCGTAAACACATTAAAGTCGAACCGTCGCGCTACTATTACTACGCCGACTCGCTGGGGCTCTTGGTCTGGCAGGATATGATTACCGGTTACGCGTCTGCCGAAGCGAACGTGCAGCACGTTAAGGCAACCGCCGAGAAAGACTGGGATCGGCCGGCCGAGTCTGCCGCCCAGTTCGAAAGCGAATGGAAGGCCACAATCGATCATTTGCGGTTCTTCCCGTCCATCGTGGTGTGGGTACCGTTTAATGAAGGTTGGGGGCAGTACGATACCAAACGGGTGGTGGAATGGACGATGGATTATGACCCGACCCGCATTATTAACGGCGTAAGTGGCTGGACCGACCGGCAGGTGGGCCATATGAACGATGCACACCAGTATCCGGGCCCTGGTATGGAACCTGCGGCCGACAACCCGGGCAGGATTATTGTCTTGGGCGAATTCGGTGGTTTGGGATGGCCGCTCGAGGCGCATCTTTGGAACCCCGGTATGCGTAACTGGGGCTACCGCACCTACTATAGCGAAGGGGAGCTGATAAAAGAATACATAGACCTTTTGCACAACCTGCAACCCATGATTGGCCGCGGACTGTCGGCCGCGGTTTATACGCAGACGACCGACGTGGAAGGCGAAGTCAACGGGTTGATCACGTATGACCGCAAGCGGGTAAAGGTGAACCCTCACATGATGCGGATATTGCATGAACCGCTATATAGGGAGCCTCAAGCGTGGCGGACAGCACTGAGCGATAGCGAACTGCAACCGCAGGAGGTGCAGGTGTGGCGCGGGAAGTTAACCGACGGGCAACCGGATGCCGGAAGCTTTGAGGTGGAACGCGGCCCAGTCGAGTTCAAAAAAGGGCAGGAGGGCGTACTACGGCGCGAATTTACGCTCAATAACCGCTGCGAACAGCTTCAGCTCCGTGTGTTTGCGAATGCCGACGTCCGTATCTTGTTGAATGGCAGGGAAGTCGTAAATAAATTTGTCAACACCCGGCGTCACTACGATGAAATTAACCTGAGCGCTTATAGGGATCTTCTCGTTGAGGGAAAGAACACATTGCTCATGGAAGTCATCGACGCGAGGGGGCCTTCGTCGGCCGATTTTGGACTGTATGTCCGTTAATAAAGTAGTCATATGTTGAGAAAAATCACACTGTTAGCGGTGGCCGGCTGTTTGCTGGCCACCGCTTATGCACAGGAAAAGCCATCGCTCCCCAACGTGGTGATGTTTATTGCCGACGATTTGGGAACGGTGGACATCGGTCCGTACGGAAACGAGGTGGTCCGTACGCCTCACTTGGATAAGCTAAGCCGCGAATCGATGGTTTTTGAGCAAGCGTTCGCCGCCTCGCCTACCTGTGGCCCTTCTAGAAGCTCGCTGTTCAGCGCCATGTACCCGATGAAGCACGGCGCGCATAGCAACCACTCGGCGGTAAAGGAAGGCATTACTTCCATGATACCACAGCTAACGGCGTTGGGATACCGCGTAGCCATTGCCGGCAAACTCCACGTGGGGCCGCAAAACGTTTTTCCCTTTGAGCGCATCGCGGGCACCAACGTCCCCGAACCGGGGCATGAAGACAATCCGGGGCTGTTTCACGACCTCAACCTGGATCCCGTGGATGAGTGGTTGGGTCAACAGGAAGCGGGCAAGCCGTTTGTGTTGATTGTGGCCGACCATAGCCCGCATGTTGTCTGGCCCGAAACGCCGAACTATCGTCCAGACGAGGTGGATATCCCTCCGATACACATCGATACCGACGATACACGGCGTGCCAGAGCCCGGTATTACACAGACGTGACGAAGATGGATAGCAACGTGGGCAGGTTGATGGGGATGCTGGATGCCCACGGTTTGGCAGACCGTTCGATGCTGCTCTTTACGGCAGATCAAGGCCCGCAGTGGGCGTTCGGCAAATGGGGGCTCTACGATTATGGCATCCAGGTGCCGTTGATGGTGCGGTGGCCGGAACAGGTTGAAGGGGGCGTGCGCACCAGTGCCCTCGTATCGCACGTAGATATCATGCCCACCATAGTAGCCATCGCCCATGGCACGAGCCCTGCAAATATAGATGGTGAGAGTTTTCTGGCGGTGCTACAGGACCCCGCAGCGACCCATCGCAAGTCGGTTTTTGCCTCCCATACGGGCGACCGCATGATGAACCGGGCGCCGATGCGCATGCTGCGCACCGACCGGTATAAATACATTTTGAATCTCGCACCTGAAATACCGTATACGACGCATATGGACAAAGCGACCGACCACGACGGGGGACGCGAGTACTGGCCATCGTGGGACGTTGAATCGTTCCGCAACCCCCAGGCTGCGGCCGTATTGTGGCGATATCATAACCGCCCCGCCGAAGAGCTTTATGACGTTCAAGCCGATCCGTGGGAACGCGTGAACCTCGCTGCCGATCCGGCATTTTCGGACATGCTGGAGCAATTCAGGAAAGAGATGGCGGCCATCAGGGAGGAACAGGGCGACCACGAGACCGGGCCAGAAGATTTAAATGCGCCAAAGCCCAACCCAGGGAAGCACAAGGGACCACTGGCTCCGTACGTCTTTTAATTAATGTGAATTATTTCTTACCCTAGTCGCGGTTTCGTCCGTCTACAGATTAAAGACCCGCATATCGATGGACAAAAACGACTTGGCAAAGCTACTGGATCGCTACCGACGGGGCGAATGTACGGAAGACGAGCGCATACTGGTTGAGCGCTTGCACCTGCATGCCTATGGCGATCAGCCGCGGCGAACCGGAGCTGTGGCAAAAAGGCGGGTTTGGCGTCGTATCCGAAAAGAGCGGAGCACTAGCGAGGGTCATGCGGTGTTACCCTGGCTAGCGGCGGCAGCGCTGGTTTTCATTGCCGCCGGCGCGCTGTTGCATCGTCCGGGAGCTGATGTGCCCCAGGCCCGACAAATGGCCGACCTGCCCGCTGGTGGCAACCGCGCTACGTTAACGCTGGCAGGGGGCGAGGCGATACCACTGGATAGCAACCAGCATGGCTTGGTGATTATGGCCGACCGGTTGCTGTATGCCGACAGTACCATGATAGCCGGTGTTGCGCAAGAACGGAAGCATCGCCCGGACTTGTTGAATGAGATCGTGACGCCGCGCGGTGGCACATACCAAGTGGTGCTGGCAGACGGTACGAACGTTTGGCTCAATGCCGATTCGAAGTTGACGTTCCCGCAACGGTTTGCCGATACGAAGCGCAAGGTGACGCTCGTCGGTGAAGCGTATTTTGAAGTAACCAAGCAGAACCGGCCGTTTGTGGTGGAGACGGCCGGGCAGGAAATCACCGTTTTGGGTACCTCGTTCAACGTGGCGGCCTACGGCGATGAGGCCGATGAGCAAACGACGTTGGTGGAGGGGGAAATCGTCATATCGGCTGCAGAGCGCTCCCACCGTTTGCTGCCGGGCGACCAAGCGGTTGTGCAAGGGAATGACGTGTCAATAGCCAAAGTCGATACCGCGCCCTTCATAGCCTGGAAATCCGGCGCGATAGCATTTAAGGAGGAAACACTGGAACATATCATGCGCGATATCGGTCGTTGGTACGATGTGGACGTCCATTTCGAGGGCGTAGATCGGCAACAGCGCTTCGGCGGCACCGTTTCGCGGTACGCAAACGTATCGGAGGTATTGCGCCGGTTGGAATTAACCGGACAGGTCCATTTCAAAATAGAAGAAAGGGGGATTGTTGTTATACCGTAAAGCGGACAAGTTAAACCAAACCGGAGATGGTGTGACACCTCCGGTTGATTGTGATGATAATTAACTTTCGGATGGCCTGCCGCTTGCAACTGACGGGTCTTTCCGATAATCAAAACACCTGACAAACATAACGAACTGCCTGCAGCTTTCAAAGGCGGCTAGTGGTGTTTGTCGCAGCGTTAACCATTTTATGGATAATTATTATGTAAGGGGTAGTCGTGCTGCGATTGCCATCCAAACAACCTTTTTATTGAAGGTTATGAAAATTACCTCTTTTCTTTTGACGGTCTGCCTGGTGCAGGTTTTTGCCGAAACATCGGCACAGAAGCTGACCATTCATCGGGAAAAGGCGGAGCTCCGCCGTATTTTTTCCGACATCCGCAGTCAAACAGGATATTCCGTGGTCTATAGTGTGCGCCACATCAAGGATATGCCTCCGCTTTCGGTTTCGATGACCGACGTCGAACTGAAAGATGCCATGGCTCAGCTGCTGGAAGGCCTTCCGCTGGATTTCGTGATTACCGGAAAGGAAATTGTGATTAAAACGAAGCCTGTTACGACTCGTGCTGACCGTCAAACCGCTCGTACCACGCCATCGGCACAGCAACAGTCGGTAACTGGCCGGGTGCTGGATGAGCACGGCACGCCGCTGCAGGGTGCTGCGGTACGTGTGAAGGGCACGACTCAGGCAACGGGCACCGACGCCGACGGGCGATTTACATTGGCCGATGTGGATGATGACGCGGTGCTGGTTGTCTCTTTCGTGGGGTACCAGACTCAGGAGCTGCCCGCCTCGGGCAACCTCGTCGGCATTACGATGGCTCCCCAGGTTTCGGGCCTCGACGAAGTGGTGGTGATGGGATACGGCACGCAACGCAAGGGCGACATCACCGGAGCTGTCAGCTCTATTCGCGCCGAAGACTTCAATAAGGGGACCAATGCAACGTTTGACCAATTGATTGCCGGCAAAGCGGCAGGCGTACAGTTTGTTCAGAACAGCGGCGAACCTGGCGGTGGTGTTGCAGTACGCATCCGAGGCGCTAGCTCCGTGAATGCCGGAACAAGCCCCCTATACGTCATCGACGGCCTGCCTATAGATAATTCGCCGGTAGCAGGCGGTGGCGGGGCCAATTTCGACTCATCACCGACACCAAGGAATCCCTTGGCGGGCATCAACCCGGAAGATATCGAGTCGATTGAGATACTCAAAGACGCTTCAGCCACCGCTATTTATGGGTCTAGGGGAGCGAATGGCGTTATTATGGTAACGACAAAAAAGGGAAAGACCGGCCGCACTACCGTGTCTTATAGTGGGTCCTATGGCCAGCAGCGCGTGGCCAATACGGTAGACTTGCTGACGACGGCCGAATACATCGATGTCATCAATGGACTCGTGGATGCAGGCGCCGCGCCAGAGTCTGATCGGGTTACCGATGTCCATGCGGCTGGTACGGATTGGCAGAACCTCGTCTTCGATAACCACGCACCCATACAAAACCACAGTTTGTCGTTCAGCGGTGGAAGTGAGAAAACCCGTTATTACTTTGCGTTGAATGCGTTCGACCAAGGAGGCGTATTGAAAAACACCACCTTTAACCGGTATGCTGCGAAGCTAAATATCAGTGCTAACGTTACCGATCGCCTCGAGGTCGGAGCGGCGTTGAATGTGAGCTACGCGCATAACGAGCAAGTGCCATCGGGTTTCGGTATCAACGCCCAGTCGGGCGCTATGTACACCGCATTGAATTTTGACCCCACCCTCCCGATCTACGATAGCGAGGGCGCTTACCAATTGTCGCCGTTCTTGGATATGGATAATCCGCTGTCATTGGTCAATGAAGCGTTGGCGACATCCAATGGCTACCGGACGTTTGGCACAGCCTATGCGCAATATAAAATCACCCCCAATCTAACTGCAAAAGTCAATATGGGAGGCGATATCAATATTCAACGTCGTGATGTTTATGCCGGGCAGAAAACCAGACGGGCCATGGCCGCTGGTGGTAGTGCAACCGTCATCAATGGCATGCAGAGTAATTACTTGTTCGAAGGGACGTTAACCTACGATCGGCGGTGGGATAATCACTACCTGAATGTGATGGGGGGCGCCACGACCCAGCGGTTTGTATATTCCTCATCCGACTTGCAGGCCACGGGCTTCCCGTCGGATGTCACCGGAACGGATAACATCGGATTGGGCGAACAGGAAACCTACCGCATAGGTACGAACCGCGCTGCCAACCGATTACTTTCGTACCTCGGGCGGATAAACTACGAACTGAACAACAAATACCTCGTTACCGCCTCGATTCGGGCCGACGGCTCGTCGCGCTTTGGTATCAACAATAGATTTGGCTATTTCCCGTCGTTTGCGCTCGGATGGAAGCTGATGGAAGAGGAGTTCATGCAGGATGTTTCGGTGTTTTCAGAGTTGAAACCGCGTTTCAGCTGGGGGCAAACGGGTAATCAGGAAATCGGGAATTACGCTGCTCTGACCACATTCGGTGGAGGACCATCGGCCATTTTAGACGACCAGCTCAGTGTGGGGACGGATCCGTCCAGATATCCTAATCCCGACTTGAAATGGGAAACAACCGAACAGTTGAACGCGGGAATCGACCTAGGCTTTTTGAACGGACGGATTTCCGGTAGCATCGATTACTTTACGAAGACCACGTTTAATATGCTGTTCGCTTTGCCCATTCCTTCATCCACGGGTTATTCAACCCGATTGTCGAACGTGGGGAGTATACGCAATAGGGGATGGGAATTTTCAGTGAACAGCGAAAACCTCACGGGTGAACTAAAATGGAGCACGCAGGTGAACCTAGCCACGTTGGCCAACGAGGTGCTCGATATCGGTCAGGATAATCCAATCATCTCGGGCGGTGCTGGCCAAACCAGTGGCGTGTTCATATTGCGGCCGGGCTCGCCGTTGTATTCGTTCTATGGATGGGCCATCGACGGGATCTGGCAGGAAGGCGATGACTTCTCGGTGACGCGTGATGCCGTCGGACCGGGTGACATCAAATACCGGGATGTTAATGGCGATGGGACCGTCAATGGTGACGACCGTGTGTTGCTCGGCAATTCGTTCCCCAATTTGACATGGTCCTTAGGTAACCAACTGTCGTATAAAGGATTTAATCTTTCGATCTTCTTGGACGGTGTCTCGGGGGCGAAAATGTTGAACAACAACCTAGCGGAATCCTATTTTCCGGTCAGTTTCAGAAGAAACAAATATGCAGAGCCCTATTTGAACCGCTGGACACCCGAGAACCCGTCTAACCGTTACCCTTCGTTCGTCAACCCGGGTGGGCAGGGGGATAAGCGGGTGAACAGTTTTACTGTAGAAGATGCCTCGTATATCCGCATCCGTAACATTTCGCTCTCGTATCAGTTTTCCCCGGGCTTGCAATACCTTAAGAACGTCGGGGTACGTTTTTCGGTGGAGAACGTAGCAACGTTTACCGAGTACTCTGGTTTCGATCCTTCGATAAATCCTAATGGCGGCGCGTTTAACCGTATCGATTATAATGCCTATCCGCTAGCACGGACATGGATGATCGGATTGACGGCTGATTTTTAACTATTTTAATTAGAAAACCATGAAACTAAATACGAGCTTTATTACGTACCGGTTGCGCTATCTCATTGGCTTGGTTGCCGTGATGTTCAGTACGGCAAGCTGTGAGAAATACCTCGATGAACCGGTGTATTCCGAGATGGATCCGGAAACGTTGCTGGCTACCGAGGCAGGTGTGAACGCCCTGTTGAATGCCACGTTTGGCGAGCTGTTCATGCGGGGGTGGGACGGGAAGTCCCGCATGAACCTGGAAAACTGGTGTACGGACATTGAGTGGGAGACCGGCGGCGGTGAAAACCTGATTGCTACGCAGATGATCAATTTTACTTGGGACGCGTCGTTGCCCTGGTTTGATAACATCCTTTGGCTTCGGCCGTACCGCGCCATCCGAAATGCAAACCTGCTGTTGGAAAACATCGAAAGGGGAGAATATGACGCCTCGAGGAAAGCGATATACACGGCCGAAGCCCGTTTCATGCGGGCATTAGCGTATCACAAGCTGTACGGCTGGTTCGGACCGGTGCCGCTCCGTACGTCAAGCGACGATCCGCTGGAGCTGGGGAGAGCTACCGAGGCGGCGATGCAAGATTTCATAGAAAGCGAGTTGCGATTGGTAACAGAGACGCTACCACTGCCCGGTGAAGAGGCGAATTATGGTCGTCCGAACCGCGGGGCGGCATTCGCGCTGCTCTGCAAATTTTACCTCAACACCAAGCAGTGGGAAAAGGCGGTCGCAGCGGCGGATGATGTCATCGCTCTTGGCAAATACGAGTTATATCCGGATTATGAGCAACTATTCACCGTCCAAAATGAACAGAATAGCGAGTTTATCTTGGTTTACCCACAGTCGCCACAGGATGGCGGCAACGAATACATCAACGGCGCGCTGCCTCCGGGGTTCCAACAGAGCCCCGAGATGGGCCTGGTATTCCAAAGCGGTTGGCAGAATTGGGCCGCGCAGTACCGGTTGTATGACAGTTTCTACAATTCCTTTGACGACAACGATGTGCGGCGCAACCTGATTATGACCAGTTATGTCAATGGTGCCGGAGCCACGATTTCGCTGTTGAACGATAACAATACTCGGTCCATCAAGTTTAGACCCGACCCGAATGCCATTGTAAATGACCATGGTAATGATTTGCCGGAAATCCGCTATGCGGATATTCTGTTGTCCAAATCGGAGGCATTGGCCGAGATACAGTGGCCGAGCCAGGAAGCGGTCGATCTGGTCAACGAGGTAAGGGCGCGGGCCGGTCTTATCGGCGATGATGCAATCGCGCTGGCCGATTTCGACGATCTGCAAGCCTTTCGCGACCATTTGCTTAACGAGCGGGCATGGGAGTTTTACGCCGAATCCGGTATTCGGAGAGAAGACCTCATCCGCTTCGGTAAATTCGTATCTTCGGCCCACGAACGAGGGAAAACAAATGCTAACGAAACCCATATCCGGTTCCCGATACCGCAGGCAGCTAGAGATGCCGATCCTTCGTTATAGATCGCGCGGCCGATGAATGGAAAGCGAGTTAGAAACCGCATAAATGATGATAACAATGATAAGAATGAAAGTAATAAGCAATAATAGGTGCATTGCGCGGCAGACGCTGTCTTTGTGGTGTGCCGCAACGCTTTCCGTATTCACCGCTGCATCTTGCGCGGCGGTGGATACGCCTAAGCAACCGAACGTTTTACTGATATTGGTCGACGACCTCCGTCCGGCCATTGGCGCCTATGGCGACCCGGTAGCCATTACGCCCAACTTGGATAAGTTAGCGGAAAATAGCCTGCTTTTCGAACAAGCGTATGCCAATCAGGCCGTTTGCGGGCCGTCGCGCTACAACCTGCTCTTTGGTAGCCGTTCCACCTCGTCGGGCATTTATGGATTCGGTCAAGCTTTCCGCGACCCGTTCCCGGATGCCGTATCGTTGCCCCAATACTTTAAACAACACGGCTACCACACCGAGTCAATGGGTAAGGTTTTCCACGTCGGCCATGGCACGTATGGTGATACCGCCTCGTGGAGTGTACCGCACCATGGCGACCTCGTGATTGAGTATGTCGATTCGGCAAGTAAAAAGAACGGGTTTACCCGTGAGGAAGCGCTGTTTTCTAACAGAAGTGCCCAAGGGTTGCCCCGCGGGCTCGCGTGGGAGTCGCCGGATGTCGCCGACGATGCCTATGCCGATGGCCGCACGGCGGCAAGGGCGGTCGATCGCTTACGGGCGCTGAAGGCGGAGCCCGACCAGCCGTTCTTCTTAGCGGTGGGTTTTGCGCGACCGCACCTGCCATACTCGGTGCCACAGAAGTACTGGGACCTGTACGATGAAAGCAAACTGCCCCTTCCGGCCATCAACACCCGGCCGGAAGGCGCACCCCCTTATGCCGTAAAATATGGAACGGAAATCGATCAGTTTGTGCCCGTTCCGACGAAGGTGACGGAAGAGCCGTTCGCAGATACCCTCACCCGCAAACTCATCCATGGCTATTATGCCGCAGTGAGCTATGTGGATAACCAAATCGGTACGGTACTGAACGAGCTTGCAGCGCTGGGCCTCGACGAAAACACCATCGTTGTGCTGTGGGGCGACCACGGCTACATGCTAGGCGAGATGGGGATGTGGACCAAGCACGTGAACTATGAGCTGGCCAACCATATCCCCCTGATGATTTCCGCACCGGGTGTGACCCAACCGGGGTCGAAAACCGCGCAGTTTGCCGAAACGGTAGATATCTACCCGACGTTGGTTGAGCTGGCCGGATTGCCGACGCCCGAGGTACAGCAGCCGCTTGACGGCCTGAGTATGGTGCCGGTGTTGAACGATCCGCAAGCCCGTATCCGTGACCATGCTTACCATAGCTTCCCACGCGGTGGGCGCCTTGGCCGGGCCATCCGTACCGACCGCTACCGGTTGGTGGAGTGGAAGAAAATCGACGACAGCACGGCACCGGTCGACTATGAATTGTACGACTATCAAAACGGCGTGATGGAAACCAAGAACATCGCCGGTGAACGGCCCGATGTGCGCGATTCGCTATTGGCTATTTTGGCAACGCATCCCGAAGCGGCCCCTCGCGGCGGAAAACGGGGGCAGTAATTGTATAAGGTGACAGAAATAGCTTTAATGATAAGAACGATGATGCAAACTGCGAAAAAAAAGATAAGACTACTGTTGATAGCGGGGCTCTTCATAAGCGGCTCGACCGCTGTTGCACAGCAACAAACCCCTCCCCATATCATTGTCATCCTCACGGACGACATGGGCTTTAGCGATATCGGCACGTTCGGTGGGAAGTTTGTGCCCACCCCGCGGTTGGACGGTTTTGCCGGCGAAGGGACCAAATTCACGCAATATTACACGGCGTCGCCGATTTGCAGTCCCTCACGTACCAGCATCCTGACCGGAATGTTCCCGGCCGAATGGAATTTTACCACCTTCTTGAACGACCGGCGCAGTAATGGTCGAGCCGAACAGGCTAATTACCTGAATGTGCACGCACCTTCCATAGCTAAGGTGCTCAAAGCAGCGGGATACGCCACCGGCCATTTCGGAAAATGGCACATGGGCGGTGGGCGCGATATCAAGAACGCTCCCACCTTCGATCGGTATGGTTTCGATGAGCATGCCAGCACCTACGAAAGCCCCGAGCCTGATCCGGCACTAACCGCCACGGACTGGATATGGTCTGACGAGGATAGCGTGCTGCGGTGGAATCGGACGGCTTACTTTGTCGACAAGACGCTCGATTTCCTGCGCCGGAACAAAGAGACACCCTGCTTCGTGAACCTGTGGCCGGACGATATGCATACGCCTTGGGTGCCGGAAGAAAACCGACGTCAAGCAGGAAGATTTCCCATGGATCCGAATGAAGAAGCCGCGTTCAAACTGGTACTTGCCGAATTTGATAAACAGATGGGTAGGTTGTTCGATGGGCTGGAAGAATTGGGAATTGCCGAAAACACACTCATCATCTTCACCAGCGATAACGGACCATTGCCGAGTTTCAAAGGTAGCCGTTCGGGTGGGCTCCGAGGTACAAAGTTATCGCTTTACGAAGGCGGCATCCGTATGCCGTTTATTGTACGGTGGCCAGGGCACGTGCCGGCGGGGGTGACCGACAGTGTTTCGGTGCTGAATTCCACCGATCTGTTCCCCACGCTTACGGCGATTGCTTCGGCGGAAGTGCCGGCGAATTACAAGGGCGATGGCGAAAGCCGCGTAAATGTTTTGTTGGGACAACCGTCCCCACGTAAGAAAGATATGTATTGGGAATATGGCCGGAATGACTATGCCTTCAATTATCCCAAGGGGCGCGATCGGAGCCCGAATCTCGCCATCCGGTCGGGAAAGTGGAAGCTGCTGATGGATTATCAAACCGATCACGTAGAATTGTACGATATGGCGGCCGATCGGTATGAAACGACGAATGTCGCTGAATCACACCCTCAAATCGTGCGAGAATTGCGGACCAAGCTCCATACGTGGCGGTCATATCTGCCGGATTTGACGCCGGAGCGGGCTAATCCCGCCAGGCAGTGATTTCCTATTTCCGTGGGCATTGCGTATTTTTAGCGACGTGGATTCCATGGGTCCCGCTGTTCACTAAACAGGTTTTTGATATGATCAACAAAAAGAAGTGCCTAATCATAGGCTGGTGCCTGATCGCACTCGTTTACACGGGCCATGCGCAGCAAAACGAGCGTCCGATTACTTATCAGGTCGTCGAAGATATTGGCTATCGAGGTAACGATGCTGACGACGCGTACGCCAAGGAACGATGTGTACTGGACGTATATTATCCCGAAAACAAAAAAGGTTTCCCAACAGTGGTTTGGTTCCACGGAGGCGGGATTACGGGGGGCGAAAAATTTATTCCCAACGAGCTCAAGGAAAAGGGGTTGGCGGTGGTGGCGGTCAATTACCGGCTGAGCCCCAAAGTAAAAGCGCCTACCTATATCGATGACGCTGCCGCTGCCGTCGCTTGGACCTTCAAGCATATTGCAGATTATGGTGGTGACCCGACGAAGATCACGATTTCCGGCCATTCGGCGGGCGGTTATCTCGTAGCGATGGTGGGTTTGGATAAATCATGGCTACAGTCGTACGGAGAAGATGCCGATAACCTCGCTGGCATCGTAGATTTCAGCGGACACGCCATCACGCACATGACCGTCCGCGCCGAACGGGGGATAAAAGACACGCAGCCAATTATCGATGAATACGCGCCGCTGTACCACGTGCGGAAGGATGCTCCGCCGCTGGTACTCATCACTGGCGGTAGGGAGATAGAGATGCTGGGCAGGTACGAAGAGAACGCTTATTTCTATCGGATGATGAAGTTCGTAGGGCATGAAGACGTATCCCTGTATGAATTGGATGGTTTCGACCACGGGGCTATGGCTGCACCGGCTTTCCATATCCTGCTGAAATACGTAAACGAATGGACGAATTAACTAAATAATGAACTGATGCTTTTGAATCCGATAATTGCTGTTCTTTCCGCGGTAGTATTGCCCCTTGCAGCAGCTGCACAGACGGTTGCTACGACATTCAGTAACCCACTGGATGTAGCGTTTGGCGACCCCTATGTAATCTATGACGATGCCAGTGCCCGGTATTACATGTACGGCACCGGTGGGGGCGCTAAAAACGGCTTCGCGGCATACTCCTCTACCGATCTGCTAAATTGGAAGCCGGAAGGCCAAGTTTATTACGCCAACAATACGAACGGCTGGAGTGACTCCACCGCTGCGTGGGGAGGGGCATACTGGGCGCCCGAAGTATATGCACATAACGGTAAATTTTACCTGTTCTACAGTGCGCAGTGGCGCCATAATCCTACCGACGAGTTAGAGAATTTCAAGATCGGTGTAGCCGTAGCTGATAAGCCTACCGGACCTTTTATCGACCTGCAAGACCGACCGTTGTTCGATCCGGGATATCCGATTATCGATGCCAATGTTTATTTTGCAGACGACGGCCGGATATTTCTCTACTATTCGCGCTGTTGTTATAAGCATCCCGTAGAGAGCGAGGTTGCTGCGTGGGCAAGACAAAAGGGTTGGTACGATGAGATTGAAGAGAGCTGGGTGTACGGAGTGGAACTAAAACCGGATTTCTCGGGGGTGATCGGGGAGCCGGTGTTGTTATTGCGTCCACCGATTGATATGAACGATGCGCAGGCCGAGTGGGAAAGCCGGTCGGTGACCAGCCGGGAAGTAAACCGCCGGTGGACGGAAGGTTCCTTTACGTTCAAGCACAAAGGCACGTATTATATGATGTATTCGGCCAACCACTTCGCCGGTGAGAACTATGCTGTTGGTTATGCAACGGCCGATCATCCGCTAGGGCCGTACAAGAAGGCAGCGAATAATCCGGTGTTGGAAAAGAATACTCCGAAAGGTGGGGAAGTTACCGGTACAGGCCATAATAGTGTGGTGTTCTTGCCGGATGGACGTATGCTATGTGTGTACCATGGCCGAACCACCAATACGGGAGACGAACGGGTGGTTTTCATCGA
>Ga0079224_100004150_pt1 | contig 18574 bp, 19 predicted proteins | sample Stecom2015_FD_80414 | JGI IMG/M metagenome (GOLD analysis project Ga0079224, IMG submission 80414) | Agricultural soil microbial communities from Utah to study Nitrogen management - Steer compost 2015 | ecosystem: Environmental > Terrestrial > Soil > Agricultural land | place: USA: Utah... | reverse complement strand
CTCTATCCCCCTGAAGCGGCACATCCACAAGGGGCTCTACGGCGCCTTCATCATCAACCCCGACCCGGAGAAGCACGGCGCGCTGGCCCGCAAGCGTCACCCCGACTATCCGGAATCAGAGGAGTGGCAGGACTTCGTCATGGTGATGAACGCCTTCGACACTACCTTCGACGACGAGAATGAGGTCTATGCCGTCAACACCGTCGCCTTCCATTACATGCGCCACCCGATCGTCGTCCAGCGCGACCGGCCGATCCGCATCTACCTGATCAATGTGACCGAGTTCGACCCGATCAACTCGTTCCACCTGCATGCCAATTTTTATGACTACTATGACCACGGCACCACGCTGGAGCCGACCCACCGCACCGTCGACACGATCATGCAGTGCCAGGCGCAGCGTGGCATCATCGAGATCTCCTTCGCCGGCTTCGAGCCCGGACAGTACATGTTCCATGCCCACCAGTCGGAGTTCGCCGAGCTGGGCTGGATGTCCGTCTTCGAGGTCGTGGAGTAGGAGGCTGCCATGGACCACACCACTGCCAGCGAAGCACCGTCCCGGCCCGAAACGCTGGAAGGCACGCCGGCTCGCGTGGCCTGGACGCCGAGGTGGATCCTGCTCGGCATCCTGCCGCTGCTCCTACTGGCCGCCATCGTCGTCGCCATCATTGCAACCGACGGCGGCATCGGCGAGCGCGACACCCCACCGATCGAGGATCTGAGCATCCAGCGGATCACGCTGCCGGAGCCGGGCATGATCGAGGTCGACGTCGTCAACCAGGGGCCGGACGACATCACCATCGCCCAGGTCCAGGTCGACGGCGCCTACTGGGAATACGCCCTGGACGGCGACCGCACGCTGGAGCCGCTGGAATCCGCCACGCTGGAGATCCCCTACCCCGGGGTCGAGGATGAGACGCACGCCATCGCGATCCTCTCCGAGACCGGCGTGATGTTCGAGGGCCAAGTCGCTGTCGCCGTCGAGTCGCCGTCACGCGACGCGGGGACCTTCGGCCGCTTCGCGCTGATCGGCTTCTACGTCGGCGTGGTGCCAATCGCCATCGGCATGCTCTGGTACCCGTTCATGCGGCGGATGGGGTCTCGCGGTCTGCAATTCGTGCTGGCGTTGACGGTCGGCCTGCTCGCCTTCCTGACGCTCGACACCTTCCAGGAAGCCAACGAGGTCGCCGTCACGGTGCCGGTGACGCTGGACGGCCCGCTGCTGGTGCCGCTGATCGCCCTGATCACCTTCCTGTTGCTGGTCACCGTGTCGAGCAGCAACAGCGACGCGGCGCGCAGCCCGCTGGGCACGTCCTACCGCATCGCCCTGGGCATCGGCCTGCACAACCTGGGTGAGGGCCTGGCGATCGGCGCGGCCTTCTCGCTGGGCGAGATCGCGCTGGGTGTCTTCCTGATCGTCGGCTTCACCCTGCACAATGTCACCGAGGGCGTCGGCATCGCCGCGCCGATCCTGCGCGAGCGGCCCGCGCTGGCGCACTTCGCCGGGCTGGCCGCGCTGGCCGGCGCGCCAGCCATCGTCGGCGTCTGGATCGGCGGGTTCGTCTACTCGCCGCTCTGGGCAACCGTGTTCCTGGCGATCGGCGTCGGCGCGCTGGCGCAGGTCATCGTCGAGGTCGCGCGGCTGATCGGGCGCTGGAGCCGGCGGCGCGACGGCGCGCTGGTCACCTGGACGACTTTCGGCGGCGTCACCGCCGGCATCGCGATCATGTACGCGACGGCGCTGGTCGTGCTCGGTTAGCAGTCGAGAGCAGAGCCGGCAGTCCTCGTCACGCCGGGCAGGCCACCAGCCGATAGCCGTCCTGCTCCGCAATCGCCCGGTGCGGCTCGATGAGGGCCTCCCCGGAGATGATGTAGTAATCGAACTCTCCCCCGGCGCAGATCTCGTCGCGGCGCTTGGGCGTGCCGGTGTAGAAGCGCCGGCTGACCTGGATGCGCCGGCGCCACTCGATGACTTCGGACGGCTTATACGGGTGGCTCTTGAAGTCGACGTAGATCGGCCGCCGCGCTTCGAGCCGGAATTCTTCCCAGTGCTCCGGCACCAGGATCACATCCGTGGCGCGGGTATGGCGGCGCACGAGCGCGGCGATCTCCGCGCGCGTCCCACCGCGCGGCCGCGGGCGTGCTTCGAGCGTCCTTGAGCCGGTCGAGAGCAGCACGAGCATGCCGGTGATGGCCGCCAGCCAGGGCAGGACCGACGGCCGCTCGCTCGCCAGGCGCAAGAGGCGCGCGATGGCCGTGACGGCGACGGCGACGATGACGCACAAGCTCACCGGCACGAGGTAGACGCTGACGCGCCAGGGGAAGCTCATCGCCAGCGCGTCGCTGTCAATCAGGTACCAGAGCCCGACGATGCCGGCGATGGTGTAGCCGAACCCGATTACCAGAACCCAGCTGAGGAAGCTCGCGCGATGCCGGAGCGCCAGCAGGCTGGCGACGCCGATCGCTCCGAGCTTGTCGAGCGCGATCGTCGACCACCACTCTTCGGGCTGCGCATGGTGTGGCACGCGGAAGTTCGCGAGGATGTCGAGCGCCTCGGCGCGTCCCGGATCGAAGCTGAAGCTCAGCGCGTAGACGGCCACCGGCAGCGCGCAGATCCCGTAGATCACCAGCGTCTCCAGCGCCGTCCGCCGTCGCCCGCCGCGATACAGCCAGGCCGCGCCCACCAGCACGAGCAGCCCGGCGTGCGGCAGGTAGCCGGCGTGCATGATCGTCGCCGCGCCACACAGCAGCGCGCCCAGCCGCCAGCGCTCGAAGAGCATCACGCCGATTGCCAGGAGTATCAGGATGCCGAACTCGCTCGGCTGGAGATAGCGTCCCCAGATGTACTGGTGAGCCAGCCCCTCGAGGCGGAACGTATGCTCCCAGGTCTGGCCCAGGTTCACGACTTCCTCGCCGGCATGATCGGAGATCAGATCCAGCGGCGCCCCCTCGTACTGCATCCCCAGCACGATCAGGCTGAAGCTGGCCGTGGTCAGCGCCAGCCAGGCGCGCTCGGAGCCTGGCTGGCCGGCCAGCAGCTGGCGATGGATCCCCGCGAGGATCAGCCAGATGGCGGCCAGCAGCGCCACCTCGAGCAGCGTCTGGATCGCGGCCACGCCAGCGCCCAGAATGTCTAGCCGGGCAAGGATTTCAACCAGATAGGTGAACGCGACATGGGGCGGCCGGGTCCCGGCAAACCAGTCGGCCTGCAGGTATTCCTGCCCGGCGCGCGCCAGCCCGGCCGGGAAATAGGTGTGCTGGTTCCCGTAATACAGCGGGCGGCGCTCGATCGCGACCTGGGCGAGGAAGCAGGCCGCGATCGCCGTCGTGATCGCGGTCAGGGCGATCTGTTCGGCGCGGCGGAGGCTCCAGATACGTCCGCGGGTGCGGTGTGTAGCCGCCGGCACGTTACCAAGCATCGCGCCCCTTCTCCGTCCTCACTGGGTCGATATGCATCAAGCAAGCTTCGCCCGGCTCGCCGGTCGCCAGCGGATCATCGCGATGGCAGTCGGCTGCTCGTAGTCCTCGATGCCGGCGCGCTCCTCGGCCAGGATGCGCTGGAGCAGCTGATCCTTTTCCGAACCCTCGACCAACCAGAGCCGCCGGCGTGCGCTCTGCAGCAGTTCCTGCTCGTCCTTGGGGCGGAAATCGCGCGGGAAGATCTCGATCTCCGGGGTCGCGCCACGCGCCAGGAGCAGGGTGACGAACTCGCGCATGGCCGGCAGCTGCTGGCGCTTGAAGCCGTGGATGCGCTCCCAGAGCCGCACGAAGCCACCGCTCGGCGCGCGGTCCATCATCAGCGCCACGCAGAGCTCCCGGCTGGCGCGCTCCAGCCCGTCGATGAAGGCGTTGATCGGGCGGATGTCGTAGCCAACGTGGGCATTGAGCGAGATGTCGGCGCTGACGGTGTCCGAGCCCTCTGGCCAGCGATAGTCGCGGATCTCGAGGTTCGTGATACCGTGCAGCTTCGCCTGCTCGGCCAGTACCTGGCGCATGCCCTCGCTCGGCTCGACGGCGATGACCGCCTTGCTGTGCAGTGCCAGGGGAAGAGCGTAGCGCCCGCCGCCGGCTCCCACATCCAGCCAGGTGGTCTCCGGACCGCCCAGCGCCAGGAGCCGGTTCAGGATCTCGTCGTCGGTGCGGTGCGGGTCCTCGGTGAAGTGGTGGGCGATCGGGCGGTAGTAGTCGTCGTCGTGCCATTCGCGGACCGATTCGACCTGCTCGTACTCTTCCTCCACGATGCGCTCCCACTCCTGACCGAGCAGTTCCGGATCGGGCCGCAGCATCGACTGCCTCATGGACGCTTCCTCATCCCGTTCGTGGCGTTCTTTCGCTGTCACATTCTACGAGGGGAACCGGGACGAATGGGCGATCACCCCGCCGGCCGGGCGCTCCCTACACTGGAGCCTGAACGTCCGCGCGACGCCGGAGAGGAAACGCCACGCTATGCAGCAGTACCTGCCGGTCATCATCGCCTTCCTCGCGGGCATGGCCATCTTCGCCCTGCTCCGCCGCCGCGATGCCAACCCCATGCTCTCCGGCATCGCCGCCACCGGCTTCTCCATGATCCTCGTCATCGCCTACTTCACATTCATCATCGCCACCGGGCGAGTATGAGGATAGTTTGTAGATTGTAGTTCATAGTCTGTAGGAAAAAGCCCCTGCCCCCGGCCGCGGCCCAGAGGGCACCCCGCTCGATTTCGAGGGAACCCTCTTGTTGCGTCAGAGCGAGCGAACAACCGCGCTCTCTCCTTCCTCCCCCTCTCCCTCCGCGCAGCGAGCGGGTGGGAGGCCCGCGAAGCGGGTCACGGGCTGGGGGTGAAGGCCGTCTTTCCCTGTTCCCTGTTCCCTCTTCCCTACCCCCCCTTGACACCACCACCATCCCGCATTACGATACGATCATGTTTCGATACGACAGCGTATCGATGAAATGCGAAAGCAGAAGGGAGTGCCGACGATGGAGTCGATGCACGCGCGGGGCTATGAGCGCCGCTGGTGGACGCTGATAGTCCTTTGCCTGAGCTTGCTGGTGATCGCGCTCGACAACACCATCCTCAACGTCGCCCTGCCGACGCTGGTCGGCGAGCTGGATGCCAGCGGCAGCGATCTGCAGTGGATCGTCGATTCGTACGTGCTGGTCTTCGCCGGCTTGCTGCTGGTGATGGGCAGCCTGGGCGACAAGTTCGGCCGCAAGCTGGCGCTCTACGCCGGCTTCGTCATCTTCGGGTTGTCGTCGCTGCTGGCGGCCTACTCCGGGTCGTCGGACATGCTGATCGCCAGCCGGGCGCTGATGGGCGTCGGCGGCGCGCTGATCATGCCGGCCACGCTCTCGATCCTCGTCAACGTCTTCCCCAGGGAGGAGCGCGCCCGGGCCATCGCCATCTGGGCGGCGACGGCCGGCGTCGGCGTGCCGCTCGGGCCGGTGGCCGGCGGCTGGCTGCTCGATCACTTCTGGTGGGGCTCGATCTTCCTGGTCAACATCCCGATCATCGCTGCCGCGATGCTGGCTGGCTGGTGGCTGGTGCCGGAGTCGCGCGACGAGCACGCCCCGGCCATCGACTGGTTCGGCGGGCTGCTCTCGATCGCCGCGCTGGCGACGCTGCTCTACGCGATCATCGAGGCGCCCAACGAGGGCTGGACGAGCCCGCTCACCCTGAGCGCCTTCGGCCTGGCCACGCTGCTGCTGGCCGCCTTCCTGGCCTGGGAGCGCCGGATTCCCGAGCCGATGCTCAAGCTCGAGTTCTTCCGCGACGCGCGCTTCAGCGCCGGAGCCGCGGCGATCAGTCTGGTCTTCTTTGCGCTGTTCGGCTCGATCTTCATCCTGACCCAGTACCTCCAGTTCGTCATCGGCTACACGCCGTTGGAGGCTGGCCTGCGGATGCTGCCGGTGGCCGTCGGCATCGGCATGGGCACCGGCTTGAGCACCCGGCTCGTGCCGCGCGTCGGGACACGGGTGGCGGTGGCCCTGGGGCTGACGATCGTCTCCGGCGGCCTGCTGTACGCCTCGATGCTGGAAGTGGACAGCGGCTACCTGACGATCTCCTCGCTCTTCTTGATCCTGGGCTTCGGGATGGGCAATGCCATGGCCCCGGCGACCGACGCCATCATGTCCGCCATCCCGGAGAGCAACGCTGGCGTCGGTTCGGCCGTCAACGACACCACCCGGCAGGTCGGCGGCGCGCTGGGCGTGGCCGTGCTCGGCAGCATCACCTCGACCATCTACACTTCGGAGATGAGCGCTGCCGCGACCGGCTTGCCGGCTCCACAGGCGGCCGCCGTCGAGAATTCGATCGGCGGGGCGCTGGGTGTGGCCGGGCAGATCGGTGGTCAGGCCGGTCAGGCGCTGGCGCTCGCGGCCGACGCCGGCTTCGTCGACGCCATGGGCGTGACCTTCCAGGTTGCCGCTGGCGTGGCGCTGGCCGGGGCGCTCGTGGCGCTGGCCTTCCTGCCGTCGCGCCAGCCGGCCGAGGCGGAAGCCGTGGCAGTCGAGAGTTCGGAAACCGAGGCGGCGCGCGTGTGAGCTTGCAGCAGGACAGCAAACCACGACGGCCCGGGCGCCCTCGCAGCGCCCGGGCCGACAAGGCGATTCTCCGGGCCACCATCGAGCTGCTCGCCGAGCAGGGGTACCCGGCCCTGACGATCGAGGGCATCGCCGAGCGCGCCGGCGTCGGTAAAACGACGATCTACCGGCGCTTCAGTTCGGTCGAAGAGATCATGGTCCGCGCCTTCAGCGAGATCGACGTCGACCTGGAGATCCCCGACACCGGCGACACTTTGCAGGACCTGCTAGAGCTGACCGCGTTCTTTCGCGAGCGGGCGGCCACCGCGGTGCTGTTCCCGGTGATGAGCCAGATCATCGGCACGGCGCTCACCAACCCGAGCGTGCTGAAGGCCTTTCGCGAGCACGTCATCCAACCACGCCAGGCGGCGGTTCGGCAGATCATCGAGCGCGGCATCGCGCGCGGCGAGGTCCGCCCGGATGTGGACCCCGCCCTGATTGCCGACATGATCCCCGGCGGGATCATCTTCCACAAGCTCTTCCAGCTCCCGGCCGACGCCGAACTGCCGGCCGACTACCCCGGTCGCGTCCTCGCCGCGCTCTGGGACGGCATCAAAGCACGCTAGCCCCCACCGCGTTGCCGATCGCCTGACCCGTCCGCTGCAACCGTGCTTGCCCAACCATCGTAGGAGTGGAGACAAGCTCCACCCTACGAACATTGAACGGGCAGACCATCCAAATGCAATGTGGCGGAGCGGCGGCAGGTGTTCTTCGATTGCTGCACACATGCCAGCTGAAAATGAACCGGCCCGGTGGCTGTCAGCCCCGGGCCGTGGTCATACCGCGATGAAATAGTGCGTCGAAGAGGTTAGGGCTCGAGCCTGCCCTGTTCGACCTCCCAGCGCAAAAAGCTGAGGCGCTGGAACTCGCGCTTGCTGAATAGCTCGCGGTAAGGGGTGTAGCAAGCGCGCGCCTCGACCAGCCGGGCCACCTCGGCGGTGGTGAAGCCGGCGGCTTTGAGATCGCTCGTCGTCGCCGAGCGCGGCGTCATCGTCGTCGATGCTGCCATGGTGCGTTCTCCCGTCGCTGCGGTGCGTGCCAGCCCCGGTGCGTGGCTGGCCGTCGACTGCCTCGTCGACCTTCGCGTTGCTGCGGCTTCATCGCCACAGCCTATGTTCCGTAAGTATCAGTCTAAGGTTGAGCCGCGTACCTCGCATGTATCAGAGGTTGCATTCCCGGTTGATTTCTCGCGCTGGCCTGGGAACGCGGCGAAACTCGTGTCCGGCTCGGCCGGCGGCCGCGCTTTCAGTTGCCCAGGACGGCGTCGATATGGCCCTCCTCGACGCGCCACCGCAGGAAACTGAGCCGCTGCAGTTCGCGCTCGTCGAAGAACTCGTGGAAGCGGGAATAGCGCTCGCGCGTCTCGACCAGGCGCGCGATCTGCTCCCCACTGAACCCCGCCGCCTCCAGGTCGTCAACCGTCAGAGTCTCAATGAGGGTTTGGGCTGTCGTGGTCGCGGATGTCATGGCTGGGTCTCCTTCCGGATGCCGCCGCGCGATTGTGTGGGCCTCCAGGGAGCGGCGAATCCATTCCGGTCGCCTTGGCCCGGTCCGGATCCTGTTCGCCGCTTGCCGCGCTGGAACGTGTCGATGACCGGTCTCTGCGTCCGCGCTCCCAGCGCCTTGGTGTCCAGAACAGATGTTCTAATTATACCCTGGCAAGGCCGAGAATACACGCATTTCTGCGTCTGCCGCGCCCGCGTCGAGCGCCTGGGAGAGTGCGTACGTACGCATACTGTACCAGAGGGGTGGAGGCGTCAACAAGGCGCGCGCCGGAGTGCCCGGCCGGCTGCGTGCGTGGTGAGTTCAGCGCGGGGTGGAGGTCGTCAATCGCCGACGGAGCCCTCTTCGATCGGCCCCGGGATGTCGAGCATCGGCGCGACCGGCTGGCGGTGGCGCAGGTGCAGGGCCGCGGCCAGCGGGCGCAGCGTCTGCTTGAGCCCGGGGATGGTGATCGCGCGCCGGTACGCGTTGCGCGTGCGGCCGCGGATGTCGAGCACGCTCAGCAGGAAGCGGTCGTAGTAGAGGAACAGGAACAGCGTGCCGAAAAAGACGCGGAACACGACGCTCATCGAGCGCAGGATCAGCGCCAGGAAGGTGGCGCGGGTCAGGCCGATGCCGGTCCGATTGAGCATCCCGGCGATTGACGAGTCGGTCACGCCGAAACCACCCGGGATCGGAATGGCGATGCCGGCCGTCTCCGAGACGGTGTGGATCCACAGTGCTTCCAGCGGCTGCAAGCCGCGGATGGTCAGCGCGTCGACGATCACCATCAGGAAGGCTGCCGAGCAGAGCGTCGCGCCCAGGCTGAAAATGATGCCGCCAAGGACCGGGCCGGGGCGCATCAGCGCGCGCACGCGGATCTGGATGTCCTGCTCCTTGGGGAGCCAGCCGCGGGTGAAGCGCGTGCGCGCCAGCTGTCGCGAGACGAAATTCCAGACGAGCTGGGAGCGGCCGACGCTGAAGAGGGTGATTCCCAGGCCCAGGCCGACCAGCGGCACGACGAAGCTATAGCGCGGCTGATCGGTGGCCAGGAACAGGATGAACACCAGCGTCGGCACGGTGATGGCGTCGACGATGAAGCCGAAGAAGACCGCCGGCGCGGCCTGGCGCATGCGCACGTGTCCGTGCTCCTGAGCCAGCCGCGGCGCGAGCCAGGAGCCGCCCGGTAGCGGCGAGGTGGTCATGGCCGCCAGGTAGGTCGTCATCCCATCGCGCCAGCGGATATCGAGCTTGGCGGCGCGCAGGTAGAAGGCCCAGCGCAGTCCCTTGACCAGCGCGCCGAACAGGAACACGCCGACCAGGAGTGCCAGCTGCTGTGGCGGCAGCGCCTCGAGTGCCCGCACGAGCAGCTCGATGTCCGCCAGATACGCCAGCACGCCCACGATGGCCAGAACGATGGAGACGACGAATGCGCGCTTGATCAATGTACTGCTTCAATTTCCCTGTACGTGATGAACGGCCCGATCGAGATCGTGCCGCCTCCCACTAATACAACGAGGCGTTCCACTCCTGGTTGCGTCCCAGCGCCCAGGTGCGGACGAAACGACTAGCGCTTGGAGAGCGTCGTTGCCCGCCAGAATTGGATCGCCCGGTGAACTTGCTGTCGCTCATCGTAGTCCAGCTCGTTCCAGGGGAACAAGCCCTTGTCGATGGCCTCCGCGAGCGATTCGCACGTCCAGTAGCCCAGCGCTTCGCACTTGCGCTGAAGCGCCGCCGGGATGCCCGTCGAGCCCAGCGGCTCCTCGTCCCAGCCGAGATCTTCTCGGGAGACGATCACCGGCTGCAGCGCCAGGACGGCCAGCAGTGCCGTCCCGACCACCGTCGCGGCCAGCGCCAGCACCGCCAGTCCCATGCTCGGGAAGATCATCCAGCGTGGCCAGCTCGGCATCGATCGAATCAGCAGGGCGCTCGCACCCATGCCGGAGATCATTAACGCCGCTCCCAATACCCCGGGTCGCTTCATCACGATGCTCGGGATGCGCGGGTTGAACGGCTCGTGTCGCACGCGTCGCGACAGGCGTGAATGATCACCAGGGCCAGGATGCCAGGCCACTTGCGTCTGACCTACCGTCACCTGAAATGTTCGTAGCCTGGCCGACCGGTCGGCGACCGATTCAGCAAGCTCCAGCAGTGGGGCTTGCCACAAGCGTAGCACAAATTGGTGATCGGAACGAGGCGGAACCGCGCCTGGGGAAAAGCGCGGTTCCGCCTGGCCGGCTACTCGGCCGGCGCGGGTTCGATCCAGCCTTCCTGGAGCAGCAGTTCAAGCCCCAGGAGCCCGAAAGTGATCTCGTCACCGGCGCCAGCGCGGTTGGGCCACCACTCGAAGCGCGCCCGCTCGAAGACCTGGTAGACCACCGGCTCGCCCCAGGGCGCCACCGTGCCCCACTCCTCCGAGATCGGCAGGCCGAAGACTTCCGCGCCGCCGTGCGCCTCCCAGACCCGCCGGAAGCCGCCGCCCAGCGAGTGGCCGGTATCGGGGATGTAGCGCGCCCAGCCGTCGTCCTGGAACGGCTCGATCTGCTCCCAGGCGTCGGGGTCGATGAAGGTCTCGTATCCCAGGTCCTCCGGCACGACGTATGGCTCGCCGCCATCCTCCGGCCAGACCAGCTCCAGGACCGCGCGCTCGAAGTGCTGGATGTAGCGCGTGTCGCCGTCGCGCTCGATGGCGCGGTGAAACTCACCGACCGGTAGGCCGAGTGTCTTCCAGCCGCCGTGGCTGTGCCAGTAGTTCAGGATCTCGTGCGGCACGTTGTGCCCGGTCTCCGGGACGTAGCCGTAGCGGCCGTCCTCGATCGGCGTCACGTGGTCGTCGATCGGCGGGCGCTCGTCCCACCACACGGTGGCGATGTCACTGAAGCGCGGCTGGAGCGGCGGCAGCGACGCGGCGATCTCCTCACGCGTCGGCCCCTCCGGCCCGGCCAGCGTACCGTCCAGCCACAGGAACTCGACGTCGACCCAGTCGGAGTCGGTCATGCCCAGCGCGTAGAACGCGCCGTCGCCGATGTCCATGCCGGCCGGCGAGCGCACCTCGCGGCCCTTGCCATCGCGCCCGCCGTTGTAGCCGTCGAAGTAGGCCGCTTCGGCTGCCGGGACGCCGCGCGGCAGGCCCTTGAAGCTCCGCTCTTCCGGCGGATCCCAGTAGTTGTCCTCGGTGTTCCAGGGGCCGACGTCCCAGACCGGCACGACCAGCGACTTGCCCTTGTAGGTGATGCGTACCTGGAACTCGTCGCCGCCCTTGCTGGACAGCGAGCACCAGCACGGTAGCGCCACGAAAAAGTCGTTCGGCTGGATGACGTGGCCGTTGGCGGTCGTGTAGCCGACCAGGCCCTCGCGGTGCGCGTAGACCCGGAAGGTGTTGGTCGCAGGGTTGTAACCGGCCTGCGGGTCGCGCTGCACCGCCAGCTCGCGCGGCTCCTCGGCGGCCACGCCTTGCGCCAGCGCGACGCAAAGCATGCAGGCCACGAGCAGCAGCCGCGAGAGCCGCTGGATCTTTAGTTGTTGCATGATGACGAATCGTCCTCCCACGGGTCCATGGCGCTCCCCCTCCAGAGCGTTGCGGCCTCGGGAGGCGGTCGTAGGTCCCCCACCGCCTCTGTGTGACGCTTGTTCTAACACGCCAATGTCCAGCGCGCCAACTTCTCCGCTAGCCCGAAAGAAGGAATTGCAGCGGGCGCAGCCGCGTTCCAGTACTGCGACACCCCGGACGGACGGGCCACCGGGGCGGGCGTCCATCCGCATCGGCCAGATCAACCGGGCAGGTGGGCCGTCCGCGCAGTGGTGTTAGCATTCGCACTGGTCGCCGATGAATGCCGGCCAGGACCGCTTGAATGGAGAGCGAAGCGTATGTCTGCAGAGATCCAGCTTGAGAAGCGTGCGATGGTCATCGTCGCCCATCCCGACGACGCGGAATTCAGCTGCGCCGGAACGGTCGCGCTCTGGGCGGACGAAGGCTGGGATATCCATTTCGTGATCGTGACCGACGGCACGGCGGGCGGCGGCGATGACGCCACCGACGTCGGCCCCGAGGCGCGCAAGCGCGTGTCCGAGACGCGCAAGGCCGAGCAGCGCGCCGCCTGTGACGTGCTCGGCGTCAGCGGCATCACCTTCCTTGATTACCCCGATGGCCAGATCTTCCACACGCTCGAGTTGCGTAAGGACCTGGTGCGCCTGATCCGCATGCACCGTCCCAGCCGCATCATCTGCATGGCGCCGGTCGTCCACTGGGAGCCCCAGTATTCGATCGGCCTCTACCACCCCGACCACCTGGCCGTGGGCGAGACCGCCGTCGCGGCGATCTACCCGGCCGCCCAGAACCCCTGGGACTTCCCGGACCTGTTGATGGAAGAGGGGCTCAAGCCGCACCGCGTCGATGAGATCTGGTTCGTGGCCGCGCCGAATCCCAACACTTTCGTCGACATCACCCCGGTGGTCGACCGCAAGATCGCGGCCCTGCGCGCCCATCACAGCCAGCTCGGCGCCAACTTCGAGCGCCTGGAGGAGATGGTGCGCGGCTGGATGTCCGAGACCGGCAAGCGCCATGACGTCAAGTACGCCGAAGAGTTCCACGTCGCCCGCAACTGGCGCCCCGACCGCGACGAGCTCCCCGACGCCGACGCCGAACTCGTCCACGGCGGCTGAGTCCGTCGCTGAACCAGTCATCGTGAGGCAGGGGCTCCGCGCAGGCATAGGATCCGGCCGTGGTCTCGCACGGCAGGCGCGACGCCTTGATGCCACGGCGTTACGGGCCCGCCGTGCGTACCAAGCCCTGACAACCAGCGCTTCCTGAGGCCTGCGTTCCGACCTGCGGCCCGGTTGGGATCCGCCGGTCGCCGCCCCTACGATGATCGATAAATGTGGCTCCGGTGTGCATCCGGTGGGCCGTAGGGGGTGAGAGGCAGCGCATTTCATCTGGCGGCAAGCCTCAAGGGGTGTCCCTGGCCTTTGCCGCCAGATGAAATGCGCCGTCCATCTCGTAGCCGCCGATCCCCCAGTGCCTCGACAGTTGGCGGCAGGTTCCGCCCCGCATGCGGATCAGTACGGTTCTGGCAGTTCGCCGTTCGCCAGCCGGGGCAGCAGCGGGGTGACGATGCGGTAGGTGGCGCCCCAGAGCTCGTGGGGGCCGATGCGGTAGAAGTCGATCCGGCGCGGGGCGGGCCAGCCGGGGAACTGCGCCATGCGGCTGCCGTGGACACCGGGCGCCAGCAGATCGGCGACCCTGACCTCCAGCACCGCGGCCACCTCGCCGGGCTGCGGCCGCCAGACCTCCGGGCGCTCGATGCGCGCCAGGTAGGGCGTGATCGTGAACCCGGTCGCGCGCGTGTCGACCGGCTCCAGCTCCTCGACGATCTCGACCAGCTCCGGGTGGAGCCCGATCTCCTCGTGCGCCTCGCGCAGCGCCGTGTCGCGCAGCGTCAGGTCGCCCGGCTCGCGCACGCCGCCGGGGAAGGCGATCTGCCCGCCGTGGGGACCGCCCGGCGCGCGGTGGATGAACACCAGATGGGGCTCGTCCCCATCGCCGCGGTAGACCGGCACGAGCACGGCTGCCTGGATGCTGGTCGGCGTCTTCATCGGGCTGCTACACCTGCGCCGGCGCTTTGAGGATGTCGGCCGGCATGTACTCGAGCACCGGAGCGTGGACGCCGAAACGCCGGGCGATGGCGCGCATCTCCTCCAGCGAGAGGCCGTCCGCCGGGCGACCGGCCTGAATGTCGAAGCGCTCGTAGGTGGCGGCGGCTTCGACGTACTCGATCAGGTCCAGCGCCTCCATCGGGCCGCTGACCGAGCGCGCGATGATGCCATGCTTGGCCCAGACGACGACCTTGTGGCGCGTCATCGCGTCCTGGGTCAGTTCACCCTGGCGGGGAGTGCCGGGCACCTCGAAGGGCAGCACGCGGATGCCGTTTGGCAGCATCGCGATCGTCTCCGGCTGCCAGCGGTAGAGCTGGCGGTTGAAGCGCCCCTGGTCGCGGTACGCGGGAATATGGGTCAGGTAGGTCAGGTTGGGCGGCTGGGCGTGGACGACGGCGCTGATCCGCGGCGCGCCGGCCAGCTGGACGGCGTGGATGCCGATGTGCGAGTCGATCTCGCTGGTCGGCTGGATGTCGACGTTCTTGGCGTGGTGCAGGTAGCTGGAGCCGTCTGGCTCGATCTGGATGGCGCACAGGGAAGTGTCCGGCGAGCGCAGGATGTCGCGCAGCCGCCGGCGGCTGCCAGTCACCAGCAGCGTGCCGTGCGGCAGGCGCGCATCGCCCGGCAGGCTGTAGGCGCGGTCGCGCGGGAAGCGCGCCAGGCAGAAGCCGCGCAGCCCGGTCGTCTCGGCCGGCAGGAACAGCGAGATATTGCCGGCGCCGCCCTCAGCTGCGCCGCTCTCGTGCAGGATCTTGCCGACCTGGCCGATCTCGTTGATCCAATCGTCGATGTCGGGCATGCGTCCTCCCATCGCACCGCGCGCCAGCTTCCCACTCTGATTATTGCCCGACGGTCAAGTTGCGCCGAGGTCCAGATTCAGGGGGGCGCCGCGGATGACCGCCTCGGCGTTGGCGCGCAGCCCGGCGACGTACTCCGGGCCGCGCATGGCCGCGATCGTCTCCAGCGCTGCGCTGAGCCGGGGCGGGCGGTAGGCCGGGCTGTGGGCGTCGCTGGCGACCAGGTGGATCAGGCCGGCCTCGACCAGCGCGAGCGCGGCGCGCTGCGAGCCCTGGCTGTGATACCCGGAGAGCGAGGGGGCGTTGAGCTGCAGCGGCACCCCGAGCCGCACGAAGCGCTCGACCACCAACGGATCGAGCACCACGAACGGGTAGCGCTCCGGGTGCGCCAGGATCGGCTGCAGCCCGGCGTCCAGCAGCCGCCCGAGCACCCGCTCGATCACCTCGATTTTCCAGTCATGGCTCAGGTATAGCTCCAGCAGCAGGTAGTGCGTGCCGTTGAGCGTCAGGATATCGCCGCGCGTGTGCTGCTCCAGCAGGTCGGCGGCGATGCGCGCCTCGCTGCCGGCCAGCACCTCGATATCGATCCCGGCCTCGCGCGCCAGCTCGTTGAGCCGGGCGACCGCCTCCGGCAGCCGCGCCCCGCGCACCCAGTGAGTGTGTGGGGTGGCGACGATCGTGCCGATGCCGTCCTCGGCGGCCACGCGCAGCATTTCGAGCGCGCTTGCCTCGTCGCGCGGGCCGTCGTCGACGGCGGGCAGGACGTGCGCGTGAATGTCGACCAGCCGGCCGTTTAGATTGGTCATCTGGTGAAGCTGCCCCGTGCCATGCTCATCCGGCAAGGATACCCGCGCGCGGCGTCCCTCTCCAGTCCAGTGTCCCGCGCGTCAGGCGGCGCTGCCCAACTCGAAGCAGCAGCGCGGGCGCGTCCCGTAGGCGCAGCGGATCGTCACCGGCACGCCGACCAGCGACTCGACCAGCGCGGCGGCCAGGCGGCAGATGTCGGGGCGCTGGGCGGCCGTGTCGAGCAGCGGGCAGCTCCGCCCCTGGATGAAGAGCCGCCCGTCGCGGCGCTCGACCGCCGCCAGCCCGCCGATGCCGGTCAGCACCTCCGCCGCCTGGGCGGCGCGCTCTTCCAGGTTGCCCTCCACCGGGGTCGGGGGCCCCAGGCGACGGCCGGCCTCGGCCAGCAGGGCGTCGCGCGTTTCGTCATCCAGGCGCTCGTCGAGCGTCGCAAGCAGGCTGGTGAGCACCAGGCTGTAGGCCTTGGGGAACAGCTGCTCGGCGTCCGGTGTGATCGCGTAGGTGATCGAGGGCTTGCCCCCGCCCCGGCGCTGGCCGGCGCGCTCGATCAGGCCGTCGCGCTCCAGCGAGGCCAGATGCGTGCGGACAGCATTGTCGGTGAGCTCCAGCCGTTCGGCCAGTTCGTTGACGGTGCGCGCGCTCTCGCGCAGCAGCATCACGATCCGCCCGCGGGTGGAAGTGAAGAAGCGTTGGCGCCACTGGGCGCCGTGGTCGCTGGTGTCCATATCGGGCGTCCCCTCTCGTCGCCGGGTTGGAGGATTCATCGCTGAGGGCTGCCTGTCAAGAAATCACAGAAACTTATTGACTTAGTGTATTTGATCTGCTAGTCTGTGTCCAGCAGTACAGCATCACGTCGATGCGCCGGCCCGCAGACCCCGAGGAGGAACACCATGCAGGAGGTCGCAGTCGTCCTGTTCGCCCTGGCCGCGCTCGGCGGCGTCTACCTGGCCGCCCGCTACTTTCAAGGCCATGACATGCCCGGCGGAGTCGCCGTCATCCACGGCCTGGCCGCCGTCATCGGCGTGCTCCTGCTCCTGCTGGCCGTCTTCGACGACGCCAGTGACTGGGCCACCGCCGCGCTGATCGCCTTCCTGGTGGCCGCGCTCGGCGGGGTCGCCCTGGCCTCCTTCCACCTGCGCGGCATCCGCCACCCGGCGGCGCTCGTCGGCGCCCACGGCCTGATCGCCGTCGTCGGCTTCGTGCTCCTGCTGCTCTCAGTATTCGATCTCTAGACTGGAGCCACCCCTCATGCTCGCCCGCCGTGACGGCCGCTTCCAGGCCCTTGGCCACCCGCTGCACCCCATCCTGACCGACTTCCCGATCGCGCTCTGGAGCCTTGCCTTCCTCTGGGACGTCCTCGCACTCTGGCGCGGTGGCTTCTGGTGGGAGGTCAGCTTCTGGACTCTCTCGTTGGGGCTGGCGGCGGCCTCAGGCGCGGCGCTCACCGGCCTGCTCGACGCGCGCCGGATCGGCCCGGATGATTCCGCCGGGCGCACCGTCAACCGCCACATGCTGCTGATGGGCACGGCAACGATGATCTTCGTTGGCAACCTGCTGGTGCGCGGCGGCACGGGCGAGCTTTCCGGCATGCAGGCTGCGGCAGCGGTCGCCTGCACGCTGATTGGCAACGCCGCCGTCATCGCCGGCGCCTGGTTCGGCGGCGAACTGGTCTTTAGCCACGGCGTCGGCGTCGCCGAGCAGCCGGTCCGGATCGCGCCCCGCCCCGAGCCGGACACGATCTTCGAGCGTGACCTGCCCGGGCGCGAGCGGGCCTAAAGCGCCACGCAACCTGGCCGGGGCCCCGCCGGCCATTCTGTAGGGCTGTGCCGGTGGCGTGCCTATCCAACGACGCCACTCCCCTTCTCAACCCGAACGGTCTCCGCACGAGGCGCGCCACCGGCACAGCCCTACAGATCCCCATCACCAGAGAGGCAGCTCAGATGTGTAAGAAACGCCCCGACCAGCGGTCATACCAGCACAGCGGATATCCGGAAGGGGTGTAGCGTAGACGACAGGCGGCCCGTATCGATCGCGATCCTGCCGCCCGCGCCCGGACCCTAGAGTGGATATCACAGACAGCAAACCACCACCGCTCTCCCGAAAGGACTCCGGAGATGACGACCGCCACGACGATCCACAGCACCCACCAGCTCGCATCCCAGGGCTTCACGCCCGAAGAGATCGCCCGCCTCGAAGCGCTCAAGTGCAGCTACAACGCCTTCCGGGAGCGCTGTGACTCAGATCGCGAGTTCCAGCAACTCGCTTTCCTTAAGTGGCGCTACGAGCACGGCGACCTCCAGCGCGGCTAGGACTCCCGCATGACCACAACCGAAACCCGCCCCTGGCGGCCCGGGCACGAGACACCTCGCCCGGGCCGTCGCCTTTGCCAGCCAGGAAGCTCTCGGGGGCGGCGTGAGTTGTTACCGGGTGAGGCCTGTCTCATGAGAGCGACTGCGTCGCCGGCAGGAGACAGCACCCACTCCGTGGGTATCCGACCGCTACGACAGTGGTCCGGTGCGGTTCGGGTGTTTGGTCAGGTGAATTGCAGCGTGGCGCGGGAAGTGTCGTAGACGTCAAGATCTCGCGTACAGACGCGGCCCGCCCTGGCCCGGCCCATCTCGGCGTATTACTTGGGCAAACCGGCGCCAAGGGCACAACCGGCCGACTGCTCCCTCTTGTGCACTCTGCACAAAACGGCTTCATGGATTGGTGGCGCTGCACGTACCGCGTGCCGGGGCGCGGATTTTAGGCTTCGTCGGGACCAGTCGGATGTCCCGCGACGAAACCGGCGGCGTCGCCGGAGGACGCGCACGCGCAGACCAACGAGCGAGAAGGGAGCTCTGCGGCCGATGACTATCACCACCAACTCCAGTTCCGCCCCCAGCGTCATGGAGGTCGAGTCGTGGCTCGATGAGGATCGCGTCGAGTTCGTCAGCCTGCAATTCACCGACATCATGGGCATCGTCAAGAACGTCACCATTCCGAAACGTCAGGTCGGCGAGGCCCTGACCAACGGCGTCTGGTTCGACGGCTCGTCGATCGCCGGCTTTGCCCGCATCGCCGAGAGCGATATGTTCCTGATGCCCGATCGCGACACCTACGCGCTGATCCCCTGGAAGAAGAATGGCCACACCACCGCCCGGCTGATCTGTGACGTCTACATGCCGAACGGCGAGCCATTCTCGGGCGACCCGCGCGCCGTCCTCAAGCGGCAGCTCGACCGCCTGGCCAAGCTGGGCTACGGCTACAACACCGGTCCGGAGCTGGAGTTCTTCCTCTT
>Ga0079224_100004148_pt1 | contig 18576 bp, 12 predicted proteins | sample Stecom2015_FD_80414 | JGI IMG/M metagenome (GOLD analysis project Ga0079224, IMG submission 80414) | Agricultural soil microbial communities from Utah to study Nitrogen management - Steer compost 2015 | ecosystem: Environmental > Terrestrial > Soil > Agricultural land | place: USA: Utah... | reverse complement strand
TTCGGGAAGAAATACATGGATGAATAGTCGGGGACATTGTCGTGTATCCACCAGGCCAGAGACTGCCAGTCATCGAATCTCCTACAGCAATCGGGTGCCAAGAGGGACAGGCTGGTCCGGCACACAGAGGGCCACTTCACCCTGTTCGTTGTGGAAGCCGGTCACCAGACACTCGGACATCAGCGGACCAATCTGCTTGTGGGGGAAGTTGATGACGGCGACAACGAGTTTGCCGACAAGCTCCTCGGGTTGGTAGAGCGCGGTGATCTGGGCGCTGGATTTCCTGACGCCGAACTCTTCGCCGAAGTCCACCTGCAGCACGTAGGCAGGCTTGCGCGCTTCCTTGAACACGGAGGCGCTCACGATGCGACCGACCCTGAGCTCGACCTTCAGAAAATCATCAAACGATATGGTTTCCATGTTCTACCTGCTATCTGATCCCGTCGTCATCTTCGCGCGACACCGCCCACCTTAACAGGGCGTCCAGGGCTGGGCACAGAGCCTGTCCCCATTCGGTCAAGCCGTACTCCACTTTCGGGGGCACCTGGTGGTGGACGACGCGCCGAACAACACCGTCCTTTTCCAGTTGTCGCAGTTGCTGGATCAGCATCTTCTGTGAGACTGCTGGAATTGCGCGCTCCAACTCGGAGAATCGTAGCAGCTTGCCGCCAAACAGGTGAAACAGGATGATGAGCTTCCATCGGCCCTCGATAATTTTGAGCGCCTGCTCCACGCCCTTAGCAGCTGTGACGGGTGTCCATGTCGTTTCCATACTTTTTGGTAAGTACCTTACTTTTCAGTGGGTTATTGTCATTTCGCAAGTTTATCGCCACCCTGTGCACCTATCAATTGCGAAAGGAGTAGAGTGATGAATTTCGATCTGGAACTCGACGGCTGCAGGGCGCTTGTCACGGGCGGTAGCAAGGGCGTAGGTGCAGCCGTGGTGGCGGCACTGCGCAGCTGCGGAGCGAAGGTGATCGCAAGCGCGCGATCGGCTCCCGAGACGGTACCTGAAGGGGTGCACTTTGTGGCGGCGGACCTCACGACGGCGACAGGCTGCGCTGCGCTCGCGGACGCAGTTCTGAGCCGTTTGGGCGGTGTCGATGTCATCGTCAATGTGCTGGGAGGCTCCAACGCGCCGGCTGGGGGTTTTGCCGTGCTCGACGATGATACCTGGTTCAGCGAGTTGAACCAGAACCTGATGCCGGCGGTCCGCATCGACCGGGCACTTCTGCCCTTGATGATCAACCAGGGGTCAGGTGTCATTATCCATGTAACGTCGATTCAGCGTAAGCTGCCGCTCCCCGGAGCGACCACTGCTTATGCGGCGGCGAAAGCGGCACTCTCCACCTACAGCAAGTGTCTGTCCAAGGAAGTGACTCCAAAGGGTATCCGCGTGGTGCGAGTCTCGCCGGGCTGGGTGGAGACGGAAGCAGCGGTTGCATTGGTGGAGCGCGTGGCAGAGCAGGCGCGCACCGACTATGATGGGGGCAGGCAGCTCATTATGAATGAGCTGGGTGGCATACCATTTGGGCGCCCGGCGAAACCCCAGGAGGTGGCGGACCTCATAGCCTTTCTGGCGTCACCCCGGGCCGCGTCCATCACGGGGACAGAGTATGTCATTGATGGGGGGACGGTCCCGACCGTGTGAGTCTGATCAGCTCGATTCCCGTTAAGAGCGCAGCAGTGGCTACCCGGGGAAGTAGCGGCCGCGTAATTTCCGTTGTAATGGTGCCGTCAGCATAGAGAATGCTTGATCCGGACGTGGTGTAAGATTCCGGTCCGAATACCTCGACAGGATGCCACAAATGACACCTGCCAGGCCAAATCCAAATTCTATGCATGGTGCTTCCTCCGTGAATGACGAGTGTCATACTACGTTGCCCATGACAAAATTTGTACGCTATTTCTACACCGGGGAAAGCCGGAGCGGGGAACGCCTGATCACGCCGGCACCTTGCCCCCCGTTTCCCCGCGTAGCTTGATGACATCCGTACGCGGCGGCGCCCCGAACATGCGGCTGTATTCGCGGCTGAAGTGAGAGGGGCTTTCGTAACCCACCCGATAGCTTGCGGTCGCGGCCTCGAGCCCCTCACTCAGCATCAGCCGGCGCGCCTCGTGCAGGCGCAGCTTCTTCTGATACTGCACAGGCGACATGCGCGTCACCTGCTTGAAGCTATGGTACAGCGCGGACTCGCTCATGTTCACGTTGTCGGCCAGTTCACGTACCCGGAGCGGTTCGGTAAAGCGATTCTTGAGCACTGATATTACCTTCGATATACGGTGCGACTGGCTGTCAGCAGACACGAATTCACGCATGCGCGAGCCCATTTCACCAATCAGCGCGCGATACATGATTTCGCGTTGAATCAGCGGTGCCAGTATGCGCATGTCGGTGGGGGAGTCGAGCAGCTGGACCATTCGGGTCATTGCATCGAGGATGCCAAGGTCCACCTGGGCGATGCACAGGCCGCAGGATCCATAGGGGCAATCAACCGGCCCTGACGGAGCCGCGTCTCCCAGTTGCAGAACCAGCTCGGCGACTTCGGCAGGATCGATACGCATCTTTACAGCCAGATAGGGATCTTCCGGCGAGGCTTCCACCACGCAACCGCTCACCGGCAGGTCGACACTGGAAACCATGTAGCTGAGGGCGCCGTAGATGATCTCGCGATCACCCAGCCGTACTGTCTTCGAACCCTGGGCGATGATACACAGGGACGGTTCGTACACGACTGACATCGAAGGGGTTGGCGTGTCGACGCGGATCAGTTCCAGTCCCGGAATGCTTGTTTCGTAGACGCCCGCCTCAGGCATCCTGGCTGAGACAATCTCGGCCAACCGGCGGCACATTGGTGCGGCAGGTGGGGTGATTGTACCTACAAAGGGATCGGCGACAGGCGCACAGTGAGTGGCAGTATTCATGGTTTTACCTCCAGGGGCGGGTTAGGAGTATATACAGGAATGGGTAAGACTGGCCCGCTGTCCGCCACACTTGCAGGAATAGGCAATAATACAGCAGCATCGCGCAAACCAGCGAGGATCGGGACTGTTTTTGGAGAAATGATCCAGACAGAGGCGGGCGGTCGGCATCCGAAATTCAGTCTCATTTTTTCCCCTTAGCAGAATTAGGCAATTCAGCGGCAGTAACACGCTACCTGCGGCAGAGGCACTGATCGTATCGTTTCGCCCCATCAAAGCGTCATGAGCGCCTCGACAACCGATCAACCATTTCAGCGCCCTGAGGGGAAGTGAGAACAACATGCAAGCAACACACATCCATAGTGTCAAACTGGCTGTATCTATCGCGGTGCTGCTCGGCTTCCTGGCCGGCTGTCAGGCCGAAGGTCAGACTCCAGACGCGGACATCACGACACCTCCACCGCCGCAGGTAGAAGTTGCCGAGGTTCGTGCACAACAGGTGACTCTTTGGGGGGCATTCAGCGGGCGGATCGAGGCACCGCAGACAGTGGAGTTGAGACCGCGGGTCAGCGGATACATCGAACAGGTTGCGTTTGAAGAGGGCGAGCTGGTCCGTGAGGGCGAGGTGCTTTTTGTCATCGATCCTCGCCCCTATGAATCGCGCAAGCAGATGGCAGAGGCTGAAGTGGTATGCACACACAGTCAGTTGGCCCTGGCCACCAGCGAGGCGGCCCGTGCGACAGAGCTATGGGAGCGCAGCGCAATCTCCCGCGAGGAACTTGACCAACGCCATGCCGCCGAGATCGTGGCACAGGCAGCGGTGAACGCGGCGGAGGCAGCCTTGCAAAGTGCACAACTGGACCTGGAATACACGCGGATCAGGGCGCCGATCAGTGGGCGTATCGGCCGTGCGGAGATCACCCGCGGTAACCTCGCCAGCGCGGATGCCACCTTGCTTGCCACCTTGGTGTCGGTTGACCCACTTTATGTCTATTTCGAAACCGATCAGCAGACAGTGCAGGCCAATCCTTACGGCGAGGCGACGCCAGTGCGCATCGGGCTGCCGGGTGGGCAGGACTTCCCTTATCTGGGGCGGCTCGACTTTGTCGACAACCAGTACAACACCAGTACCGGCACACTGCAGTACCGCGCAGTGCTGCCCAATCCCGACGGCTCCTTGTGGCCCGGTCAGTTTGCCCGGGTGGAGATGCCAGTGGCTGCTGCCAGCGCCGCGCTACTGGTTGATCAGAAAGCGGTACTGACCGACCAGAACCGTCGTTATCTTTATGTTCTGGACGACGAGAACCGGGTCTCACGACGCATTGTCGAAACCGGGCGCCGGGTGGACGGGTTGCTGATGATCACTGATGGCCTGACAGCCGGAGAGCGAGTCGTGGTAAATGGCCTGCAGAAGATCAGCTTCCCCGGCGTCGAAGTGACACCGGAAACCGTCGACATGCCTACCCCGGAAGGTGTCGCTGTCGCGACAGCTCCCTAGACCCCGGGCAGACCCCGGCTGGATCCAACTTGACTGATACGGGTGCGTCGCTGCCGGCGCGCTCCGGGAGGTTTTTTCCGTGAATTTTTCGCGTTTTTTTGTTGATAGACCAATCTTTGCATCGGTGCTGTCGATCATCATCTTTGTGGTCGGGCTGATCAGTATTCCGCTGCTGCCAGTGACCGAGTACCCGGAAGTGGTGCCTCCCAGCGTGCTGGTCAGCGCCAGTTACCCCGGCGCCAACCCCAGGACCATTTCCGAAACGGTGGGCATGCCGTTGGAGGAGGCCATCAACGGCGTCGAGGACATGATCTACATGAAGTCGGTTGCCGGAAGCGACGGCAGCCTGGCGCTGACCGTGACCTTCGCTCTGGGCACGGACCCGGACCAGGCCCAGGTTCAGGTACAGAATCGGGTCTCCCAGGCATTGCCGCGGCTGCCTGAGGATGTACGCCAGTTGGGCGTGACGACCCAGAAACAATCGCCCAACCTGATGATGGCAGTGCACCTGATTTCGCCAGACGACAGCCTGGATGCAACCTACATCCGCAATTATGCGGTACTGCATATCCGTGACGAACTGGCCCGCATACCGGGGGTGGGCCAGGCGGGTCTGTTTGGCGCGGGGGACTACGCCATGCGCCTGTGGATCGACCCGCAGCGGGCGGCGGCGTTGGGCATCACTGCAGGCGACATCAGCGCGGCGGTGCGGGAGCAAAACGTTCAGGTGTCGGCCGGTCAGATCGGCGCACCCCCCATGCCGAAGGGTTCAGACATGTTGATCTCGATCAACGCCCAGGGCCGTCTGGAAACGGTCGAGGAATTCGAGAATATCGTCCTGAAAACCGGCGAGGACGGGGAAGTGACCCTGCTCAGAGATGTGGCACGAATCGAACTGGCTGCCTCACAGGATGCATTGCGGGCCTTGCTCAATGGCCGCCAGGCAGTGGCACTGCCAATCTTCCAGGCGCCCGGATCCAACTCCCTGGATGTTTCCGCAGCGGTGCGGGCAAAAATGGCCGAGCTCGAAGGCGATTTCCCGGAGGGTCTGAGCTGGGAAGTTGCCTACGACCCGACCGTGTTCGTCAGTACTTCCATCCATGCAGTCATCATGACGCTGCTGGAAGCCGTCGCGCTGGTCGTGCTGGTGGTGATCCTGTTCCTGCAGACCTGGCGTGCCTCGTTGATCCCCTTGCTCGCAGTGCCGGTGTCGATCGTCGGCACCTTTGCGGTGTTGCTGCTGCTGGGCTTCTCGATCAATACGCTGACCCTGTTCGCCATGGTGCTGGCGATAGGCATCGTGGTGGATGACGCCATTGTGGTCGTGGAGAACGTCGAACGCAACATCGAGGAAGGTCTGGCGCCTCTGGCGGCTGCACACCAGGCGATGCGCGAAGTCAGCGGGCCCATTGTCGCCATCAGTCTGGTACTCAGCGCGGTCTTCGTGCCCATGGCTTTTCTGGACGGTATCACAGGGCAGTTCTATCGCCAGTTTGCCATGACCATTGCCATTGCGACGGTTATTTCCGCCATCAACTCGCTGACCTTGTCGCCCGCACTGGCGGCAACGCTATTGAAGCCGCACGGCGTACCGCCGGATCTGCCCGCGCGTATCATCGGTCGCCTGTTCGGCTGGATATTCCGTCCATTCAACCGCTTCTTCGCACGTAATGCACAGCGCTACGAATCCCTGGTGGGTCGCAGCCTGGGTCGCCGCGGACTGGTGTGCGGCGTGTATCTGCTGCTGCTTGCCGGCACCGTCATGATGTTCAATCAGGTGCCAGGTGGCTTTATTCCTGTGCAGGACAAGACTTATCTGACCGGCAGCATCCGGCTGCCCGAGGGAGCATCGCTGGACCGCACCGAAGCCGTTGCGCGCCGGGTCAGTGAGCTGGCGCTGGAAACGGATGGGGTCTCCGATGCATTGGCCTTCGTCGGTTTCAATGCGCTGCAGGGGACCAACACGCCCAACGTCGGTACGGTGTTCATGGTGTTCGACGACTTTGCGGAGCGCGATCGCAGTGCCCAGGAGATTGCCGATGACATCAACGCGAAGCTGGCGGACATCAAGGAAGGATTCGCCATTACCTTTATGCCACCGCCTGTCTTCGGGCTGGGCGCGGGTTCTGGCTATTCCCTGTACCTGCAGGATCGCCGCGGCGCGGGTTACGGCGAACTGCAGACTGCCACCAACGAACTGGCCCTCGCGCTGAGTGAAACGCCGGGCATGTTCTTCCCGCTCAGCTCCTACCAAGCCAACGTGCCGCAGCTGGATGCAGATGTCGACCGAATGCAGGCCAAGGCGCAGGGTGTGCAGCTGAACGATCTGTTCGGTAGCCTGCAGCTGTACTTCGGGTCGCAGTATCTCAACGACGTCACTCTGTTCGGCCGCACCTATCGGGTGATGGCGCAGGCGGACGCGCAGTTCCGCGATAATCCGCGCGATATCGATCACCTGTATACCCGCAACGCCAGCGACGACATGGTGCCGCTCAGCACCATGGTCACGCTGCGTGAGAGCTTCGGCCCCGACCCGGTGATTCGGTACAACGGTTATCCGGCGGCAGACCTGATCGGGCAATCCGATGCCACCCAGTTGTCATCCGCGCAAACCCTGGCCTCCGTCGAAGACGTGGCGGAGAGAGTGTTGCCGGCTGGCATGACACTGGAATGGACCGATCTGAGCTTCCAGCAGATGACTCAGGGCAATGCGGTGATAGTGGTCTTCCCGCTCGCCTTGTTGCTGGTATTTCTGGTGCTCGCGGCACTGTACGAAAGCTGGGTCATGCCGCTGGCGGTGATCCTGATCGTGCCCATTTGTCTGCTGGCTGCCTTGTTCGGCGTGTGGATGATGGGGGGCGACAACAACATATTCGTCCAGGTCGGCCTGGTGGTGCTGATGGGACTGGCCTGCAAGAACGCCATTCTGATCGTCGAGTTTGCCCGTGAGCTGGAATTACAGGGTCGCGACACCGTCAGTGCCGCACTCGAAGCGAGCCGCCTGCGCCTTCGCCCGATCATCATGACCTCGGTGGCCTTCATCGCCGGCGTGGTGCCACTGGTCCTGGCCAGTGGCGCGGGGGCTGAAGTGCGCAACGCCATGGGCATCACCGTGTTTACCGGGATGATAGGGGTGACCCTGTTCGGCCTGCTGCTGACACCGGTTTTCTATGTCGCGCTGAGGGCGGTGGCAAAGCGCTTTGAAAAAACGGAAGAGCAATCCGATGAAGCATTTCGAGGAGAAGTATATGAGTAAGCTGGCAGGACTTCTGATGGTGGCCGCGTTGCTTGGTGCCTGTGCAGCGGGACCGGACTATTATCCTCCGGAGACGGTTCCGCCGCAGCACTTCCTCCATGCGGAAGCTGCCGCACCGGAGTCCGGAACACTCTTTGCGGATAACGAGAGGCTGTTCTGGCAGGGTTTCGACGATCCATTACTCGGCGATCTGATTGCCCGAACCATTGTGGGAAACCGCAGTTTACAGGCGGGGCTGGCACGTTATCGGGAGGCTGAAGCCTTGTTGCGAGGCGCGCGCCGAAATCAGTTGCCCAGTGTGACCATAGGCACCGAGGTGGCCGGGCAACGGCTGGCACGAATGGAACGCATCCAGCCAGATCAGGAACGCTCGGAATCATACCAGGCCGCGGTGGCGCTGGGTTGGGAGCTGGATCTGTTTGGACGCCTAAGTCGCCTTGCCGAGGCCAGTGAAGCGGAGTTGCAAGCCACTGCTGCGGACCAGCAGGCCCTGCAGGTAGCGTTGGCCGGCCAGATGGCCAGCAGCTATTTTCAGCTTCGCGGCCTGCAGCAGCAACTGCTGGTAGCCGAACAGAACGTCGCTCTGCAACAGGCGTCGCTGGATATCGTCAGCGCACGCCTTGATGCCGGTCGCGGTACATTGTTCGATCAGGTGCGGGCACGTGCCCAACTGGATGCGACTCGGGCGGTGATTCCACAACTGGAGGCGGAGATTGGCGCTACCATGCATCGCATCGGCGTACTGGCGGGGCAATCGCCCACCGCCTTGATCCCGCAGCTTCAGGTGCCCACAGATCTGCCGGACAGCCATCCCGCGATCGCGGCGGGCACGCCCGGTGACCTGTTGCGCCGCCGCCCGGACATTCAGGCCGCGGAAAGAAGGCTGGCAGCCGCCAGCGCGCGCATCGGTGTGGCCAGTGCGGACCTGTTTCCTCGCTTCACACTGGACGGCCTGCTCGGTTCGATGGCAGTGAGTGGTACAGATATGTTCACCGGTGCTGCGCAGTCAGGGCGCGTCGCTCTCGGTATCGATTGGAGCTTTCTCGATCGTGCCCAGGTGCGGGCGCGCATCGACGCTGCCGATGCCCAATCCGCCGAGCTGCTGGCCGACTATCGGCAGACGGTCCTGCTGGCACTGGAAGAGACAGAAACCTGGTTGCTGCGCTACCACCAGTCCCAGGAACGGGGCGCGTTGTTGCGAAGCGCGACCGACGCAGCCACGGTGGCGGTGGCACAGGCCCGCGACCGTTACGAGCAGGGCTTTATCGGTTACTTCGAACTGCTGGCGGCTGAGCAGGAGCTGACCGCCATGCGTGATACGCTGGTGCGCAGCGAAACCGAGACGGTGTTGGCGATGGTGAATGTCTACCGGGCCTTGGCGGGGGCGCCAGCAGGCTACTGAGAAACTCTCTGCGTTGCCATTGTGGCGCCGACACCAGTTTTCGTGATTTTATGAACTGCCGCTGTCGATTTCAGGCGCTCTCATCCGACAAGCTGGCAACTCCCGTGCAAACCCCCACGGGGTATCAAGAATGATCGGCTCATTATGAGGGAAAGACGATGAACTATGTAGATGGATTTCTGGTGCCTGTTCCAACCGAAAAGAAAGCGCAATATATTGATATTGCGGAAAAAGCTGCTGTCGTGTTCAAGGAGTTCGGTGCGCTGAGTGTGGTGGAGTGCTGGGAGGACAACGTCCCTGACGGAAAGGTGACCTCGTTCCCCATGGCGATAAAACGTGAGGAGGGTGAATCGATTGTATTCTCGTGGATCACCTGGCCTTCAAAGGAGGTGCGCGACATCGGCATGCAGAAGGTGATGGAGGATCCACGCATGCACCCCGACACCATGCCCTTCGATGGCCAGCGCATGGTGTTTGGTTGCTTTGTGCCAGTGGTGGTGGCGTAGGGGTAAGTTATTCAGGACGGGTTTCGGCCTATATATCTTTTAAGCTTTCCGATGTACTTTGCAGTTTGAATCCAATCGGACAAGGAGACCCTCATGGCGGACATTACCTTCTACACCCATCCCTATTCACGCGGTCGCATCGTGCGCTGGATGCTGGAAGAAACAGGCCTGCCCTACGATGTCGAGATCAAGGAGTTCGGCGCCAGCATGAAGGCGCCGGATTATCTGGCGATCAACCCCATGGGCAAGGTGCCTGCCATCCGCCACGGCAGCACCGTGGTCACGGAGGTCGCGGCAATCTGCGCCTATCTCGCCGATCTAGTGCCGGAGAAAGCCCTGGCGCCCGCCGTCGGCAGTGCTGAGCGCGGCGCCTATTACCGCTGGATGTTCTTCGTTGCGGGCCCGATGGAAATGGCCACCACCGCTAAGGCCTTCGGTTGGAAGGTTGACGCGGAAAATGTCCGCACCGTCGGTTGCGGCCAGCTCACGGACACCCTGGGTGCGCTGGAGTCTGCGTTGAAAGACAAGGCCTACATTTGTGGCGGCCATTTCACTGCAGCAGATCTGCTGGCAGCAAGTTACCTGGGTTGGGGCATGATGCAAAAAACGCTGGAGGAACGGCCAGTATTTCTGGACTACGTGGCCCGGATGAATGCGAGGGAGGCAGCCGTGCGGGCCAATGCGATTGATGATGCATTGGCCAAAGGGTAGAGAGTAGGGGGACGACCTCCCTTCTTGGTTTGCTGCCGTGGGCCAGCAAGTGTCGGGCACACCCTGTGCGTAGGATTATTGTGTGCCTTTGTTGACCCACTCGGCAATCCGGGAAATGCATCCGTCCAGGTCGTCCCGAATTTCGTAGACCCAAAAGCGCATCACGTCCCAGCCGAGTTCGAACATTCGGTGATTCCTGATCTGGTCTCTACGGCACAGTTCTCCGGTCCAATTGCGGTGATATCGCTCACCGTCAACCTCTATGTCGAGTTTTCTGTTGTCCGTGAACAAGGCCAAGTCCAGAGTATATTTCTCTACCTGATACTGAGGCAGCGTCCGGATTCCTGCCTCGTACAAGGCGACATATAGAATTCGTTCCCAATCGGATACGCGGTCTGCATTTGATACAGCAGGGTATTGCGGACCCAGATCAGCCAAGCGCTGATCGCGTTGCTCTTGGTTCCTTTGCTCCAAAGTCTCCACATACGCCGCGAATTCACGTAGATATCCGATTTCTGACTGCGACGCTGCATGCTGATCACCAACCACTAGAAGCATAGCCCTGGCCCTGGTGATAGCGACGTTGAATAGGTTGCCGTTATTGCGAAGAAAGTTTATCGCTCCGGGATTGATGCCATCAGAAAGGACTGGCGAAAACACGATCACATCCCGTTCGTCGCCTTGAAATTTGTGTACGGTATCGACGAGAAACTCCGCATTAAGCAGACGCTGTTCGAGCTGCGGATTCTGCTGAACTTTCTGTCTGATCAAATTGGCCTGTGCCCGGAACGGGCTCACCACGCCAACGCTTCCTGTATAGCCTTGATCCACCACCAAATGCCTGAGACACTCTACAACGGAATCTGCCTCTCGTGGATTAACTGCACCTCCAGCTGCCGGTTTAATAACTCTTCCCTGTATGTGCACCCAACGCACTCCCGCCTTATTTCTGTATGGCGACTTAAGACTCTCGTAACGAGTGGCGACCCGCAGTCGGCCTTCGTAAAAATGGTGATTGGAGAACTCGATGATATCGGCGTGGCTGCGATGGTGGTCACGTAAGCTGACAATATCTCCCTTATCCGCCAGGGCTGAGGCCAAAGCAAACAAGGAGTTATACGAATAGGCCCAATGTGCGTAGCCGGATACCAAACCGTGCTTTTCCAACAGCTGCTGGTCCTGGCCACCATGCAAACCGCTGATGTGCGAAAGCTGCTTCGGGTCGCCAATCACAGCGGCTCGCTTCGCTCGATAAAGCAACGGCAGGGCGGAAGCGATGTCGCACTGGCTCGCTTCATCGAAGATCACCAGGTCGAAGAATCCCGGTTCAAATGGCAGCTTTCCTCGCGCGGACAGCGATGTCACTGCCCAGCAGGGTAACAAGTGGGCCACTTTGACAAACAATTCTGTATATTGTTTATATACATCCCTCCCCAGCCGCGCATCAGGCCCTGTCTCGATAACCATCTTCAATAATGCGCCGTACCTGCTCAATAGAGCGCGATCTGAGCGAGAAAGCTTCGATGGCTGCAATCGTAACCAGTTTTTCCAGAGTGCATCCGCGTTGCTCGCTAACTGTTTGATGAGCTCAGCCTGTTCCCGGGCGATAGACTCCATAGTCCTGAACGCCTGAAGTTCTCGGAGTGCCTGCGTGTAGTTGCGGACGAGATCTGCTAGTTCTAGCTTCGCTGTCAGCAACTTTTCGAATTCATGCCACTGAGGCATCGAATCATCGTCTGGCAGTCCAACCGGGAGGGAGAGAGCGAGTAGGACAAGAATATCTCGCAAGTCACGCTCCGATTCTTTCAGTGCATCAAAGCGTTTTCTCTTGAGGAACACCCACAGCAGTCGGACCGGAAAGGATTGCCTGGTGCATGTCGCACTATTCAACTTGCTACGGAATCTGTCCGCAGCGGCATGAATCTCCTCAAGTCCGGAGTTGTTCAAGAGCATGAAGGTTTCAGGTGGGAGATCTTTTCGTGCTGCCTCCGCCGTGCGCTCCAGCTCATCGACTCGATTGCGTAACCTGATGACACCTTCCAACTCAACATCCAAAAGCTTGAGTTGATCTTCCAAACGCTTGTGAATATCCAGACTTTCGTTGAAAGCCAGTTCGTCGTCCTCCGTCGACGTCGCGGATAACAGGCCCAACAGATACTCCGCCAGTTTGGTCTGATACTGATTGGAGCCGACACGTAGGAGAATGGGTCTTGGTCCCAAATTATTCAATCGTATGTCGACGACATCCACAGCTTTGTTGTTCTTGCTGGTGAAAAGCACACGCTTTCCCTGCCAGGCTGCATTGAGTAAGAGATTGGTAACAACCTGGGACTTACCGGTTCCTGGGGGCCCGGTTATAATTGTGAGATGCTGATTAAGAGCCTGTGTGACTGCCTGGCGTTGCTCAGAGTTCAGGGGCAACACCTCGATCAATGCATCCGCCGATTCCTTCTCGAGGATCGGTATTTCGCCGCTGATCCATTGGCCCAATGCGGTATCTCGATATTGAGACTCCTGCATGCCGGCCAGCGCCTTCAGTTCAGATTCCAAACCTTGTGTAAAAGGCGAACGTTCCCCAACTATCAGTACTGCCCTGTTATATATTCCCTCCCTGCCCAACTTGCTTAGAGGTGGTTCGGTAACGATATTGTCTGGATCACAAGGCTCGATCCATGGCCATTCGGGCCTTACTGCTCCCAAGCGGTAGGCGAGTTCATCAAGCTCCGGTGGTTCAATATCCCCCGTCAGACCCAGCTCATCTTCAAGCTGTACCAACTCATCCATCAGTGCTTCACGTTCCGCATTTGTGAAGCGTTTTATTACCGATTGATTTATGACAGGAAATGTCAGATCGATGTTCAGTCGCGAACCGGGCGTGGAGTCCACAGATATTGGAAAGAGGAATAGAGGCTCGAGGAAATAACCAGTCCAATTGGATCTCCTCGATTGCACCGACTTCAAGGTACAGGGATACCCCAGGTACATCACCAGGCGAGACCGATCTTTGCGAATCTTCCCGAGTAACCGTTGAGCGTCGGGCCCCTGCAAAAAGCTGCTGCTATTGGCAATCGGTAACTCGCTCAATTCTACATAATCCAGATCGCCGTGCTGATTCGCTGCAAAAACGGAAACACCGCCCTCATCGTGCCCCAGGCATGCCAGGTAATAGCGTGCGAGCTTGCTGAGAGGCGTATTGGTATACTGCTCTGGGTCATCAGATTGTGACTGCGGCGATTGATCCTTGGGATACCATCGATAGCTCTTGTCCTGCCAAACGAGTCCGTTCAGTGTGCCATATAGAACACTATTGATATCTTTCTTGTCGACCCCAAGTTCGATTGCCAAATCTCTTGCGAGCTGACCCGGGGTGGTTTTGATTTGTTCCAGTACTTGTTCTTGCAGGGCCATGCTCGTTTCCAGCCTTGTCAGGCGCGCTACCAGTTTTTTGAACTCGAACGAGTCTAATCCTAAATTCCTTATGCATACAAGCACTTGATCGATGGTTCTGAGCGAGGAGGGGGCGGGAAGAAGTGGGCGGATTGCCACCCTGCTCCTGCCATCGGAACGATGGCAGTAAGCCGGGCTTATATTGACCCAGGTAGTTCTACAACAGCTCCTTGCGCAGCTGCACAGGATCCTTCGGCGACAACAATCCCGGCGCGATATCGAACACCGTCCTGGCTCCGGTCTCGCCAGCGCTCGCCAGTCGATGTACTGCTCGGGCATAGGCCACCAGCACGCTGGCGGTAAACTCGGGATTGCTGCCCAGGTTCAGCGAGTATTCTATGGTCTGTCTGTTGTTATTGCCGGTAACCGCGCTGCGGATCACGAACCCACCGTGAGGCATGGCGACGTGGTCCCGGTCGAAGGTAGCCTCGTCAATGAAATGCACCTCGGTGTCGTAGTCAGCAAAGTAGTCCGGCATGGTGACGATGCTTTCCCGCACGGTGGAAGCATCGGCACCTTCGCTCAGTACCACATAACATTCCCGCGTATGCTTTTCGCGGGTGGAGAGAGCGGGCTGCTCGCCGCTGCGCACGCGTTCGATGGCGCTTTCGGAGGGGAGGGTATATTGCACCGCTTTCTTGACGCCCGGCACGCGGCGCACGGCGTCGGAGTGACCCTGGCTCAGGCCCTTGCCCCAGAAGGTATAGGTTTCGCCCTGGGGCAGGACGGCTTCGCCGAACAGGCGATTCAGTGAGAACAGGCCCGGATCCCAGCCGCCGGACAGCATGGCAAGGTGCCCCGATTTCCTGGCAGCCTGATCGAGCGCGCTATGGTGCTCGTTGACCCTGGCATGAGTGTCGAAGCTGTCGACGATATTGTAGAACTGGGCGAGATAGGAGCTCTGCTCGGGTAGATCAGTCTTCGATCCCCCGCACAGGATCATCACATCAATCTCTTGCTGATACTGCTCAATGTCGGCCATCGCATGAACCGGCACGCTCCCGTCCAGCAGCCCCACACCGGCAGGATCGCGTCGGCTGAACACGCCCACCAATCGCATATCCGGATTCTGCTGCAACGCAGCCTCCACCCCCCGCCCGAGATTCCCATACCCGGCGATAGCTACTCTGATCTGCCGCTTCATATCCAACTCCCGTACTACAAATAAAAAAAATGGCTGCGCGGCCGATTAATGCCCGCGCAAATACATACTAGTGGTTTGAAGTTTTCGTGTCCGGGAGCCTGTCAGTAGGCGTCGTCTAGTTGTGGCACAATTGTCAGAGGTATGCCCTGGGCCGGGCGGTGCAGGACCGTCGGCCGCAGGGATGCGGCCGTCGAGCCATCATGGATGATTTCACGGCGTGTCCTGCACCGCCCGGCCCAGAGCTCAGCTCGAGAAATGCGCCACGCCTCTACCGACGCCTACTGACAGGCTTCCGCCCCCGCTGATTCCGATTCACCACACGAGAAGCACGCTTTTCAGCCGGCACCAGCTGATGCGCTCCGTCCCCGATCATGTCAGCGCGCCCCATGGCCTGCAGCGCCTCACGCAGCAGGGGCCAGTTCTTCTCATCGTGATAGCGCAGGAAGGCCTTTTGCAGGCGGCGCTGCTCGATCTGCTTCACGACGCTGACGCGCTCACTCTTGTAGCTGACCTTCTTCAGCGGGTTGCGCCCGGAGTGGTACATGGCCGTGGCCAGCGCCATGGGGGAGGGGTAAAAGGTCTGCACCTGATCCGGCCTGAACTTGTTCTTCTTCAGCCACAGCGCCAGGTTCAACATGTCCGAGTCTTCGGTGCCGGGGTGGGCAGCGATGAAATAGGGGATCAGGTATTGTTTCTTGCCCGCCTTCGCCGAGAAGCGCTCGAACATCTCCTTGAAGTCGTCGTAGGCCTTGATGCTGGGCTTCATCATCTTGCTGAGGGTGTTGTCTTCACTGTGCTCGGGGGCGATTTTCAGATAGCCGCCCACGTGGTGGGTGACCAGTTCCTCGACGTACTCCGGATCCTTGAGTGCCAGGTCGTAGCGCAAGCCAGAGGCGATGGCGACGCGCTTGACGCCGGGAATGCGGCGCGCCTTGCGGTACAACTGGGTGGTGTGCTTGTGGTCGGTCTCCAGGTGCTGGCAGATCGTGGGATAGACACACGAGAGGCGGCGGCAGGTTTCCTGAATCTTCGGCGACTTGCAGTTGAGCCGGTACATGTTGGCGGTGGGGCCGCCGAGGTCGGAGATGGTGCCGGTGAAACCCGGTACCTGATCGCGGATGCTTTCAATTTCGCGCAGGATGGATTCCTCGGAACGGCTCTGGATGATGCGGCCCTCGTGCTCGGTGATCGAGCAGAAGGTGCAGCCGCCGAAGCAGCCACGCATGATGTTCACCGAGGTCTTGATCATCTCGTAAGCCGGAATCCTGGCGTCGCCATAGACCGGGTGTGGACGCCGGGTGTAGGGCAGGTCGAAGACGCCATCGAGCTCGTCAGTTTCCAGCGGAATGGGCGGTGGGTTGACCCACACTTCCTTGGTATCGTGCTTCTGCACCAGCACACGGGCGTTATGCGGGTTGGACTCCTGGTGCAGCACGCGGGAGGCGTGGGCGTACAGGGCCGGGTCGTTCTTCACCTTGTTGAACGAGGGCAGACGGATGTAGGTTGTGGCCTTGTCCAGCTCGCTCTTGCGATGCAGCGGCATGGGGATGATGCGCACGGCGCTGGTGTCGGCGGCGGTGGCTGCCGCGTTGTCGGTGGCGCAGCTCTCCGAGGCCGGGTCCTTGTACTCGTAGGGATTGGGCAGCGCATCGATGCGGCTGGGCCAGTCGATGCGGGTCGAATCGATTTCGGTCCAGCCCTCCGGCACGGCGTCGCGGACGATGGCAGTGCCGCGGATGTCGGTCATGCTGTCCACGGCTTCGCCGCCAGCGATGCGGTGGGCCACATCGACTATGGCGCGCTCGGCGTTGCCATAGAGCAGGATGTCGGCGCCGGAGTCGATCAACACCGACTTCCGGATTTTGTCGCTCCAGTAATCATACTGGGCGATGCGGCGCAGGCTGGCCTCGATGCCCCCGATGACGATGGGCACATGGTAGTAGGCTTCGCGGCAGCGCTGGCTGTAGACGATCACCGAGCGGTCGGGGCGCTTGCCGGGCTCGGCATTGGGGGTGTAGGCGTCGTCGTGGCGGATGCGCAGGTCGGAAGTGTAGCGGTTGATCAGCGAGTCCATGTTGCCGCCGGTAACGCCAAAGAACAGATTCGGCTCGCCCAGCGCCTTGAAGGGCTCGGCGGAGTCCCATTCCGGTTGCGCGATGATGCCGACGCGAAAGCCCTGCGACTCGAGCATGCGGCCGATCACGGCCATGCCGAAGCTGGGGTGGTCCACATAGGCATCGGCAGTGACGATGATGATGTCGCAACTATCCCAGCCGAGCGCGTCCATCTCCGCCCGGGACATGGGCAGATAGGGCGCGGTGCCGAAGCATTCGGCCCAGTAGCGTGGGTAGGAGAACAGATGGCGGACTGGCTGTTCGTCGTTCTGTCGGAATAACTGCGTCATGGCTGTATGGGTAATCCTTGTGCGTTGCCGAAGGGCCGCGCATCGGTGTCGATGAAGGCTTCCAGTGGAAGCCGCAATTCGTTGACCGTCAACGTGGCGCCCTGCAGGCTGGCGTTGAGCGTGACGGTGCCGTTGTTGCCGCCGGGCAGCACGCCCTGGCTTTGATAGGCGCTGATGCTGTCTCCCAGCGGGCTGCGCAGCAGGGCGTCCTCCTGGGCGATGATGTCCAGGGTGACATCCAGATTGCGCAGGATGTCGCCCACGGTCAGCCGGTCGAGGCTCTGCAGATCAGGGAGACCGGGCCAGGCGGTGACCAATTGCGCCTGATGCTCGCCGTCGTAGGCCTGCACCGTCAGCGTGGATCGCTGCTGCAGCGGTCTGCGCAGCATGTCCCGCGCCAGCAGTTGCCCCTGTTGTTCCAGCTGCCGCTGCGCCCGTGGATCTCCATAGCCCTGCAATTGCGCCTCGCGCATGAGGGTGAGATAGACGGAAGCGAGAGTGGGGTCCACGCCTGCCAGTTCCGAGTGCAGGGTGAGGGCGGTAACCGGCCAGGTCGACGCCAGTTCATCCACCACCAGGTCCTGGGTGATGGTGACGGTGCCATTGTTGTTGTCCGGGCGGGCGACATAGTCTAAGCGAATCCCGCGCGCGGTCAACTGCTCTGGCGAGTTGAGCCGCAGTTCGTCGATGCTGATCTGCAGCGAACCGGGCAGCGGAGCCGCGCTCAGGTCGGAGTTCTGCAACTGCAGCCGGCTGCCGTGGGCGGTGACCTGGTAGTACGGCGAGAGCATGGTGCCGTCCTCGATGGCCAGGATCAGATCGGTGCTGCGGTCCGCGGCAATACTCAGGTCTACCTGCAGGTTGGACAGGTTCAGCTGGTCGCCGGCCTCACGATATTGCAGCGGTTCGGTGTTGGCATACAGGTGCAGGGAGCGATCCAGGCCGGCCAGCAGGGTCATCGGGTTCTGCAGGCCTTCCAGGAACAGCTGTTGCAGGGGATCGTCGACCACGATGCCGGAGATGGCGGGCAGCAGCTCGGCGGCGGCCAGACCCAGGCGAACGCCGTCGCTGGTGACCAGCAGGGGGCCATGCATCACGGTGAGTGGCGTGGTCATCTGCACGCCGGGGTAGGGGGTGCCGGAGATGACCGGGTCGACGATGGTGAGCGTGCCCTGGCTGCTGAACCAGCCGGAATCGAGTTCCAGGGTCAGGCCGGGCTGACCGGTAAGGTCGCGCAGCGAGCCGGCGACACTGTTGTCGTTGAGCAGCAGACCGACCAGTTTGGG
>Ga0079224_100004145_pt1 | contig 18584 bp, 16 predicted proteins | sample Stecom2015_FD_80414 | JGI IMG/M metagenome (GOLD analysis project Ga0079224, IMG submission 80414) | Agricultural soil microbial communities from Utah to study Nitrogen management - Steer compost 2015 | ecosystem: Environmental > Terrestrial > Soil > Agricultural land | place: USA: Utah... | reverse complement strand
CGATAAGTTCATTAGATCCCGCAGAGTACGAAGCGGAAATGATGGCCTATGCCGACACTATAAAGGATAAATTTCCTAAAAATGCTGCCGTGCGAGATTTTGTTACCCATATGGCTGAATTGAAACCGCTAATGGTGGGGCAAAAAGCGCCCGATTTTGAATTAATGGATCAAAAAGGGAAGACAGTCAAGCTGTCGGACTTCCGTGGTAAATATACCCTTGTCGATTTTTGGGCATCTTGGTGCGTGCCTTGCAGAGAGGAAAACCCTAATATTGTAAAACAATACAATACTTATAAAGATAGAAATTTTACGATATTAGGGGTGTCCTTGGATAATAATCAAGCTGCTTGGCTGAAAGCAATAAAAGATGATCAGTTAACTTGGACACATGTATCAGATTTGCAGGCGTGGAATAGTAAAGCTGCAGAATTATACAAAATTTCAAGTATTCCTGCGTCTTTTCTGCTTAATCCGGAGGGTATTATTGTTGCTAAAAATCTAAGAGGACAAAAACTGGCAGATTTTTTGGAAAAAACGCTATAATTTTAACTAGATGTCAAGCAATGGGTGATCATTAACAATTTGTTAATACTGTCTTAACTTTTATTTGCAATTAAGTACATAATTTAGGCCTAAAATTATTGAACATGAGCAGTGCTAAATACAAGATATTAGTCGTTGACGATGAGCCCGATATAGTCGAACTAATTGAATATAACTTAAAGCGTGAAGGATATTCGGTTTTTACGGCCACTAACGGTCAGGAAGCTGTATCAACGGCACGGAAGATAAACCCGGATCTCATCATACTTGACATCATGATGCCGAAAATGGATGGTATTGAAGCTTGTCGGATTATGAGAAGCATGCCGGAGTTTAAAAACACTTTTATGGTATTTCTTACAGCAAGAAGTGAAGAGTATTCCGAAATTGCAGGCTTTAATGTTGGTGCTGACGACTATATCGCGAAGCCTATTAAACCAAGGGCATTGATTAGCAGGATTAATGCAATTTTGAGAAGAAACAGCAAAGGAGAAGAGACTTTAGAAAATAAAGTTGAAATCGCCGACCTTGTAATCGATAGGGAAACCTTTTTGGTATATAAGAACGATGAGAAAATTGTTCTTGCAAAAAAAGAATTTGAATTGTTATACTTATTAGCTTCTAAACCTGGAAAAGTTTATACTAGAGAAACAATATTGAAGAGTATTTGGGAAGATTCTGTTGTGGTAACTAACAGAACCATTGATGTGCACATTCGAAAGCTGCGAGAGAAGATAGGGGATGATTATGTTTCTACCGTAAAGGGAGTTGGGTATAAATTTGATGCCTAATTCATTATATTTCTAAAGGGGGTGCTTAGCCCCTTTTCCATTTAATCTTTCTGCGGCGCCCTTTGAGATTTCGAATTTTACCTGATCCTTTTCATTTCGGGATATATAGGAAGTAAAGTCATCCAAGCCTTACAAATTTTTCCTTTACCGAAAAGACGTCGCCCATTTTTTGTATCTTGCAATTGTGTCAATAAAAAATCATCTTAAGGGATATCAATGATCTCAAAGAAGATAGTTGAATTATAATTATAGTTTTACGACATAATTGCTACCTATGGGAATCTATCGTCAGTGGCTCAATATAATTCCTCCGAACGAGCAGGACCGTTTGCGGAAGCTGTATAAGTATGATATTCTGAATACGCCGCCGGAAGACGCGTTCGATAAGATTGCGAAGTTGGCTATGGAGTTTTTTGAAGTTGCGGGCGCATTTATATCCTTTGTCGACGAAAAAACGGTATTCTTAAAATCAGATACTACAGGCCATTTTGAACGCTATACTAACCGTACTGATAGTCTTTGTTCTTGGGCGATTTTACAGGACACAGTAGCCGTGATTAATAATATAGAAGAGGCTTCTGAGATACTTGAAAATCCGGAACATTTAAAAGCGCTTGGTATCGGATTCTATGCTGCTGCGCCACTTCAGACGCCTGATGGGTATAAAATCGGCGCACTTTGTGTTAGTCATCCTACAGCTAAATATCCGTCAGAGAAGCAGTTGGAAATGTTGAAGAGTCTTGCGTCCATAGTAATGGATGAGTTGAAATTTCGTTTAGCTACACGCAATGCGGTACGGGTACAAACTGATTTAATGAACGCAGCCGTTCATGACCTTAAAAATCCGCTAACATCCATCAAGCTTTACGCGCAGTTGATTCAGCGAGAGGCAAAGGAAAATAAAGGGACGCAGGCAATGACCGAGCGAATTATCAAATCATCCGATTTTATCCTTTCGAGCTTGAACGATCTGTTAAATTTATCGCAGATAGAAGATGGAGAAATGAAGCTTAAGATAGAGCCGTGTGTGCTTGATTCATTGCTTAAAGATCTTTTGATGGATTTTGAGATTATTGCCAACCAAAAAAAACAGCGGGTAGTTTTCGAAAATACTATTCAACGGCCTGTCGCCGGTGATAAAGCACGATTACGCGAGATATTTGAAAACCTGTTAAGTAATGCTTCCAAATACGCATATGCTGATACAACGATTAATTTGATAGCTAAGGAGGTAGATAACAAGGCTTTAATTGAAATTCGAGATCAAGGGCAAGGACTTTCTGAACAGGATATGAAGAAACTGTTCAAAAAATTTGCCCGTCTAAGTTCTGTGCCAACGGGCAAAGAAGGAAGTAATGGCTTAGGACTATCGATCGTTAAAACCTTGGTGGAACTTCATAGTGGAAAGATTTGGGCAGAAAGTCAAGGGAAGGAAAAAGGATCCTCTTTTTTCATTGCTTTACCTTTGGCGGAACTTTAAGCCTAAAGTAAATGATCGCTCTTTGACGAACATGTCGTCCTCTTTTTATACCTTTGCACTTCTATGGAAGAAAAAGCGCTTAATTTTAAATTTCCCAAGTTCAATCAGCTCATCATTTTCGAAGATGATAATCTAATCGTCGTAAATAAACCACCATTTATTGCATCGCTGGATGAAAGAGAGGGGCGAGAAATTAACATACTTCGAATGGCGAAGTCATACCATGCGGACGCGCAAGTTTGTCATCGTATCGACAAAGAAACTTCCGGTTTATTATTAATTGCTAAAAATCCTGATACCTATCGCTCTGTTTCTATCGAGTTCGAGAAGAGAAGAGTGAAAAAGATTTATCATGCTATTATTGGGGGAACTCACATCTTTGAGGACCTAAAGGTGGACCTTCCCATTCTGAATCTGGGTAATAAAAACGTTACCATTGATAAAGCGAATGGCAAATTAGCCGAAACGTGGTTTAAGTCGCTTGCTTATTTTAAGCATTATACTTTGGTGGAGTGTAGGCCAATAACGGGGCGCATGCACCAAATTAGAATTCACCTCGCTACGCAACATGCATCTATTGTAGGAGATAGCCTTTATAAAGGCAAACCCGTTTATCTCTCACAGATTAAACGGGGCTATACATTAAGTAAAGGACAAGAAGAACTCCCAATTATGAAACGATTTGCTTTACATGCTAGAGCATTGAGTTTCTCTATAAATGGAAAAGACTATAGTTTTGAGGCCCCGTATCCTAAAGATTTCGCAACTTTATTAAAACAGTTGGAGCGATTTGATAGCTAAACTGATGAGCCAGCCGTTGACAGAACACACTACCTTTCAACAATCTAAAGGAGTGAAGAATTTATAAGTCAGTGAATCAGGAAAATATTAGAATCTCGAGTTCGAAAACCTGCTAGCAACTATAAGTTCCTTGGCATCAGATTGTCGATAATCATAAAATCCAATAGTTGATTTTTTTCCCAGATGGCCTGCAGCTACCATATTGGTCAATAGCGGGCATGGCGCATATTTAGAATTTCCGAAACCTTCGTGTAATACCTTTAGAATAGCTAAACATACATCCAAACCTATAAAATCTGCTAATTGCAGTGGGCCCATTGGATGCGCCATACCGAGCTTCATAACCGTATCAATTTCCATCACACCGGCAACGCCTTCATATAGGCTGTAAATTGCTTCATTAATCATCGGCATGAGGATTCTATTGGCTATAAAACCAGGGTAGTCTTGTACAATGACAGGTGTTTTTTGAAGTTTGGCTGCCAAAGTAAAAATTGTATTGGTAACTGCTTCACTCGTACGATAACCCCTTATCACTTCAACCAGTTGCATTATTGGAACCGGATTCATAAAATGCATACCAATGACTTTATCCGGTCTTTTTGTGTTAGAAGCGAGTTGTGTAATGGAAATAGACGAAGTATTAGAAGCTAAAATGGTAGCATCAGCACATAGGTCGTCCAATTCATTAAAGAGGCGCGATTTGACAGCCTCATTTTCTGTTGCCGCTTCAATGACCAGATCCGCCTCGGCAACGGCTCCTTTTAAATCTGTAAACGTCGTTATATTATTTAAAGTAGCGATTTTTTCATTTTCAGTTAGTTTACTTTTACTAATCTGCCTATCTAAATTTCTTTGTATAATATCTATGGCTTTTGTTAAGGCCTGCTCATTTAGGTCTACAAGAGATACCGAATAGCCATGAAGAGCAAAGGTGTGCGCAATACCGTTACCCATGGTTCCTGAACCAATTACCGTTATGTTTTTCATCTGTTATATTGTTTTTTCGGTTTGATGAACAGTATTTTATTCGGTTTTCATACCACTTATTGTTTTTTGCATTTGTGCCATCATGGTGGTAAGAGTTTCTAAGCTTGGCTCTGCCGTCGGTTCTGGAAATTCTGTACTAATAAATGCTTTGGCCTTCCATATTTCTAAAATATCCGGTGTTTCTACCCAGTAAGGTTCATATACTTTGTTGTCCGAAAGCAATTTCAATCCTTTCTCTTCCTTAAATTTATGCGCTATCCTTTTATAAACAATTCCATCGGATTTCGAAATAATGACGTAAGTCTGATTGGGTTTAACATCAAACCAATCTTCAACGTACTCGCAAATAACAACCGTACCAGGTTGTAAAGGAAGCATGGAATCTCCCTTTAATTCAAATGCGCGGTAAGTTCCTTGTTTAAAGAAAGGCAATCTGAATTTTGGCAATTCACTAATATAGTCCGGATCGGCATAGCCATTTAGATAACCTGCGCTGGCTTTAACCGGTACAAGCTCAATATTTTCACGATCATCTTCATTGACCGTAATACTTAAAACACGGACACTGGATGAATCACCCTTCGGAGTAGGCTTCCATTTATCGTCAATTTTTTCATTGACAAGCTCGTCCATAGTTAACTCATAATAGGATGCGAATTTTTTTAGCAACTCGTATTTTGGTTCCGCACGATCTTCCTCATAAGCGCCAACAAGAGAACGCTTAATTTCCATTAAATCAGCGAATTGCTGTTGTGTATGCCCCTTTTTCCTTCTGAGGTATTTAAGATTTGATGCGATATTGCTCATTTTTAAAATAATTTTGTTTTTACTAAAATTGTTAGTATCATTGTACCAATAAAGTTAGTAAATAAAATTCAATTAGCGAAAAATATTAGTGTATTTTGTTATGAAGCGATTTGTATATATATTGACAGACTGTAACCGACAATATTTACATGTAGGATTAACCGATGATTTGTTTAAAACAATGACATTTTATAAGGAGCATAGGCAACTTTTTTTTGATACAGCTGCCAAGGTTTCCAGATTGGTTTATTTTGAGGAAATTGATACAGAGGAGTTAGGTATTGCTCGCTTCAATGTGTTATCTGCTTTTACGCGTTCTCAAAAAGAACGTCTTATTAGAGCAAAAAATAAAGATTGGCAGGATCTAAGCTTATGTTTAGGCATAGATAATTTAGTTGCTAATCCACAACAACCTGTTCGCTTTTCCTCGATGAGAGCTTGGTGATGATGGGCGTGCATGAAGCCGGTGTAAGGTCAAATCAATTAAAACAATTTACCATCCCGGCGCGAAGTTAAGACCAAAAGTACCAAATTTTAGATCCTTTCTGTTAAAAGGAACAGCATAATACGGTTCTAAAACAAAGTAACCAAAGATGTTAACCCGTAAAGAGACTCCGGCACTCATAGCAGGAACTCGTTCGTAGATGTCAACAGTTGATCCATCAGGGTTAACCTGTTCGCCAATTTTATCCGGATTACTTTTGAAAGCAATCTTATCTCCGGCACTCCAAGCGAGTCCCATATCAAAAAATACATTTAAATCAGAGAATAGTAGCCCGGATTTAATGGCTGCCAGCTTTTCCGGGCCTGTAAATGGTAACCTTGCTTCTAGATTCACTACCGCTATTCTGGAACCCATCAATTGATTCACATTGTACCCTTGATAAACGTTGCCGTTATTATTGTAGAATGACGCAGATTCATAGCCCCTGATGAGAAATGGATAGCCTATATAGAGCGGATATAATTGATCCTCACCACTACCAACACGCATGTATGTGTAAGCACGCGCAGCCAGGGAGATAGGCTTAATACGGTGATACTTGCGCAGGTCAGCGGTGTAGGCGGTAAAATTAAAATCACCGAAATACTTTTCGGCAGCTAATCTATACCGATAACCACTTAAAGGGGCAGCTACACCAAAATAAGAATTATCACCAACAAACGCCGCATTTAGTTGCTGCAAGGTAAAAGAATTAAAATTACCGCCATAGGTTTTGCTCGCTTCTTCTTTTGATAATTTTCTTCTGTCACTGCCTAAGAAATAGAATGTATTGGGGTCATAATAATTAGAGAAGCGATCAATCCGATAGCTGTAGCGGGCTACTGCGCCCCCCAGTTCAAATCTAGTTGTTCTCGATAGGGGATAAGCGGCAAAAGCGTCTATCTGTGTTTGGAAAGTACGTATAATATCCGTATTCTCCGTAAAATAGGTGTTCCCGTTAATTTCCTCATTCCCATAGCTCATCAATCCGGACATAAAAGGAATATGAGAAATAGACCCTCCCCAACTGATTCTTCCCTTTTGATTGATATAGGCAAATTGACCGCCAAAATCATATACCTCCCCATTAATAGCAACCCCGGCAAATAATTGATTTCGTCCTAAAATATCGGAGAAAATACCTTGGATCCCACTGGATAAGCCCGCGCCATATCTACTGCCAACGGCTACGCCGACACCACTTCCCTGTAAATAGTCTAATTGAAATTTTGGTTTGTATGGTACCGGTTTTATGAGCGACTTACCAATACGCTGAAAAATATTGTAGTTTCGAAGGTTACTATTAACTACATCTACACCCAGTGATTGAGGAGGTGGCAGTAGCGCTGCGTTAAAATTTACTTCGTTATTTGGCACCTCCTTCGCCGTAAAGTCGCTTGGTTTAGCATTGTAGATGGTATATTTTTGCGAACGGTAATATGAGTAGAGAATATCATCGTTTGCAGATACACTTAAAGCGGGTGAATATTCGGTGATTCCGCTAATTCCTGTAAAATAATCGGTAAGCTGTTCAGTTTTTCCGGACGAAAACGTGTAACGGTATAGATTCCTGAAACCATCACGGTTTGACAGGAAATAAAGTTGCTTATCATCTGCCGAGAACTGGGGGTTCAGGTTATTGGCGCCCGGAAAGATATCGATCTTCCGGATTTCTTTTGTACTTATATCGATAATGGCTAAGCCCAATGGAATATCAACTCCTTCGTAACCACTTTCTAAGCTTAAACGATCGGTACTGAAAACAATTTTTTTACCATCTCTTGAAAAACTAGGATGGTAATCGGAATACCAGTCGTTGGTAAGTTGGGTCAAGCTCTTACTTGACAAATCATATAAGTAGATATCACTATATCCGTTTTTAAGTCCCGAGAATGCCACGAGGTTTCCATCGGGCGACCAGGTTATGTTAGCAAACTCACCGATATCTCCCATACTTTCTGTAGCGAGTGTTTTACCGTTCTCCACGTCGACTATCAACAATTTCGTGCGCCCTTGGCTAAACACACTAAACGCAAATTTCTTGCTGTCATGGGAAAAGGATCCTGCACTTTCTATATAACTGAACTCATCAATGTGCGAATTATTCTGTCGACTACTCAGCTTTCGTATGATTTTACCCGTTCCGGCATCTGCTAAGAATAAATCAATACTGAAGAGATCTTTTTCTGATAAGAAAGCGACGTATTTACCGTCGGGGGAAATGGTTGGGGAAACATTCATATTACCCCCGTTTTTATTATTAATGATCATTTGCCCCCTTGGTACTTGAGCCGTATCGATTAGAAGCGGTTTATAGGCATTTTCGATACTTGTACGCCATAAATTTGACAGCGTAGGTTCGTCATATCCAAAGGTGTATTTAATCGCCGCTTGATATCCATACTTAGCGGTGTTTTTGAAAAAAGGCACAATCACTGTATCACCGTAAGTAGAACCGATGTAAGCCCAGAATGCTTGACCATAGCGGTAAGGGAAATACTTATTGCTTTCTGTTAAGTCTCTAAGGCTCGGAATATCCTTATTTAAATAAGCATCTCGCATCCACATGGCGGTAAAAGCATCCTTTTTTCCGACGGATAAATATTCGGCCATTCCCTCCACCATCCAAAGAGGAAGATTTCCTATATTTTCCAGCTTGGTTGAATCGCCTTCAATAAGGGAATGATATTGAAAGGCGTGGACCAACTCGTGCCCCAGAACATGGCGTGTCTGGTTATTGATTTGCATAATCGGCATTACTACGCGATTCTTGAGCCCTTCTGTAACACCTCCCGTACCTATACTTATTTCTCCGCCAATAGCAGTAGTTTGTTGAAAGTCCGGATGGTTATTATAAAGTATGAGGGGATTCTTCCGAAGAAATGTATCTCTAAAAACTTGCTGATGCAGTTCGTACCAAAGCTCACTTTCTTGCATGAAACGAGTTAATAGACTATCGTTTTTTAGATAAGTATAGAAATCGAAATGGGGTGATTGCTTTACTTTAAAATCCAATGCTTTATATCGCATCTTATTTTGGCCAAAATATTGTCCAAAAACGGTAGGTATGAAACAAAATGTAAAGGCTATTGCCCAAATAATTTTGTAAAATCTCTTTTTTGCCGGAATAAGGTGCTTCATATGATGCTTAGGTACAATTTGGGATACTAATTTAGCGTTTAGAATTTATTTGCGCAACTTAAACTCGGTTTCTTCTATTCATTCGGCTGTTGTTTAAGCTGTTCATTGATTCGTTGAAGCTCATCTTCACTGTGCGGTTCCAAAATCGGACTCAGAACGGGAGGGAGGCTATCTGCTCGTGTGCTGTCCGGAATCCGTATTCGCGGGCTTGGGCACTTATATTCGCGTGTAATCGCCACAGTTGGCTCGGGAAGGGGCCCATAAGTATAGCCGCTTTCCGGGTCGTGGTATAATTTTTCCATAAACTTAGCAAAGATTGGAAGGGCCGTGCGCGAACCTTCTCCGGTGGCCGAATTTCGGAAGTGTATGCTGCGTTCATCATTTCCAACCCAAACACCGGCCACTAAGTCTTTCGTGATACCCATATACCATCCATCCACATAGTCGGAAGAGGTTCCCGTTTTTCCGCCTATTTGATTACCCTTTTTCCACAGATCCCATTCCCATAAGGCTTGCGATGTCCCTCCCGGTTCTTCCATCGTCCCGCGAAGCATATAAGTCATCAACCAAGCGATTTCTTCACTAATGACCCTTTTTGTCTTTGGTTTAAATTCTGCTAAAGAATGACCATCTTGGTCTGTGATACGCTTGACCAAAATGGGTTCTGCATGATTCCCTTTATTCAAAAAGGTAGCATAGGCGCTTACCATCTCATAAACCGTTACGTCATTTGATCCTAAACTTACCGACGGCACCGATTCTAAATGGCTGGTTATGCCGCATTTGTGGGCAGTCTTTACCACATTATCCCAGCCAACTTTTTCTGTTATTTGGGCCGTTACGGAATTAATGGACCTACCCATAGCCCAGCGTAAAGACATATTGATGCCCGAAAAGGTCCAATCGGCATTTTTCGGTTCCCATGTTTTTGCTTCACCGTTCTCAACATAATTGATTTTTACCGCCTTGTCCTGAAATTTATCGCAAGGTGACATCCCCTGTTCCAGGGCGGTTAAATAGGCAAATGGTTTAAATGTCGACCCCGCTTGGCGCTTCGCTTGATTAACATGGTCATATTTATAAAATTGATGGTTAATACCACCCACCCATACTTTTATCTCCGAACTATAAGGGTCCATTACCATCATGCCGGTGTTAAGCATTTTCGCATAATGTGCAAGCGAATCCATCGTGGAATACTCAACTTCTTTCATACCGTCCCAAGTGAAAACTTTCATCGGTTTTGGTTGATTCAGGTAAAAAAGAATACTGTCTTGGTTGTGCTTGAATTTCTTATCAAGAAAAGAGTAAATTGGAAGCCTTTTTGCCAAATTTTCCAAAAAGTTTTCAATTACTTCTCCTTTGGAATCGCGCCATGGTAGCTCTTTCCCCCAAGTATTTTCCAACCTTTTTTGTAGAACGGCCATTTGATCGTAGGCTGCTTCCTCCGCATAGCGCTGCAATCTGGAATCAATGGTTGTATAAATCTTAAGCCCATCTTCGTAAAGGTCATAACCGTTCTCATCGCACCATTTTTCGATAAACCGCTCTACCGCACCACGCAGATAAGAATCTTCCTTCCCCACTTCATCTACTGTACCCAAGCTTAGATCAATAGGTGATTGACTGTATTGTTTAAGTTGTAAAGGTGAAATGAAGCCTGCCTTTTGCATTTGAGATAGGACGATATTCCGTCTTTCTAAAGAGCGTTTGGGATTTCGTACCGGATTATAAAGAGTGGTTGCTTTGAGCATGCCTATTAAAAGGGCTGCCTGGGGCGTCGTAACATCATTGGTGTTTTGATTGAAGTATCGTTTTGCCGCCGTTTTGATACCATACGTATTATTGCCAAATGACACCGTATTTAAATACATTGTCAGGATTTCCTCTTTGCTGTAGCGACGCTCCAATTTGATAGCTGTAAACCATTCTTTTATTTTAATGATTAGCATTCGAACACCCGGAATATTACCTAATAAACCGGCCGATTGATTATAACGAGTCCGAAAGAGATTCTTTGCCAACTGCTGGGTAATGGTACTGCCTCCGCGTTTATCTCCTTGTGCAGTAGATAATAGACTGGATGCTACTGCAATAAAGTCGACACCGTTATGTTTAAAAAATCGTATATCCTCTGTGGCGACTAAAGCTTGTGTAATGCTTTTTGAAATACTATCATAAACTACGGGGGATCGGTTTTCTTTAAAATAACGACCGATTAACTTACCATCCGCTGTATATAATTCGGAGGCTACGTGAAGCGTAGGTGCTTTAATATCTTGTGCAGTAGGGGAATAGCCGAAGAGACCTAAAAAATTTAACTCGATCGCACATAAGAAGATTATGACGAAATAGATGAAAATCAATAAGTAACGAAGAAACCTACTCTTAATTCTTCTAAACATGCGGTAAATATCTAAAATGAATAGTTAAAATAAATGTAAAAAAATGTTAAATAGCTTTTCCGGTTAGTCTGTCGAGCGTTAATACTAGACCTGTCAGGCAAATCTCTATAAAAAATCTGAAGTTTTATTGTGGCAGCGTAAACTTTATTAACATTAAAACAGATGCTAAACAGGGAATTCTTTACATCAAATTTTGTCAATTCGGACCCAATCCATGCCGGCAGCTTCTGCAGCGGCTACTCCAGGATCACCATCTTCGAAAACAATGCAGTCTTTAGGCGCCACTCCTAATTTTTCGGCGGCGGCGAGAAAAGGATCCGGAAAGGGTTTTCCATTAGGCGTTTCGCCGGCACAAACAAGCACTTCTATGTAGTCTGTCAAACCGAGTACTGATAGCGTCCGCTGTACGGTAGTGCGCGTACCTCCTGATACAACACCGATGTGTACATTGCCTGCATTTGCTTTTAAGTGCTCAGTAACGTAAGCGATAGGTTCGGTTGTATCAATGTATTTTTCGAAGAATACTGCCGTCTTTTCTTTGGAGAACGTATCCGGCAACATCACATTATAACGTCTACTGATTTCATCGGCAACAAGTCTGGTTGGCCAGCCGGCCAGTTCATCGATACTGTCGGTGTCCAAATTTATTCCATATTTAGCTGCGGCCTCTTTGTATGACAATTTATGAGCAAGCATATTGTCTGCTAAAGTTCCATCGCAATCATAAAGGAGCGCTTTATATTTACCGCTTGTTTTTTCATTAAGTATGTTTAGCTTATCGAGCGTTTCTTGATTCATCTATATAGTGTTCAAAATAAATAGCGCAAAGTTGTCCTTTATTTATTTTGTTTCCTAATGGAATTGCAAAAATGACAAAACTAGCGTTCGAAAAAGCGTTCAACCTTTGTACCTAAACCATTTGAATAGCTCTTTATAGCTTGCCTTTTTACCATACATTAAAATTCCAACGCGGTAAACCCTCGCAGCTGCATAAGTTGTTAACAAAAAGCCAATAACCAACAAGGCGATCGACAGCAATAGTTGCCAAACAGGGACGCCAAATGGAATTCTAACCAACATACCGATAGGTGAGGTGAAGGGAACCATGCTTAACCAAAAGGCCAAGGAACCATGTGGATTATTGATTAGTACGGAAAAAGAAAGCATATAGGTAAACAATAGCGGCATGATAATGGGCAGCATAAATTGTTGGGTTTCCGTTTCGCTATCTACCGCTGATCCTACCATGGCGAATAGGGCACTGTATAGCAGATAACCGCCAATGAAATAGATCAAAAAACAACCTAATACGTAAGGATAATCAATGGCTTTGATCTGTTGTACAATAGTCTCCATTTTTGACTGCCTTTCTTGATTGTTCTGCTTTACCTCACCGTTACCAACCCCATCTTGCATCTTAACGGGCGTATGCATTTCAGGTTTAGCATTGATCATTACGGCAGAGGTTGCGGCCATGAAGCTTACAGAGAGAATAATCCAGAGAACAAATTGGGTAACTCCGACCAGGCCAACGCCGATAATTTTACCCATCATCAGCTGAAAAGGTTTTACTGAGGAAATAACTACTTCGATAATCCGGTTACTCTTTTCTTCTATAATGCCACGCATTACCTGATTTCCATATAAAAACAGGGATATGTAGATTAGGATAGATAAGCCAAAGCTAATTCCGATGGCCGTCCCAACATGGCTGTCCTTTTCTCCATCCACCGTAAGCTCTTTTGATTTGATGGACACAGCCGGCTTTATACCGTTTAAGGTATTTATGTCAATTCCTGCGTCAGCTAGAGCTTTCGCTCTTAGTATGTCATTTAATTTTGACTCAAGCGTGTTGATGGTACCGATACCTTTTTTTTCGGTGTCGTATAGCTCAACAGTTTGGGAGGTCGCCACACCGGCCGGGACAACCAGGAGTAGCGAGCTTGTTTCACCACGTTCCATTTTCTTTTTCAAGCTAGCAATTGATTCATCTGTGCTTAGAAATAACAGATGTTCCGTGTCTTCTAATTTGTTCGCCACAAAGCCTGACTGATCTACTACATAAACCGTTGTAATAGGTTCTCGATTGTTTAATGCGACATAAAAAATAAGCGCGTACATAGCGATAAACAAGAAGGGAACAAGGAAGGTCGTCACTAAAAATGATTTCTTTTTTACACGGCTTAAATACTCTCGTTGTATAATAAGAACTATTTTATTCATTATGCTGCTAGTTGGCGTTGATAGACGTTACTTCTTTTATAAAAATCTCATGGATGGTAGGAATGATTTCTTCTACATGTTGTATTTCAACCTGGGGGATTAGGTAGGAGAGCATATGATTGATCGTTTTTCCCTCTGCTATTTTTAGATACAGTGTGGTTGCATGATTATCCGTAAGTCGTTTTTCCACGGTAAATAGCGTATCATTTGGATCGATAACCTGCGCGCCTATATATGTTATTTTATATTTGTTTTCCCGATAACTGTTTTTTATGTCAATAACCGGGCCATCCAAGATTTTTCTGGACTTATTAATGAGCGCAATATTATCGCAAAGTTCTTCTACTGATTCCATACGATGAGTAGAAAAAATAATGGTGGTGCCATTGCTATGTAGTTCCAGTATTTCTTTTTTTATAATTTCAGCATTTACCGGGTCGAAACCGGAAAAAGGTTCATCCAAAATCAGTAGCTCCGGTTGATGAAGTACCGTTGCAACAAATTGTACCTTTTGTTGCATTCCTTTGCTTAGATCTTCCACTTTCTTACTCCACCAAGACTGCATTTCCATCTTCTCGAACCAATGTTTGATTCGCTTTTTCGCCTCTTCTTTTGACAAACCTTTCAGTTGAGCTAAGTAAAGCAATTGATCACCGATCTGCATTTTTTTATAGAGCCCGCGTTCTTCCGGTAAATAACCTATCTTGCTAATGTGTTCCGGTTGGAGCACATCATCATTGAACATTATATATCCACTATCAGGAGCGGTAATCTGTGTGATAATTCGAATAAGAGAAGTTTTTCCTGCACCGTTCGGACCGAGTAATCCAAAGATGGTGCCCTTTTCAATATGCATGGACACGTCATCTAAGGCTCGATGCTCCGCATATTGCTTTACGATGTTGTTGATTGACAGCATGAGCATTTTATCTTGTACCGTTTAGATAGGCGAGGTGCTTATTTGTTACAACATATGATATATAAAAAAAGGGATGTGCAAAGCACATCCCTTTTGGTTTCGCTGCGTAAAAGTTTAGAAATAAAATTGTACTCCTAATTGAGGTGCAAAGAAATCACTAGCTAAACCAAAAGAATTGGTAATTTGTTTAGATCCGGTCGCCTCATCTTTAATCCTGTCATTACCGTAGTAAAGACCACGTACACTTAATTCAATACCTACATTTTTATGTGGAAAGAATGCTAAACCGGGAGAAAGCTGTGCTCCGAAACTAGTTGTGCTAGACACTTTTGTGCCATCTACTTTTGTGTTTCCAAAAGCCATAGGAACAGAAAGTTGACCAAAGAATTTGAACATTTCATTTCCTTTATAGGCACGAGCAAAAGGTGCGACTACAAAAGCTCCTTGCTTAACTTTCAAATCCACATCATTTGCACCGTCAGTGTAGTACTGACCATAGCGATAACCGACACCGGTACCAATTGCAAAATTATCACTGATAAAGTATCCTACATTAGGAACAATGTTGAAATTCTGGTTTGAATGGTCCGTGCCATTCACTTTGTTGTAATTATAACCAACAGATCCTCCTAAGAAGAATTTACCTTTTTCAGTTTGTGCGTTGGCTGTAAAAGCTAGTGCTACAGCGGCAGTTAGAGTTAAAAATAATTTTTTCATGTTTAATATAAATTTGTTAACGTTATAGTCAGTGCTTCGGCTGACTTTCACCGTGCATTAGTCAACTTATGTGCCAAATATGACGTAGAGCTTGTATAAAGTTGTATAAGCAACCAATCTTAAACTTCTATGACAATTAAACGAAAGTGCAATTTTATTTGCTTTTTTGAATAATTATATAACTTACTCGTTTACTGATCGTATGTTTTTTAAATGACAAAATCGATTATGCGGTATAAACTGACTATTTGTCTATTTTTGTCAACATTGACAATGACAGTATAGAGATTGGCAGGCATAAGTTAAAATAGGTGGTTACCAAGAAGCAAAAAAAAACGCCGAACCATTGCGTTCGGCGTTTTTTTATTTTACGCTAACATCTTATTCGAAGAATTCTTTTACACGTTCGAAAAAGCTTTTTTCATTTTTCCCGGGTTGGGGCTTGAAATTCGGCGATTCTCTTAATTTTTCTAATTGCTCTCTCTCTGTTTGGGAAAGCGCTTTTGGCGTCCACACATTTACGTATATTAGCTGATCTCCTTTGTGATAAGAATTTACCTCCGGAATGCCTTTGCCTTTTAGACGAAGAATTTTACCTCCCTGCGTGCCAGGATCTATTTTTATTTTCGCTTTACCGTCGATAGTTGGTACTTCTATACTGGCGCCAAGCGCGGCATCTACGAAACTTATATAGAGATCATATATAACATTATTTCCGTCACGTTTCAAAATCTCATGCGGAATTTCCTCTATCAATATGATGAGATCGCCCGGTACACCTCCGCGAGGAGCGGCATTTCCTTTACCGCTCATCGATAACTGCATGCCTTCGCTTACACCTGCAGGGATATTGATGCTGATGGTTTCTTCTCCACGTACCAATCCTTCGCCGTGGCAGGTAGTACACTTAGCTGTGATCTCAACTCCTTCACCGTTACAGGTAGGGCAAGTACTTGTTGTTTGCATTTGCCCTAAAATGGTGTTAGTCACCCGTCTTACACTCCCCGTACCGCCGCATGTGCGACAAGTAGAAGTTGAAGACCTATCTTTAGCACCGCTGCCATCGCAAGTTTTACAAACAACTTGCTTGTTTACCTTGATTTTCTTCTCAACGCCTTTTGCGATTTCCTCCAAGGTAAGCTTTACCTTTATGCGAAGATTCGTTCCTTTTACAGCTCGCCTTCCTCCGCGTGATTGCCCCCCTCCAAAGAAACTTTCAAAGGGGTTGCCTCCTCCAAAGATATCCCCAAAATTACTGAAGATATCTTCCATATTCATACCTCCTCCATAACCGCCGCTCGCACTGTTCCCGGCATGACCAAAACGATCATAGCGTTGACGTTTCTCCGGATTACTTAACACTTCATAGGCCTCGGCAGCTTCTTTAAATTTCTCTTCCGCTTCCTTGTTGTTTGGGTTTTTATCAGGGTGATATTTTATTGCCAGTTTTCTATAAGCTGATTTTATTTCAGCTTGTTCTGCATTTTTTGATACACCTAATACGTCGTAATAATCTCTCTTTGCCATCTTTATAATGATTCGCTACCTACTACTACTTTGGCGTAGCGCAGAACTTTATCGTTAAGGAAATAACCTTTCTCTACCTCATCGATTATCTTTCCAACCAGCTCGGGTGTTGGGGCAGGAATTCGCGTTATTGCTTCATGTAGATCAGCATTAAATTCTTGTCCAACTGACTCCATTTCTTTTAATCCTTTTCTGTTAAGGATAGACTTAAGCTTTTGATAAACGAGTTCGACACCTTCTTTTACAGAAGGGATGTCCTGCGCATTTTCCATTGATTTACGTGCACGCTCGAAATCGTCCAATACCGTCAATAAGTCGCCGATAACTTCTTTACCCGCTGTTTGCAATAGCTCCACTCGCTCCTTGGAGGTCCGGCGCTTATAATTATCAAACTCTGCGTACAAACGAAGATATTTATTGTTGGCTTCTGTCAATTCTTGCTGAAGTTTTTCCTCTTGCTCCACTTCTACGTCCGCTTCGGCCTCTTCTACATCATCGTTAAGACCTGCTTTCGTATGTTGGCGCGCTTCATTCACTGATTCCAACTCTTCCGCGATATCCTTGTTCTCGAGATTTTGATTTTCCTCAATATTTTCCTTTTTGCGTTGTTCTTCCATAATTCTAAAAAGCAGTTCAAAAATATTTTTTTCAGCACAAAACCTCTGCCAATGCATAGCAGACAGCCAGTCTGTCAGTCTTTGTTACACAATACGAACATAATGACGCATTATGTCAACGATTGTCAGTAGGCAGCTAAAGCAAAATGTCGCTAGGAAATGGTTACGTTATCATGTAGTATACCGGATTCTGTTTTAACAATGCGGGAAGGCATGTTGCGGATAATCTGATAATCATGGGTAGCCATTAAAACGGCTGTACCTGCCCGACTGATTTCTTTTAGCAATAAGACAATTTCTTCTGATGTATTAGGATCTAAATTACCTGTAGGTTCGTCGGCAAGAATGATTTCCGGATCGTTCAGTAACGCACGGGCGATTACTACCCGTTGCTGTTCACCGCCGGATAATTCATGGGGCATCTTCTTCAATTTTGAACGTAAACCAACTTTATCTAAGACATCAAACATACGTTCTCTTATTAAGTTCTTGTCTTTCCAACCAGTGGCTCGCATTACAAATTCCAGATTCTTTTCAACTGTGCGGTCAGTCAGTAAATGAAAATCCTGAAAAACAATCCCTAGTTTTCTTCGTAAGAATGGAATGTCTCTATCATGTAATCGACCAAGGTCGAAGCCGGCAACTAATCCGTCTCCTGTCGATATGGGAAGATCGCCATAAATAACTTTCAGTAGGCTACTCTTTCCCGAGCCGGTTTGACCGATCATAAAAACAAACTCGCCCGAATCAATCTGTAAATTTACATTTGACAGTACAAGATGCTTCTGTTGATAGATATCTATATTTTTAAGTTTGATAACGGTACTTGGAATCATGTTACAGTTCTATTTCTTTTATTTTTCCAAAAGGTAACTCCTCAACTATTTTCATTATGTACGATGCTTTATCTCCCAGTCCTATTTTTTCTAACGACTTATCCGGTCGGTCTACACGAAAATATGCTAAGAGCGTAAAATTTTCATCTCGCAGCTGTACATAGTCCGGAATTTTTGCTACACCTTTTACCTTAATGATATACATGGTACGCCAAAGTTAGTACATTCTACGAAATATCATCTTTTTTCAACGCACATTTTCCCTTTATCGTGTGTTGCACTGATTTGTTGAAAGAAGATT